>Ga0307431_1001410_pt1 | contig 13897 bp, 12 predicted proteins | sample SalMarWE160170MG_FD_202155 | JGI IMG/M metagenome (GOLD analysis project Ga0307431, IMG submission 202155) | Salt marsh sediment microbial communities from the Plum Island Ecosystem LTER, Massachusetts, United States - WE1603-170 | ecosystem: Environmental > Aquatic > Marine > Intertidal zone >...
AATTTTCTCCTAATTCTTACAATCTCCGAACGTAAAAAGGCTAAAAACACAGCCCTCTTTCTGCCGAATCAGGTGCTCTTTGAGGAACATATTTTCGGCACCGCCTGTTAAACAAGCGATACCACAATCAGCTCCTGTTTTCAATGTCACACAATTCAAGCAATTGTGCAATTCAATATTTAGAAGCTCCTATCTCCTCCATCTTCCCCGTCACCATATAGACCACCCGCTCACAGATATTGGTCACCCGGTCAGCACTGCGTCAGGAGAGACTCATAAACAAACATCGAAATGGCCAAAAGCAGCCTGCCAGCGATGACGTTGGCTATAGCACGGCACTCTGACCTAAAATGTGTAGTTACTTGTATTTTTTCTATGCCTTCTTTTTCTTACCCGCTAAGGCAGCATTGAGTGTACTCTCTGAAGTAACCTTGCCGGTGACCGGGTGCCGGTAATGGAACGGGAGGATGTAGCCGTTCATGTAGCGGGGGTCATTGGCGTCAAGGATAATTTGTGGTTCAGGGTCATCGAATTCGCCCCTCAAGAAGGGGGCAGCAATTTCCTCCGGCATGTTCCATCCGTTGGGGATATCTAATGCGTAAGGCATCATCCATTTGAGGGAAAGTATTTTCCACACCCCGTCCTCTTTGACGTATTCGTTTTCGTAGATGCCGCTGAATAAAATGCGCCGGCCGCCCATTGTCTTCGGGAAGAAGACGGGGCCAAAACCGTACCACCGCCCTCGAGCTGTTACGCCGTCCGTGTTTACGTCAACGATGCCAGCAAGTTGCATTAGCTGGTGCAGAAGCGCCGGTGGCGAGAATTCTTTACTTAGAAAGGCGAAATACTCTTTAACCCCCTCCTTTCCGCGGTACTGGCCCTGCAGCCAGTTCAGGGTGACATCTGTACTATCAGAGAAGCAGTCCACTATCTCCTGATACATCCCACGCTCCAGGTAGAAACCATAGGCCTGCTGTAGTCTCTTTATTGCCTCGATATCCTCAATGGTCCGGACTTTCTGCTCCAGATACTTTACCTTCTTTCCCAGTTCATCTAAAGTCATTGGTCTCCTTCCTTTGCATCATAAAGAGTGATTATGTTAGCGGCTGGTTACAACTGGTAATATTATAACACAATCTGTAGAGTGCTTAAGGGTCCTTTTCGAGCAGCTGTGGGAAGGGAGATAACCGTTCATCAGATTGTAACGATCCTCACCGCTATTAGCTGAAAACTGGCGCTGATGCTCCTTATAACTGGAATGCCACTCGTCGAGTTCATTTTTCTTCAGAGTGAATGAGATTGGAGTATACTTTTTATTCTTCTGTTATGCTATAATTAGTCAACGCCAATGTAAAGTAAGGAGGGATAGCTGTGACCACGGAATTGCTGGAAGCCAAAGTGGAGGCGATGGAGAAAGAACTTGCCAGGCTACGAGACATTGAAGCGATACGTAGGGTAGAGCACGCCTACAACTGGTACCTTGTGCAGTGGATGCACGACGAGATTGTTGACCTGTTTGCCGACCGGGAGGATACAACGGTCGAATTTCCGGAAGGGACGTTCTTCGGTAAGGACGGTGCGAATCGGTTCTACCGGGTCGTCAACCCGAAACAGGACCCGGAATTCATGCACCAGATGATGCACATGTCCGACATTATCGACATCTCCGAGGACGGTAAGACCGGTAAGGGGCGGTGGTGGGGTTTCGGGGCGATATCGATTCCACAAGAAGGGTTAGGCATCGTCGCGGCGATGGTATGCGGCATCTACGAAAATGATTTCATTAAGGAGAACGGCACCTGGAAGCTGTGGAAACTAAAGTGGGTGCCCCTTTACTACTTCCTGCCCGAGGTGGGCTGGGTAAAGAAGGAAAAACTGGCGAAACCGGGGCCGCCGCTGCCCCTAGAAGAAGGCGAAGTAGGTGAACCCGAGGGATTGAAATATGACGTGCCGCCCAAGAAGGTATGGTATTCCTATCCGTCAGGCTATGTCATGCCGTTCCACTTTAAACACCCGGTAACCGGCAAGGAAACGGGCGAGAGAAAACTCAACAAGCGGATAAAGAACATCGAGAACGAGTAAGCCGGCTATAGTCTTAGCGGTGCTTAAGCGATAACGCTTTTTAAGCAGGAGGCAGCCTGGCCTTGAGGTGGCTGGCCAGTTTGGCGACTTCCTCCCGCTTGTCAATAAACCCGTAACGGGAAATACGTCAGCCGACTTCAGGTCTTAATGAATTTGCACTTTGAGCCCGTATGACTCGATAAGCTTTTTGCAGTTATCCATATGTTCGTTACTGGGGGGTTCAAGCGATGCCAGTGCGTATTTCTTTTGAAGCCTTTCATATTTGACTGCACCCAGCCGGTGGTAGGGCAGAATCTGCACCAGCTTTACCGCAGGCCCCAGCTCCAGACAGAACTGGCTAGCAGCCCGGAGGTTTTCTTCGGAATCGTTATAACCGGGGATAATAGGAATTCTTATCTGCAGAGCGACACCATTAGCCGCCATTTTCCGGGCATTTTCCAGAATAAGCTCGTTGGGCACTCCGGTAAGCACCCGTGATTGTTCTGTGTCCATATGTTTAATATCATATAGTACCAGGTCCACATATTGTAAGATATCTTTATAGTGTTCCCATTTCGCGTAGCCGGAGGTATCCAGACAGGTGTGCAGGCCTTGATTCTTGCATTCCTTGAGCAGGGCCTTGGTAAACTTGTTTTGTAACATCGGCTCGCCGCCGGAAATGGTCACTCCTCCGCCGGACTTTCTAAAAAACGGCCTGTCTTTATCAATCCTTGCCATCAGTTCGGCTACGGTCATATCCTTGCCGGCCATGGCCAGGGCTTCCGCCTGACAGACCTCGGTACATTTCCCACAGTTATCACAGGCTTCCCGGTCAAGCTCGATAATCTGTATCTCGGCTTTCTGCGTCTTGGAGTATATTACCTTACCTTTCTTTAGGGCTCCTTGGGGGCATACCTTCAGGCAATCCCCGCAGTCCTTTACCCCGATACACCTGACTTCGTACCAGGCAACCTGAGGGTAGGGCGCCTGTGATTCGGGACTGTGGCACCACAAACACCTCAAGGGACACCCCTTCAGGAATATCTCTGTTCTGACGCCAGGGCCGTCATTAACGGTAAAGCCCTGTATATCAAATACCTTACCGACCAGCTCTTTGTTCACGTTTCACAGCCCTGATTAAAGAGTATCTTGCTTTTTAGGGCAGGGATGGCACGGCTTTGAGGAGACTTAGGGCAAAATCGTTTTAAGGCGTATAGCACGCCGTCAGTATCTGTTTCCGTCTGGTTTAAACCTATAACGAATGCTCTGTTCTGGCGATGATATCGTCCTGTAGGTCCTTCCATAATTCTACGAAGAAGGCGCTATAGCCAGCTACCCTCACCACCAGGTCCTTGTATTGGTCCGGGTGTTTCTGAGCGTCCCTTAAGGTATCAGCGCTGACAACGTTATACTGAAGATGCATCCCCTTCATATCAAAGTACGTCTGTATTAGACTCCTTAATTTTTCGGTGCCCTCTGTCCCCCTAACCGTATTGGGGTGGAACTTCAAATTCAGCAGTGTTCCGTTATGGCAGGAGAACTGGTCTAATGCCGAGGCTGACTTAAGGACCGAAGTCGGGCCGTTTTTATCCAGTCCCTGTTGTGGCGATATACCCTCAGCCAGGGGCTCTTCCGCCTTTCTTCCGTCTAATGTTGCCCCGGTTACCAGCCCCATGACCACATTGGCCGCTACCGGCCACAGTCCGGCGGTATAGGGGCCGCCGGGACCGGTAGAGCTATTGACTATCTTGCTGAATACCGAAGTTGCCCATCTGGCCAGTTCATCTACGTACGGGTTATCGTTACCGTATTTCGGGACCTTGTTAGTTACCTCACTACGCAGCGGCTCTTTGCCTTCCCAGTTTGTCCTTATGGCTTCCAGGAGCTCAGCGCCGCTATACTTCTTATCCTCAAAGACAAGTTCCTTGATGACTGCCAAGGCGTCAGCCACATTGCTGGTGCCTACCCCCGAAATACCATAGTAGTTGTATTTGGCACCGCCCGCAGTAACATCAATGCCACGTTCAACGCAGGGCTCCATTACACAGGAGACAAGCGGCATCGGCATTGATTGCTCGACTATTACCGACCAGGTGTTCGTTAACGTGACATACCAACCCACAAAATATTCGACCTGCTTGACGTAGGCTTCTTGGGCTTCTTTAAAAGACTTGAAGGAGGCAAGGTCGCCGGTCGCCGGGCCTACCTGTTCGCCAGTCAGCGGGTTGACCCCGTTATTAATGGCCAGAAGCAAGCACTGGGGCAAATTGAAGAGTGTTCCGCTACCCGGCCCACCGCAGCGGGGATAAGAGTTCCCCGGGCTATCGGGCTCAACGCAGCCGACAATGGCGTAGTTGCGGGCGTCCTCCAGACTGAAACCCCGGTTAATAAGCTGGGGAATTATTATCTCATCGTTGAAAATGGCCGGCATACCATACCCCAGCTTAGTTACTTCTATTGTCCTGTTCCAAAATTCATCCGGAGTCCCGTTCCATATCCTTACCGTGAGCGCTGGTTCATGATAATCTAACTTTGCCGTTGCATCCAGACACATGAAGGAAAGGTCATTTGTTGCATCTCTGCCGTCCCTTGTTTGGCCGCCAAGGATGAGATTCTGTCCCGAGGAATATCCACCGGCTGCCTGCGCAGTAAGCTCTCTTTTGACCATGGTTTGAGCTGACATCTTGAGCCACACGCATTCAATCAGCTCCTGTGCCTGGTCTTTGGTAATACGCCCCTCGTAAATATCCCGCTGGTAGTAGGGGTACATATACTGGTCAAATCTCCCCGGTGACAGGCCCGGGTGATTTAAATCAATGCCGTAAGCGAGCAGTAATTCCAAAAACCAGAACGACTGGCACGCTTCCCAAAATGTTCTGGCTGGGTTGGCGGGAACCCGGTCACAGTTGCTGGCTATCTGTAACAGCTCCGCTTTCCGGCTGGCATCCGGCTCGTTTTTGGCCAACTTCCGGGCCAGGGCGGCATATCTCTTGCCGAAATTCGAGGTGGCATCACACACTATGGTAACAGCCTTCCAAAAGTAATACTTTTCAATATCATCGCCGTTTATATTCCGGCCCAGCCTTTGAATATGCTCTTCGGCATCTTTTTTGATGCCCAGGAAGCCTCTTTCCAAGAGCTTCTGATAATTGGGGAGAAAATGGCCCACGGGCCAGAGCATAAAGTCTGGCCACGAGAAAGTGAGAACTCCAGATAATATGGCTCTCTTGGCCTCTTCGGGGTAAGGCAAACTCTTAATTAGCTGGTAACTAACACTTTTGTCTTTCCAGTAATCTCTAATACCTCTCAGCGCCTCTTTATCCTCTTCACTAATGAGAAATTTCTCCTGCGAAACGTCTCTTTTCTCAAAAGTTCCATTATCTAATTCTTCGTAAAACCATTCGATGGTGCAGTACTCGGGGTACAGTGATGCGCCTTTGTAAGTTTTAGCTTTATCGCCTACAACCAACTCATCGTCGGCTATGAAAATCGTCATTTCATTCAAGATCTTCTCAAGAGCCTTAGCTCTTCTTATTACTGAAGGTTCCCCTTCGGTCTCCTGATAAGATTGGGTAACCAGCACGGCTCGCTCCGCGTCCAGCCTCGGGACCGTGTTCATAAGCCTCTCCCTAAGTCTATGTGCTCTTTCCGTTGAGCCAAACATGGTAATATTTTCTCCTATTCTCCAGGTTTCCTCCACATAGTCCCTCCACAGGCAATACCATGTTCTACATCCAGTCCCCATTTCTCAAACAGCATATTATAGAAATCGGGACGTGGAAAATCAGGCCTCATTTCCATGTGATGTTGAAGATAACCATGCTCAATCTCCTCAAGATGTCTCAGCCCCATTACCAGGTCTGCCACTTTATCAGGGGACGCAGAAAGGATAATCTCGTCCTCCCCAGACAGTGCCCGCTGGAAGTCGCCGGGGTCAGGCAGGGTAATGCGGTACCCTCCCTTCTGTATCACGGGCACGACGGAGTAAATGCAGGAGTCAAGCGGGTTAAACTCAGAGGTCACCATGTGCCCGTCTTTATACATAATCGACATAAGCATAATTCTCAATTGAAGGGTATTGGAATAGATAAGAACGAGGTCCGGATTAAAGCTGGCAGTACTCAGGGGTGCGGAGAGGATACCGATATACTTGCCGTACTCAAAGGCGGCATGCTTCTGGGACAGCTTCTTTGATGCCTCCAGGGTGGAAACTAAAGCGGGATAGAAGACATTACCCTCAAGGAAGAGTTCCGGCGGTTTGACCAACCCGTAGGCGATTAAAGGGCCCCAGCACCAGTTATCTTCTTTAAGCATGGCTATCGTCTCTCTATTGCGGCGCGTCAGGGCAAAAGCTTGACACTGGGCGATGTGGTAACCACGGTCTCTCTTTGGCCTGACGGCTTCTTTGGGGATATCCTCTTCCTTTTCCAACATTTTCACCGCTATCGGCGCTGTCTTCAGCAAAAGCAATTTCTCCAGTTCCTCCCCGTAGCCGTTATATTCCTTCACCGTTGTCATTTAACTGCCCTCCTTAAGTTATTTGCCAATATTCAGACTGTGCTAAAGGATGCTAGTACCGCTGCCAGCCCTGCTAAAAATTCATGGCACCGGGAAACTTGCGCGCCATCTCGGCACCCAATTCCTCAAGGCCTTTGACATAGCCGTCCCTACCCAGGTGGAACCAGTGAGGGTCCCACTCCATCTCCCCTAGATTTTCCAGCAGGGTGGGGATGGTATTGAAGGGGAAGGAGAGAAGCAACAGGCCTTCGGGTAATGCTTGTCTTGCTTTTAAGCCGTAACCGAGTCCGGTGACCGATAGATTCACTTCACCAGTTAGGTATGGATAAGAGAATAGCCATACACAGGTCAAGCATGTCGCCCCCTTAAAGGACCACACATTGCCGTTCGAATAGCTGCTTGCCCTTAGTAAAATCTCGGCCTGAGTCGGATTGGCCGTAAAGATTAGTAAATCGGGGTCGAAGGTCAATTTGTCGGCGGGCGAGAATATAATATATTCTACCGAATCCTTCAATAACACCGGGATGTACCCATATACTCTTCGATTGGCGCTTGGATCTTTGAACATGGAAAATCTCGGCCCGATTTGCCCGCTGTGGAATACCGGTGGGAACTGCTGCATCCCCACAACAAACCCGCCACACTGCATATTTTCCTTGGTAGCGTAGAAGGGGCTGCCGGCGTGTCCTTCCACAAACATTTCGCAAAGCCCGAGACTTTTACCCGTCTGCTTGATTCCCTCCGGTTTCTCGAGGGAAAACTTAACGCCCACTGGTTTCCTCTCGAAATTGAGTTTGTCTAGTATGGAGTAGTCTTTACTGGATGGGTTCATCTTATCCTCCTTTATCAGGATAGCTTAGGTAAAATAATACTAATTTCCAACCAGTGTCAGAACAGCCTTTTATTACTGTAAACCGCCGAGGGGATTTCCTAGTTTGGCTTCGTATATCTGGCTTTAACTATCGCTTTTATATGTTGGCTTTCTTGAAACTCTCTTTGTTCTGTGACTGGACAGACCTCCCAGGTAGGCCACCTTAACAATCTCACTCTTCTGAAGGTCATCCACGCTTCCTTCCAGAATAGCTTTCCCAAGCTGCAACAAATAGCCCTGGCTAGACGCTCCAAAGGCAAGAGAAACATTCTGTTCAGCTAGAAGTATACTAACCCCTCTTTCGTTTATACTTTTTATTAATGGAATCAATTCGCTGACTAATTTGGGTGCTAATCCCAACGAAGGTTCATCCATTAAAAGAAGCTTCGGTCTGGCCATTAAGCCACGGCCAATTGCCAGCATCTGTTGCTCCCCACCGCTCAGAGTTCCGGCCTTTTGCTTTGACCTTTCCTCCAATACAGGAAAATTCTCAAAGACTTCTTTCAAGTCCTGCATTATGCCAGCCCTGTCGTTTCGTACGCTACTACCAAGTTTTAGGTTCTCTAGAACAGTGAGATCTGGAAAGAGCCTCCGACCTTCCGGGACATGGGCAATGCCGAGCTTAACCATCTCATGAGCGGCCATACCGTCTACCCGCTTGCCCAAAAACCATATTTCCCCTTGTGTCAGTGGCACTAACCCAGATATTGCCTGCAGGAGGGTGCTTTTGCCTGCCCCGTTAGCACCAATCACAGTAACACAGGAGCCCTCAACGACTTCCAGTGAGACCGAGTCCAAAGCTATGGCCTTTCCGTAGTGAACTGTTATCTCTTTTACACTAAGCAGCATTTATATCTCCCAAGTAAGCTTTAATAACTTCTTCGTTTTTTCTTACCTGGTCAATGGAGCCTTCAGCTATTTTCCTCCCAAAGCTCATAACTACAACTCTGTCGCAAAAATCTATTACTTCCATATTGTGTTCGACCAACACGATAGTCACGCCCTGCTGGCACACCCGCTCAATTGCCCCTAAGGCCAGGTCGATTTCCTCCAGACTCATTCCTCTAGTTGGTTCGTCCAGCAGCAGCAGCTTGGGCTTGACAGCCAAGGCTCTAGCTATGCCAAGTACCAGTCTATGGCCATGCGGAAGGTGTTTGCCCAGCTCATCTTTGACCTTATCCAGCCCTAAAAGTTTTAAGATTTCCATGGCCTGTTCTTTAATGCTTGCTTCATGCTTTCGATAGGTGGTGGTATTCAACAGGGCACTTAGTACGCTTGATTTTGGGCGAAGATGGAACGAAGCCACCACATTCTCCAGCACGGTAAAATCACTGAAAAGAGGGTTCAGCTGAAAAGTGCGTCCCACCCCCAGTTCGGCGACCTCGTGAGGCCTCTTATCGGTTATATCTTCACCATCAAAGATTATCTTCCCCTTGGTTACTGGTAAAACACCTGTTATCAAATTAAAAATGGTCGATTTGCCGGCCCCATTTGGGCCGATTAACCCCACCAACTCCCCTGCGTCAATGCTCATATTAAAATTATCGACGGCAACCAGGCCACTGAAATGTTTGCTTACCTTGTGGAGCTCAAGGAGCATCGTTAGTCCTCCTACTCTTCCACAGCTCTGCAAGCCAGGATAAGAACGATTTCACCAAACCAGTCACACCCTTAGGCATCAGGAAGACCACTATCAGTACTATGGCTGCCGAGATATAAGGAACATACTCGCGGAACCCGCGTAAAAGTTCGGGGACAGTCATCAGGAGAAAAATGCCGATAATGGGGCCGGTAAAATTGCCTACACCACCCACTACCACGTAAATAAGCAGCATAATAGTCGCCATAAAACTAAAGCTGGTAGGTCCGACTACTGTGCTGTAATGCGCGTAGGTCGCACCGGCTATGCCAGCAAATAGACAGCCTATCGCCGATGCAATGATTCTATACCGCGCTTCATTTATACCAACGCTGGCGGCTACCATATATGACTGGGCAATGGCCTTCCAGTTTAAGCCGGGGCGGGAACTCTCCAATCTATAAAGGATTAAGAGGGAGACTGCGGTTAGCCCTAAGAAGAAGTAATAGTAAGGAACTTTGTTGAACCCGAATAAAGGAGGAATACCAGTGAGCCCGGCGGCGCCGCCGGTCCATTTGGCAAAGGCCTTAACGCCACTTATGATTAACATTCCGAAGAAGAGACTTATCATGGCATAGTACACCGCCCGGAGCCTGGCGAAGGGGTACCCTATGAGTATCCCAACACCCATAGCCACCAACGCCCCCAGGGGAATACTGAGCCAGGGCGAGACGCCAAACGTTTTAGCGGCTATAGCCGAAACATAGGCGCCGATACCCATGAAACCGGCATGGGCGAGAGGGAGTTGCCCCGAAGTCAATATGGTGCGGAAACTGACGGTGACAAGGATGTAAATAAAGGTCATGTTGATAATGTGGATTAAATAGGGTGACTTAATAAATAGCGGGAGCACTGCAAGGATGATTAATATCGCCACCCAAATGCTGGGCTTGGCTATCTTCCCTTTATTGCTTAAATAAGGCAGCTTCCATTTCACGTCTGCACACCTCTTCTCAACTTATCTCACGGCCGAGGAACCCGGTTGGTCGGAAAAGCAACACGATGATGATAGCGCTCATGGCGATTACTTCAGCGACAGAACCGCTGAAGAAAATGGGCAGAGTGGCGTCCAAAGCACCCAGAAGCAAGCCGGCATAAAAGATACCGGTCATACTTCCCATTCCACCCAGGATAACCAGAATAAGCGCTTTCCCTAAGACGACGTCGCCCATAAAGGGGCTCAGACTAATGTAGGCTCCCATCAGGCATCCCGCCACCGCTGCCGAGGCGCAGGCAATCACAATAGCGATGGCCGAAGTGCGGTTGACATTGATGCCCTGCATGATAGCCCCCTGTAAATCCTGGGACATGGCCCGCATCTGCAATCCGGGCTTGGTCTTGTTGATGAACCACACCAATACCCCCAGCATGGCGGCACCCATGGCGAAGGTCACTATTCTTTCGAGGCTGATGGAAACGAAGTCAGAATGTAGAATCCCGGCGACAAAAGGAGACATCGACCTTGATTCCTGGCCGACTGTTACGACGATAGTGGTCTGCAGGATTAGAATGATACCAATGCCTACAACCAGGCTGCGGTCAAAGTCCCCGGTAAAGGGACGGAAACAGAATTTCTCCAGGAATAGCCCAAACGCGCCCACTATCAGCACCGTCAGCAATAATGCCAGCCACTGATTTATACCAGCTGTCGTCGCAAGTTGCCAACAAATATAGCCACTGACCGTGTATATCGCGCCGTGAGACACATGAAGGATACCGGCAATACTGAAAAGCAGGGCGAATCCCAGTGCCACCAGGATGTACATAGCCGATAGTATTAGTACATTAGCAAATATGCCAGCCGCCAGTTCCATTTTACAACTTCATCGCCATTCTTTTTTAATTTGTCTTTAAAGGAGCTGCACTTCCCTCACAGAGGATTGGGGCGGGGAAAATCGACCCCGCCCCAATCCTCTCACTAACAGCGCCTAATCTGCTATTAGCTGAACTGGTTTAAGGAACGTGGACTTCAAACCACCCGCCAAACTGGATTTCCCCGTTCTCATCCAGATATTGCAGGGAGTAAGGGTGGCATACAGCGTGGTTCCTGATGCCGTAGGTTTCCTCGCCACACAGGTGTCCCGGTCCCCACACTGTTTCGACCTCGTCAATATTCGGTAACGCGTCCTTCACCACTGTTGGGTCAAGGCTCTGCGCTTGCTCGATTAACTGCGCCAAGACGTAAAGGGCGTTAGAACTCTGCAGGATTATTGACCTGACCTCTCCAGACTTTTCATAGTATCTGTTTATGAATTCATCTAGCGAGGCTGCGTTACCGGGATTCCCTGGCAGGGCAGTACCGCTGGTCACTTTGTAGCCAGCCGGGCCGGCAAGTTCTTTTAACTTAGAGACAAGGGCGACGCTGCTGTAGAATACCCACCGCTCGTCACCCTGTTCCCGCATACCCTTGAGGAGACTAGCTATATGGAAATCAAGACCGTTGGGAACGAATATGGCATCGGCATCCATCTGGCCTATCTTTTGAGCAATTGGGGTAAAGTCCACCAGCTCAAGGGAATAGCCGACCAGGTCGCCAACCATATCAATCCCCTTGTCTCCCAACGCCTTTTTAAACAGTGGTTGAAGGTAAACATCGGAGCCGTCCTCCGGGTTAAGGGCAACGACGCTCTTAATCTCCGGCTGCGCCGTAGAAATGTACTCTATGAGGCCGGTGATAAGGCCCATAGTGCCGTTGAAGCCCAGCACCCGATACGTAGTGGTCTCATCCAGTTCGCCAGGGGTATTGACGCAGAACCCGATGACGTTAAACACCTTGTTCTCTTCACATAGCGGCCCTGTTGCCGCACTCCAGAAAGCGGAGGGGCCGACAATGAACTTGACCCCTTCATCGTATATCAGCTTGTTGGTTGCGGCGAGTACACCCTCGTGAGAACTCTTGAGATCTTCAAAAAGCAGTACAATTTCGTATCTCTGACCGTCGACGGTTATTCCGCCCGCATCGTTTATCATCTCGGTCACTACTTCACATTCCTCTTGTTCTAACAGGCCGGCGCTTGAAAACCAACCCGTGGTTGCTACCAGTACCCCAATTTCAAGTTGCTTGACCGGCGGCTCTGTTGGTGGTGGAGCTGTGGTCGGCGGAGCCGTGGTTGTTGGTGGGGCTGTGGTCTCTGGTGTTGACGGACAGCCGATAGCAATCAAGCTAAGGGCCAACAGCAACGCCAACGGGATTAACAATAGTTTTTTGTTCACTTATTTCTTCTCCTTCTGAGATTTCTATAAGTCTTATTAGGTCTGGTTACACAAAATCTCACATACTATCCCTCCCCTTTAATGTAAAATTAGCTACAGCACTTGGGCAAAGTGATAAAGCGTGTTTGGCACGATTGGTAATTACCCTTACTGTACCGTATAACTTATAGCATAACAGGATATTGCTTGTCAACACATGGGTTGTACTTTAATGCCTAAAGGATTAACCGGGGGTATTGGGAATGGGGGTGTCATTGGGCTTTCCCAGACAAAGTTATGGGTGCAGTCCAGACCGTGAGAGTCAGGGAGTTTGAAGAGGGAGAATTCAGCTACGGCCACGCCAATATGTATATGCATCACGATTTCCCTCAGCCCGAGTTCTATCAGATGTTATTTAAGCGGTGGGGGCTGTATTAGAAGAGGACGGAAGAGGGCAGAAAAGGTAATCTTTGGTAGGCCGTACAGGTCTCGAACCTGTGACACCCTGATTAAAAGTCAGGTGCTCTGCCAACTGAGCTAACGGCCCATTACAATCAAGTTAGTTTAACAAATCCCAACCCTGCGTGCAACCTGGCCTGCAATATCAGACTAGACTCTCCACGCTATCCACTTTATAATGGAGTATTAGAGGTCAACTGATGGATAAGCAATCCAGAGAAGTGATAATCAACCAGGCAAGGTTAGCTATTATTCAGGGGGACATCACCCGGCAGGCTACAGATGCCATAGTTAACGCGGCTAATTCGGGACTGATGGGCGGGGGCGGGGTCGATGGCGCCATCCACCGTGCCGGGGGTCCGGCTATCCTTGAAGAATGCAAGCAGATTGTAGCCAAGCAGGGACGTTTACCCACAGGTAAAGCGGTCATCACCACCGGAGGCAACCTGCCGGCAAAATATGTGATTCACACCGTTGGCCCTATCTGGCAGGGCGGTAGTAAGGGTGAATCAGCTCTACTGGAAAGCTCCTATAAAGAGAGCCTGAAGCTGTCTGCCGAGCAAAAGCTAACCAGCGTTGCCTTCCCCTCAATAAGCACCGGCGTTTATGGCTATCCGGTGGCTGAGGCAGCAAAGGTGGCGATTAAGACCGTGGTTTCATTTCTAAGCGGGCAGGCAACCTCGGTTAAAGAGGTGGTTTTCGTCCTCTTCGACCCCGTAACCTACCAGGCTTACTCCTCCGCCCTCGAGGGGGCGGCATGAAGAATGGACTCAGCAGAGCTCAAGCGGACTCTCCCCGAAAAGGAGTTGCTGGAAATAGAGGGGAGAAATTATCAATCTCTAAATACTAGAGAGTGAGAGTGATTTAATGGCATATAGATTTTCTAGGCCAACTGCGGTATGGGCTCTAATAGGCATAAACCTGTTAATATTTATCGCCACCCTTATAAACCGGGACCTCGTTCTCTTTCTGGGGTTGCAGCCAATAAGCTTATTAGACAGGCCCTGGACCATAGTTACCAATCTGTTTATCCACAGCGGCATCTGGCATATTTTTGCCAATATGATAACCCTGTACTTCTTCGGCAGCTACATATCCCGATTAATCGGAACGCCCAAATTCCTCATAGTTTACTTTAGCGGTGGGATACTGGGCAA
>Ga0307431_1001415_pt1 | contig 13880 bp, 14 predicted proteins | sample SalMarWE160170MG_FD_202155 | JGI IMG/M metagenome (GOLD analysis project Ga0307431, IMG submission 202155) | Salt marsh sediment microbial communities from the Plum Island Ecosystem LTER, Massachusetts, United States - WE1603-170 | ecosystem: Environmental > Aquatic > Marine > Intertidal zone >...
AATGGAAAAATCAAAGCAACGTTTTCTATGCGTGTATTTTTAATTATTGTGATGAAATAGAAAGGAGATAATACAATGGCTGATATTGATGAGTTGAAAGAGGCAAAAAAGTTTTGTGCCGACATCCCTCAGAAGACAGAGGGGTTTTTTCTCAAAGGATCAAATTCCCTGGATTGGGGAATGAAAAACAGGCTTGCCCAGATCTTCAACCCTGAGTCGGGTCGTACGGTCATGTTGGCCATAGATCATGGTTATTTTCAGGGACCTACGACCGGTTTGGAACGTATAGATCTCAACATTCTTCCTTTGACCCCATACGCGGACACCTTAATGCTTACCAGGGGAATCTTAAGAAGTCTTGTTCCTCCTTCGATAACAAAGTCAATCGTTCTTAGGGTTTCAGGTGGAACCAGTATACTCAAAGAGCTTTCCAATGAAGAGATCGCTGTTGATATAGAAGAATCCATACGGCTGAATGTCTGCGACTCGCATGGTGGACATGGGAACCCGTTACGGCATTCCAACATTGGCTGTGACCGCAGTTGGCAAGGATATGGACCGTGATGCGCGTTATTTTAGATTGGCTACCCGAATATGTGCAGAATTAGGAGCACATTATATCAAAACATATTATATTGAAAAAAACTTTGAAACCGTCTGTGCCTCTTGTCCGGTTCCTATTGTTATGGCCGGAGGCAAGAAAATTCCTGAACCGGATGCCCTTACCATGGCTTATAATGCGGTTCAGCAAGGAGCCGGTGGCGTAGATATGGGACGAAATATCTTCCAGTCTGAAGCTCCCATTGCAATGATCCAGGCGGTGCGAGCCGTTGTCCACGATAATGAGCAACCTGATAAGGCTTTGGACCTTTATAATACGGTAAAGAGCGAGTTGTCCAAATCCTAACCCGAAGATATCAGGATCAATAAAAATTCAAGTTTCGCTCAATTGAAGTCTTATTCAAGTGAATTTCGATGGACGATATGTCATGTTTGATCACTTTGACATTATTGCACCGTTTTATGATCGGGTTATCCATAAACTCGATTTGAAACGCTTGACCGATTTGCTGAAGTTACCCACCAGTGGTCGCATGCTTGATGCCGGCGGTGGAACCGGACGGGTATCATCCCGCTTTCGGTCCATGATCGATGAAATTGTGGTATGCGATTTGTCATTGTCTATGCTGAAACAAGCCAGAAACAAAGGCCGTTTATTGACGGTTCAGACCCACGTAGAAAAACTTCCTTTTCCAAATGAGAGTTTTGAACGGATTGTAGTGGTAGATGCGCTGCATCATTTTTGCGATCAAAGGGAATCGATTCAAGAATTGCTCCGTGTGCTCAAAACCGGAGGGCGTTTGGTGATAGAAGAGCCGAATATCGATAATTTCATTATAAAATGGGTTGCTCTGGCGGAAAAGCTGGCGTTAATGCGCAGTTGTTTCTATTCTTCTGATGAAATTGTCGATATGATAAAGGATCAGGGGTTTAATGCCCGTGTTGAAAGTGGTGGCCGTTTTTTTTTCTGGGTGGTCGTTGAAAAAAAATAATAGTGACGTAATGAAGTTGTAACGTATAGATCGGTTAAACGCGGCCTCCGCTCCACCTCAGTTTGGCCTTGAGCACATCAAAATAATGCTGGCCCGGCAATGTGATCATTTTAACGGGATAGGAACCTTTCCGGATAATAATGGTGTGATCTTCATTGATTTCGAGACCGGCCTGGCCGTCAAATGTCAGCATAATATCCGATGACTTTTTTCCAAGCCTGATCTTGATGCTTGCTGAGTCAGGAATAATGAGGGGACGGTTGGTCAGGGTAAACGGGCATATGGGTGTCATTAAGATACCCGCCACTGCCGGATGGATTATAGGACCGCCGGCAGCAAGTGAATAGGCGGTTGAACCGGTGGGAGTTGCAACGATAAGTCCGTCTGCACTGTATGTGGTCAAATAATGATCGTTTATATACGTTTCAATATGAGCAAGTCTTGCAAGCGTACCCTTGTTGATGACAATATCATTCAACACGGTTTCACTGGCCAGTTCTTTTCCTTCCCTGATGACTTTAACCAGAAGGCGCATCCTGGGTTCTGTGTTAAACTTTTTATTTAAAACAGCCTCGGCAGCAGAAAAAAGGTTCTCTTCGACGGTTTCCGCCAGAAAACCGACTTCACCGAATTTGACTCCGATAATCGGTATGTTCTGGTCTCCGATCCAGCGAACCGCACTCAAAAAAGTGCCGTCTCCTCCAAGCACGAAAATGTAAAGCAGATCCGACGGAGCACAAGATTTATCTCTGTCTGCAATTCTGCGTCTTGGAGGCAGGTTTTCTTTTCTGATAACATCTATATCTTTTGAACGCAGCCAATTTTCAAGTTCATCGGCTTTTTTGGTTGCTTCCGCATCTTCTTTTACAACAATTCCTATCTTTTTCACGGCTAATTATTACTCCTTTATTATTATTCCTGAATTTCTCCCCTGCCTTTTATTTTATGGTTTTGGGTCTTCCAGGGTCTTGCGGCCAGGATAAAAGCGATGACCAGATTTATCAGTAGCCAGACGATGCCGATTAAAACAACTGCCGTCCAGGAGTAGCTTCCATAGGGCTTGCTCAGCTCATTATAAAAATCGATGGTCAGAAGCCCCAGAAGTACAGCCGGAATAAAAACTTTAATAAAAAATTCCCATCCGGTGCCGACTTTGATAGAAGATATTCTGTTAATATGATGCCGTATTATTTTTATATTAAACAGCCATCCCACAAGCAGACACTCTGCGGTAGCCACTATTAAAAGCCCGTAATGGGTAAAAAAATGATCGGCAATATCAAGCCATAACAAACCGGCATTTGTTGTAAAGATAATGGAGCCTATGAAGCCGAGTATACAAAGAATAGTAACAAAAGTTTTTCTGCTAATGCCGAACTTGTCAACGACTGCGGAGGTAAAAGACTCTACAATTGAGATAGAAGAGGATACCCCGGCAACCACCAGACAGAGAAAGAAAACAGCGCCGAAGATATTTCCGCCGGGCATTATAGAAAGCGCTTTTGGATAGGCAACAAAAGCAAGTCCGATACTCTCTGAAACAACTTTTGATATTTCTTGACCCTGTGAAGCAGCCATAAAGCCAAGAACAGCAAAAACTGCGAAACCGGCAAAGATGGAATAACCACTGTTTATTAAAGCGGTAAAATAGGCTCCCCGTGTTAAATTGGCCTTTTCAGGCAGATAACTCGCATAGGCTATCATAATACCGAAGCCGAGAGAAAGGGTGAAAAAGATCTGACTGAAAGCATCTATCCAGATCTTGGGTTTGGCAAGCATGATAAAGTCCGGTTTTAAATAGGCTTTTATACCGGCACCTGCACCATTTAGGGTAAGAGACCAGAAAACCAGGATGGCTGTGAGAACAAGAAGCAACGGCATAAATATTTTATTTGCAAGCTCTAACCCCTTCTTTACCCCTCTGTACACAATAGCCCAGTTAATGAACCATATAAACGCCACGCCTGTAAAAACAGGTGTAACAATACCTTTCAGCTCAAAGGGGGATTTGCTGACTGCTAAAAATTGGTTGAAGAAATAACTGTTGGGATCATTTCCCCAGGCCAGGGATAAGGATTTAATGAAATAATTTAAACACCAGGAAATAATAGTGATATAATACAGAACAATGCCGAACATCACAAAAGTAACAGACCACCAGCCGACCCACTCCCATTTTTTATTTATTTTTGTGAAAGCAAGAGGAGCGGATCCTATCCTCTCATGTCCTATTGCAAATTCAAGTATTAATAACGGGATGCCTACGGTAAAGAGGGCGATTATATAAGGAATTAAAAATGCGCCTCCTCCATGCTTATAGGTCATGTAACTGAAGCGCCATATATTGCCGAGCCCGATGGCAGAACCCACCGCTGCTAGAACAAACCCTGTTTGACTGTCCCATTGTTCTCTTGCCATGATATAGTATCTTGAAAAATTTTACTTAGATATAGCATAATCCTATTATTTTAGAAATAAGTATTTTTAGCCGGGGTCTTCCCATCTTTGAAAAAATCTAAAACCGGATTTCATTAGAATTAGGGAACATAAAATGCTGATTAGTGTCCATCCATAAATGGTCTTTTTGCCCAATCCGCCGGAGGCGGACAAGTCTCTGCGTTATGCTCAAAAAATAATCCTCGAAATATCAACTATATGCCTGCGGTTATTTTTTTCGCATGCCTTGATCTTGAACAAAAATCCTCATTTATGGATGGACACTGATTAGGTTCTTTCCTGAAGCATTTGGAGAGATTTGCTGAGCTTAACCGGGTAAGTTTTATGTTCTAAAATCGATTTGTAGCGATCATCCAGCAAGGTAAAATTCTTTTTAAATCGATCCTGTATCGTCTGCAACGGAGGATGCGGACGTAGTATCTCTCCGTTTTCCATAACCTTTTTAAGCAGAGGTTTTCCTTGATCGATGATGTCATCTCTCAAACCGATGATATCTTCCAGATAGCGACCGTTTTGATCTGATTTTCTAAAGACCTGCTTTTCACCGGCCAGTGTAATCTTGCCGGGACTCAATTTCCTGACATCACGGTCCTTGAAATGAACCATTTTGTATACCACATCAAGATAGGGTGCGTCTTCGGAAACCCCGACTTTGGTACCGACTCCGAATGCATCGATTTTGGCGCCTTCGGCAATGACCTTTGCAATCTTGAACTCATCAAAACCGCTGCTGGCAAAGATCTTGACATCATAAAGACCGGCATCATCGAAGATTTTTCGCACCTTTTGGCTTAAGTCCGCCATGTCTCCGCTGTCAAGGCGCACGCCGATGAGCGAATGCCCATTTTCTTTCATCTGTTTTGCAACCGTAGCGGCATTTTCTGCACCGTCGATGGTATTGTAGGTATCGATTAAGAATATGCAGTTATCGGGAAAGGTTTCTGAATAAGCGGAAAATGCCACAAGTTCACCGCTAAATGCCTCAACATAGGAATGGGCCATTGTTCCGGATATGGGAATGCCGTACATTTGTCCGGCGAGGACATTGCTTGTAGCCGCAAATCCGGCAATATATGTGCTGCGGGCAACTTTGTGCCCGGCATCCTGACCCTGAGTCCGTCGCAGGGAAAAGTCGATCAGTGGACGGTTGCCGGCAACATGAATACATCTGGCCGCCTTTGAGGCGATCATGCTCTGAAAGCCGATGGTGTTGAGCAAAAAAGTCTCTATCAGTTGGGCTTCAATAATAGGCGCCGTCACTTCCAGAACAGGCTCATTGGCAAAGAAGATCGTGCCTTCGGGCATGGCATAAATTTCCCCTGAAAAACGGAGTCCGGACAGATATGAAAGGAAGTCGTTTGAAAAAATGCCGGTGGTTTGCAAATATTTTATGTCTTGCTCGGAAAAGCGAAATGCCGCCAGCTCATTCAGAACATCCTCGAGACCGGCTGCAACAAAAAAGTTCCTTTTTAAATAATTTTCTCTGATAAAAAGTGAGAAGGTCGCCGTGGAAACCACCTGGTGCGCAAAATAACTGGCCGCCATGGTTAACTCGTAAAGATCGGTAAAAAGGGGACCCGCCCGGTGTGCTTTTGTCATGAGAATTCAGCCCCGCAAATCTACTTCATCATTAAAGTGCGATATTGAACAAGTTCCTAAGTGAATCCGTTGAACGAAAAATATTCATTCCTGCATCGGAAAATCGTTGAAAAGCAGCGTCAGCCTGATCCGTATAATCCACCACGCCGGGAATGACCACCGGAGATGTGCAATCTTCCAAAAGATACACATTTTCAGCCAGTCTTTTATCCGCGGATTCTATCTCACGCAATAGATCGTCAATGGTCCAGGCCATACAATGACTTTTTGCCTGCCCGGCAATGATGACCGCATCAAATTCCAAAAGTTTGCCGATAAACCCGGTGTTTTTTTGTGCGATTTGATTGCCGTCGTCGTCATCCAACACTTCCGGGCTCAGCACCGAATAATTCTCTGTAAACGGGTTGCTTCCCTTGACTTGAAAATCAGGCAGACTGTATCGAGCGATACCATGGAAAAAAACGGCCTCCTCAACCGATGAAACCAGTGCATGGCCAATCCCTCCCAGCATGGCATGATATGGCCAGATGGTGAGATCGTATTTGCTGCCTTCTTTTAATTTCCGGGTATAGTGACGCAGGAATTTCTGACCGTATGCTACATCAATGTTTAGACTTTGGGCAATCTCGGGATTGAATTTCCAGATACCCTTCTCGACATCTTGCGCAGAAATAAGTGTATAAGGAGCCGGATGGTCTCCCTTTTCATTGACCAGAAAGATACTATGAAAGATTTGTACGACTTGATGGGTATCCATGGTGGGACAAACCTGGGTAATAACATCCAGATTACGATAAATGAATTCGCACAACCTTCTATTGTCATCCACCGCGGCGGTTCCTGAACGTCCGCCGACAAAGATCTCAAATTCCGGGATACAAAATGTGTTCTGAACATCCACGAGCAAGAGACAGATTCTGAAGGTATCTTCAGAGACAGCCTTTATCTCATGCTGCTTTGCCCATTTTCTCGCGTCTTCACTGCGCTCCTGATATCGAACTCTCCATACCTGTCCCACTTTGCCAGGATCAAAATGAGTGGGAATCGGCAGATCATTTGGCGACATGACCGCCTCCTTTTTGTTGAATGCTTTTTTGTATTAAAATATGAGTCAGAATCTTAAATTTCAAGTAAATTTTGGAAATTCCGGACAATTATTGACTATTTGCTCGATTTAAGGGTGTTTTCTTGGAGTAAAAAGCTGTTTTAAACACATTTTGTTTTGACGTAAGCTTGACCTTTCAAGCTTTATATGCCTATATTAGTTGAAAAACGGATAAAAAAATTACTTTTTTCAACCAATGGTAAAAATGAATAAAATATATTCAACAAATTTGGTACAAAAATTAACCGGGGCAACCATTAATCAACTAAAATATTGGGTTAGAATTAATCTTGTTTCTCCGGAAAGAGATGGCAAGTTTTCTTTTTATTCTTTTAAGGATATTGTTAAGTTACGAGTATTGGTTTCATTGAGAAAGAAAGGATTAAGTCTCCAACAGGTAAGAAAAGGGATAAAAAATTTAACCATGATGTTACCAGATGAAGAGCCAATTACTAGGTTGATCATCTATACCGATGGAATGGACATGATTGTTGTTGAAAAAGGGAAATATTTCAACGCAATAACAAGACAACAGTATATCCAATTTGACACGGAACAGATTGGTGCTGAGATAATTGAGTTACAAAAAACGGATAGTACTTTTACAAAAGTAAAGGATAATTTTGAAAATAAAAAAGTGATACCCTTTCCATATATTTAAGCTATTGCGGGATGGATGAAAGAACACCAATGCAATGAATGTGTTATACACAGTTCGCAATCAACTAAATAGATTTGGTTATTATCTTAAAGGATACCCGAATTTAAAGGATTTTGCAGAAATCCACAAAGGTATTGAGTGGAATATTTCACTTATAGAAAATAGGAATATATTAATATCGTTTGACCCAAAGCCTGGATTCAGCAAAGGGCTGGACAAGGTTCCAGGAAAAATAGAGCCTTTCTATGCCAAAGAATTTGTATATCTAAATGTGGATGAACCTTACAGAATAAAAAAGGCACATTCACTTCCATGGAATAGACCGAAGGTCATTGCAAATAGACACACTATAAGCCGAGGACCATGGCGGATTGTTGGTTTCCCGGATTCCAGCGGTTTGGTTTTTCATGAAAACTTTATTGGAATTTGGCCAAAAACGAATATGACAATTGAAGTGCTTTCAGCACTTATAAACTCTCCTTTGGTTAATGCGGCTCTTTATGTACATGAAGGAAAACGTCTTAATCGAAATTCTACACTAAAACAAATCCCAATTCCATTTGCCGAAACTATCGATACTGAAAGAATCACTCGGCTCGTCAGGCATTATGCCAAACTCAGATCATTATTTAAAAGAAGCTCAGCTAAAGCACCAATCATTCAGGAATGCATTCAGACAGTTATGGAAATTGACGGGCTGGTTCTAAAATCCTATGATTTGCCACCAAGACTTGAACGAAAGCTGCTGGAAATTTTTAGAGGATACCCCCGGCCTGTTCCATTTGATTTTCTTGAATATTACCCAGAAGACTTTAAACCTTGTATTCCTTTACACAAATATCTTGAGATGGATTTAAAACAAGCCAGTGCGGGAGAACTGCTCAAAAGAATCACGCCCTTTGATTCCGAAGATATGCATGATTTTTTTATGGACATTGAGGCAGGACAATCCTGATGGACTGATACCTTATAACGAATACAGAATTAATGGCTGTGTTTCAGGTTTCAAAAGGAAAGGCGGGATGAAGAAAAACAAAATTGGCAGAAACCAACCGTGCCCCCGCGGTAGTGGAAAAAAATTTAAAAAATGTTGCTATGGCAAAATATCGGTGGATAAGTCTTCAAATATGCTTTTGCCACTTTTAAGCGAAATTAATTATGGATCGCCTTTATTAAACGATTCTTTTTTTATATCGAATCGGGTACATGAAATTTCTGCACCACGTTTGCTTTATTCCAATTTATTAAATCCCGAAATAGAGCAAATTGCATCGAAGTTGACAAGCAAATTGATAGATCGTGGACAAAAAGAAGCTATTGATATTGAAAAGACAAAACATGCTGGTGAGCTTATTAATTTAATGCACAAGGGCGTAGATGCTTTAAATCATGAAATGTTAAAAGAAAAGCTGTTGCAAAAAAAAGAAACAACGGTTCCAATTATTCTAAATGAATTGAAGAAACCCCAAAGTTCTCAATTTGTTGAAATATCAATAAAAATATTGTACTTCTCAGAGATAGATTGTTCGAATGATATTTTAGAAATACTACAAAAAACAAACTTAAATGCGTATACGGTCTCATTGCTTTGCATTCTTTTAGGATTTTATGGTGTGGAAGAATATGTAGAAATATTATGGAAATATTACCATTATTTTAAAGATCGATATCCTAATGAGACATTTAGTGATGGCCCATTAATAGGTTTATCAGAGATATGTGAAAGAAAAAAGGAAAGTAGTTAGAGGTAATGGCAGGCGCTTAACCTTTGGGAATTGATTGGAAAAGTTGGGCCTAATGACACGCAAGAAAAAAACCGATAAAAAGACGATTGAGCAGCATGATCACAAGGGGAAAAAGCGGATCAATAATCCGCCGGTTGGCTTGGAGACTCCAGATACCGAAAAAGAGATGTTTGGTGTTGTATATTGAATTGTAAATATCATAACTTAATCACTATTCAACGGGCTGTTGCCCAAACGAAAATCTCTTTGAGCGCTTATTGAAACGTTTTTTATTCATAAATCTTGGCAAAGTGAAAGAAAAGCGATTCCAACTGTTTGAGCCCGAAGGGCGAGTTTTGGAATCGTCTGGAGCGAGCCTTAGATTTATTAAAAAACGTTTCAGAGCCAGCGAAAAGTGATTTGGGCAACAGCCCGTCAAGACGCGACACCATTTTCCTACAATCAAATGTGAAATACATAGAAAACCATGCTTTTCAAAAAGAGAGGCACATCCCATGCAAGAGTTATCAGAACAAAAAACCAAGCATGAAAAGTCGATTAGTGATTCCATCCGAAATACAATAAGTTCCGCTTTACAACAGGTTGGGTACTCTAAAAGAATGATTTTGCATGATGTTGGTTTTGTTAGGGAAGGTGGGAACCGTCACAAAGCAGATATGGTGGCCTATTCAAGTTCTCTGCGCCAAGATGCAGATACGGCTGTAATATCTGTAAAAGGGACTGAAAACACGGAAAAAATCCAATTCGATTCAGAAATTTCCCCATTCCGTGCCTTAGCCACACCAGTAATAGTGCTTGCAGAATATAGAAATGTTCGTGGCATGGCTGAACCCAGAGTGATAACTGTTGGCCTAAGCGAAAATGCAGCTACATTTAATAAGAAAAAAGCAAAAAGTAAAATTATTCCACTTTCAAGATTTGAAGAATACCTTAGAGATAATCAACAATTTTTCACGCCACGCCGTTTAGAAAAAGCGAAGTTGGTTTCCGTTCCCGAACAACTCACGTTGTTTGATATAGCTCCGAACCTCATTAAGCAAGCATTGCAAATCGCTGATAAAGAACTGGTTGATCGATTTGAAAAGGGTGTCAGGGAGATAATAGGATCCACACATGATAGATATAATAAGGAACGCATTGTCAAAGCGGCTATTGCGGTTCTCGGAGCTCGAATCCTTCGTGATCGATTAAAGGAAGATTGGCCCCTCAATTCCGGTGTTGCTGAATTATTGACTGTTGCCAATAGATCTTTACCGATGTATTTCAAAGTACCCTCAGGAATTGCAAATAAACTTGACCCACTCCTTGAGCGTTTGCATTCCGCATTTGATTTCTCCCAGGTGAGCCTGGATATGGTCGGTAAATTTTACGCATCAGTTTTTGTTACAAAAGAACTCCGGGACAAATGGGGGATTCACTACACTAAATCTTTGTTAGCAAGAACACTTTTGAGGCGGATGCCTATTGAAGAGATTCCTCCTGACAAGCGTATTCTTGCGGATCCTACTTGTGGTTCAGGAAGTCTTTTAACGGCTGGCTACGAACGATTTGCCAATGCCACTTATCTCCGTATCCACGAGGATGAAAGGCACCAAAAACTAGTTGGTTCCATATTTGGCAATGACAGAGATCAATTTGCCGCCGAAATAACGCGCATGACTTTGATGCTGTTTCATCCGCCCCACAAGAATAATTGGAAAGTGACTCATTTTGACGCAGAAAAGGATAGCTTTGGACGTAAATGGACAAAGGAAATTAAAGTGACACCAACTATCATCGTAGCAAATCCGCCCTTTGGAGGAAAAGGTGGAGGTGCATCTACCACAGTCAAACCAAGAACAAGACACCAGCCTGATAGATCTGCTTTAATATTAAATCACTGTTTAAATATTCTTCCTGAAAACGGTTTGTTAGGTATCATTCTTACCGAAACAGTATTAGATCAGCAATTATTGAAAACAACCAGACATCGGGTTTTAAAGGAATGTCAAATCATAGAACAGTGGGATATACCGGTGGGATGGTTTGACAATGTAAATCGTCCTGCCATGGCGTGGGTCTTACGCAAGACCGCTCCATCGTCCAAAACGGTTTATATCCGTTCTCTTTCTGATGTACCATCTTTAGAAAGAGAGGCGAAATTACATGGGACTATCCAAATTGATTTTGCCAATCCGCCTGAACACCTTGTTCCAACAGTTTTTGATGGTATTTTATCGAAAATAGAAACGAGTCCAAATTGTATTGAGGATTATTATGTTGTGAAAAATGGACTTCAAGCTCTCAAAGCAAAGATAAAGGATGAAAAATCTAATACAACATATCCATGGAGCGGTAATGCTAAAGGTACTGATCCGTATTCGGATTTCAGTGATGGTAGTAGGGGATGGTTGGAGCTGATAGATGATAATCTAAGGAAAGGAAGAAAAAGGGAGGACTTGCGAAAATACCTTGAGAATAACGAACCCCTAGTTATGCTTCGGGCAAATCGAAAAGCTCCTTGGAATTACAAATGGAGTTCGATAGCACTTGTTGATGTTCCAAATAGTTCGAGGAAAGTAGTAGCTCCTTCTGAAAGTTTTGACGCGACCTTCTCCAAAAGCACTAAAATGGTTGATAAGCAAAGATATATTTATTCATTATGGGCAGTTTTAAACCATCCAATAGCCAGCTTATGGTTTCATGAGAGACTGAGGGTCCAAAAGATCTCCATAGCTAAATATCACATATTCCCATTGCCAAAAGACTGGAATATTGAGAAAATCCAATCATTAGCTTCTATTGCAAAAGAACTAATTAATACAAAAAGAAAAATCGATTTACAACCTTTACTTGACCCTCAAGATAATCCAAAAATCAAAGAAATGGTGAGGACAATTTATGATATTATTTACCAGATGTATGAAATCAAGGAAGGAGAAAGACGAAAGATCGAAGAGTGGTTTGGCGAAGAACAGCGCCCTTTACTTGTAGACATTGAGCAAACAAAAAAAGCTGCCCCAAAATCAAACATTGGTTCCGGTATCATTTATGACGAACCGGAATGGGAAACCACTTGCGAAACTTTAGAACTCAACTTTGAAAAAAACCGTATAAGGCTCACTATTGACGGATTGACAGATTATTCTGAAGGTCTCGGATCTGCCGAAGACGGGATTTGGTTGAAAATAATTCCTGCCATGCCGGGATGGTTGTTGGAGAATGGGGCTGTGGGCTGGGTTGAAATTACTACGGATAGCGCCAAAAAATTAAAGCGATCTCCTGAAAAATACGTCCTTGGATTTCGCCTTCACAAGAACGCCTACAAGACACAAGATGAGATTGACAAAGGTTTGCTCCTTGCCCCTAATGCGGAAACGAAAAAGGCGGAGGCAAATGGGTAAGATACAATATGATTATAAAGTCATATTTATCGATGTAGGCCAGGGAGATGCCACACTTATACATCAATTGTCAAATATGCATTCTGTTTTAGTTGATGCAGGAATTGCAAAGCCGGTCTTAACCGCCCTGAAGCAGAGCACTCAACTTAAAGCGATTTTCGTTACCCATTGGGATAAAGATCATATCGGTGGTATGCCGGCTGTTATTAATTGGTTATCGAATCAGTACTGGAAAGGCGTCGATGTTTTCATAAATCTTCAAGATACGTCCACTAAGATTGCAAAAATAGTTGAGTTAAAACATGCATGTAACGATTCAAAGAATCCGATTGAAATAATCAATGGAAGTTTTTTGATATTATGGCCTCCTTACAGAAAAGTTATAAGGTATCCTGATAACAGAAATTTTGGTTCTTTAATTCTTCGTTTTGATGTTGGAGAATTTAACTTGCTTCTTGGTAGTGATGCTAGCGGAGATGTTTGGCCTCTTGTTGACCAGACAGTACTTAAAGCAGATGTTTTCAGGTATCCTCACCACGGTGGAGAGCTTTTTACAGGCAAAAACAGTTGGTCGGCAGACGATCTTATATCGAAAGTGAATCCAGACTGGATAGTGGTATCCGTGGGTGTAAACAATCCCCACGGCCATCCTTCTGAAGAATTTATTAATGCTCAATCACGGCATCCGAATATACAGGTTCTTTACACAACCGAAGGTAATATCAATTTGCAAATCAAAAGCGCTGTTGGAAATATAAGAGTGAGACAATAAATGGCAAAGAAAAAGAAAAGCACACGAGTTCAGGACTATCGCCATGACGAAAAACGGAAAAACAATCCCCCCATCGGGATGGTGAGTTACGAGCCGAAAATCTCTGAGCCTAAAATAAAACGCTATGGATATGATCCGCATCTTTCGCCTCAACTGATCTGGGCCGGAAAGCCCGGGCTCAAAACGATTGAGGTTGAAGACGAGCAGGCACGTGCGAAGCATGAAGCTGCAAAAAGGTGGTGTGATGCAGTCTCCGACTGGGGAGAGATGGGAAAATGGAAATTTGATGTATGCAAGGACCCGAAAAAACTTAAAAACATACTGTGAAAATAGAGAGAATAGGGCATGCAGAAACGGAAATTGTTACAAACCTGATAGAAACGTACCTGAGAACGATATCCTTGCCGTTTGAAATAGGAGACAACCGGCGCATAGCTGTTAAGATTGTGGATGATCGTGGTATAGAGAGTTTGAAGATTAAGGAGATAGAATAATGGCTAAAATACCTTATGAGATGCCCAAAGATAAAATTAAAGCGTTCTGTAAGCGAAATAAAATTCGGAAACTCTCGGTTTTCGGCTCTATTCTACGCCAAGATTTCGGAC
>Ga0307431_1001417_pt1 | contig 13861 bp, 15 predicted proteins | sample SalMarWE160170MG_FD_202155 | JGI IMG/M metagenome (GOLD analysis project Ga0307431, IMG submission 202155) | Salt marsh sediment microbial communities from the Plum Island Ecosystem LTER, Massachusetts, United States - WE1603-170 | ecosystem: Environmental > Aquatic > Marine > Intertidal zone >...
GAAGCATACCATCAGGGTGGTGGTGGACCGGTTGGTAGTAGGCGGGAACGTGAAGAGGAGGCTCACCGATTCCCTGGAGCTGGGCTTTTCCCTGTCCGAGGGCTCTGCCATCGTGGATGTCGTTGGAGGGGAAGAGCATTTCTTCAACCAGAAGGCATCATGCCCGAAGTGCGGGTTCAGCTTTCCGGCGCTCACTCCCCAGATGTTTTCATTCAACAGCCCGCTGGGGGCGTGTCAGGAGTGCGGGGGGCTCGGAACAAAGATGTACTTCGACCCTGAGCTGATCGTCCCAAACCCGGATCTCTCCATTCGGGAGGGTGCAATCGTACCGTGGGCAGACCGGCATACCCTGTATTTTCAGCAGATGCTCGACTCCCTGGCCCAGCACTTTCAGATCGATATATACACGCCCTTCAGGGAGCTTCCGGAACAGGTGCAGCATGTGTTTCTCTATGGTTCCGGGGAGGAGAAGATCCAGTTCTGTTTTGACAGGAATGACAGGCGGCAGTACGATACCCGTCCCTTCGAGGGGGTCATCCCCAACCTGGAAAGGAGGTACCGGGACACGGACTCTTCGTATATCAGGGAAACGATCGAACGGTTCATGAACATCAGGCCGTGCCCCCGATGCAACGGCGCCAGATTGCAGCCCGAGAGCCTGGCTGTCAAGATCAACGGGCAGTCGATCGCGGAGGTGAGCTCCTTTTCCATTGAAAAGGCCTTGACATATTTCGAAGGCCTTATCCTTGCAGACCAGGAGAAGCTGATCGGCCGCCGGATACTCAAGGAGATCACCGAGCGACTCGGTTTCCTGATGAACGTCGGCCTCCACTATCTCTCTCTGGATAGGGCCACCTCGACCCTCTCAGGGGGCGAGGAGATGAGGATACGGCTGGCGACACAGATCGGCTCCGGGCTTTCCGGGGTGCTCTATGTCCTGGATGAGCCGAGCATCGGACTCCACCACAGGGACAACGACAAACTCCTCGCAACCCTCCGGCGTTTGAAGGAATTGGGCAATACGGTCATCGTTGTCGAACATGATCCGGACACCATCCTCTCAGGCGATTATGTGGTTGATATGGGCCCGGGTGCGGGGCAGATGGGAGGAGAGGTGGTGTTTTCAGGAACCCCGGTTGAGCTCATGGCTGACGGGAGCTCATTAACAGGCGGCTATCTCTCGGGAAGGCTCTCCATCCCTGTTCCCAAGAAGAGGAGGGAGGGGAACGGGAAAGAGATTATCATCGAGGGGGCGGCGGAAAACAATCTGAGGGATATCGATGTAGCCATCCCTCTGGGAGCCTTTGTCTGTATCACGGGTGTGTCAGGCTCCGGGAAGAGCAGCCTCATCAACCAGATCCTCTATCCGGCCCTTGCCCAGAGATTCTATCGCGCAAAGGGGAGGGTCGGCAGGATGAGGGGCATACAGGGCACAGCGTATCTGGATAAGGTCATAGACATAGACCAGAGTCCTATCGGGAGGACACCGCGGTCGAATCCGGCCACCTACACCGGCATCTTTACCCTCATCCGGGACCTGTTTGCAAGGCTGCCGGAGGCACGGGTCAGGGGGTACAGCGCAGGGAGATTCAGCTTTAATGTGGAGGGAGGCAGGTGCGAGGCATGCAGGGGCGACGGGATCATCAAGATCGAGATGCACTTCCTGCCCGATGTATACGTGACCTGCGATGTGTGCAAGGGGCTGCGGTATAACAGGGATACCCTTGAGATCCGGTACAGGGGGAAGAATATCTCGGATGTGCTGAATATGACGGTTGAGGAGGCCATGGCCTTTTTCTCGTCCATTCCCCAGATACGGGAGAGACTGGAGACCCTGTTTCACGTCGGGCTGGGCTACATAAAACTCGGACAGCCGGCGGTCACCCTTTCAGGGGGGGAAGCACAGAGGGTGAAACTGGCAAAGGAGCTGGAGAAAAAGAGCACGGGCAGAACCCTGTATATTCTGGATGAGCCCACCACAGGGCTTCACTTTGCAGACGTTCAGAAGCTGCTGGAAGTCTTGATTCACCTCGTTGATTTAGGCAATACGGTGGTGGTCATAGAGCATAACATGGATGTTATTAAATCCGCGGACTATATCATTGATCTGGGGCCGGAAGGAGGCGACAAGGGGGGCTGTATCGTGGCTATGGGCACACCGGAGGAGGTTGCGGCAGAACCGGGATCCTATACGGGCCGGTATCTGAGAAAGGTAATTAACGACCTTCGCTTGACAGGAAAAAAGGAGGAGCATATACTCTCTGAGCGCATGCCGAAGGAGTTTATGGATAACCTCTAGTAATTACTATAATTTTCGCATCAGGTGCCGTTGAGAAACCGATCACCTCAGAGAAAGCACAAGCGACGGAGTGCTGTTTTTGCTCGCCAATTATCGGGAAGCCCGCATATCACGTTTCTGCCGTCAGATAAAGAACTAAGGACACTATTGGTTTAACAAAAGGGGGGACATAATGGCAGTGCCGAACACTATTCTTATTATTATCAATACAGGGAGCGAAAAGCCGAATAATCACTTTGCAGCATACACCTTTGCCTGGCTTGCACGAAAATTTTTTAATATCAGAAAGGTCACGATACTGTATGGAACCTATGGCATAACGATGACCGAGAAAGGCGCCTTGGCGGGACTTACTATGACCCCCGAGGTAAAGCAGGTTGTCGCATCCGAGTTCGATAGAGAGGTGTTGAAGGCGGAAAAAATGCCGGATAATCTGGAACAGCTCGCACGATTTGAGAGAGATAAGATGGAGATCTCTATTGTTTCATTAGGCACCTTTAATGTTCTCGAAGGTATTGGAAAGGAGGTTGGGGATAGATCGAATATAGAGGATTTTATTGATCCCATTACCTTGCATGAGGCATGCAGACTCATGTTGGAGGCGGATCAGATCCTGTATTTCTGATCAGACGACAAGGCATGATCAAAGATATCTTAACCTATTCGAACATTGCTATTGTCGGGGGCGGCAGGGTTTGCAAGGCCATCCTGGAGATCGTCCTGGGCGAGAACTTCAGCGGCAAGGGGATACGGATAGTGGGCGTCGCTGATATCAATGATGAGGCCGAGACCTCGACGTGATTATCGAGCTGACAGGGAATAACGAGGTTCTCGGGGAGCTCAAGGCGAGCAAACCGGAGAAGGTGTGTCTCATCGATCATTTTGAGGCCATGTCTGTCTGGGATTACCTTCAGATCGAGGACGAACGGGCGAGGATCATCAGAGACCTTCATACTTACAGCGCCGATCCTGAGAGAATCAAAGAGGAGTTTGAGCTCTTCTCCAAACACCTCGAAAAGATTGTGGATGAGAGGACGAGGCATCTTCAGAGCGTGGAGAGGGAGCTCGTGGAGAGGGAGCGAGCCCTGTCTCAGATCATCGAGGGCAATACCATACCCACCTTTGTGATCAATAAGGAGCACATTGTGACCCACTGGAACACAGCCTGCGAGATACTCACGGGATACAGGGCTGAGGAGATCGTGGGCACGAATAAGCAGTGGCTCCCCTTTCGGCCTGAAGAGAGGCCCATTATGGCGGATGTGATCGTCGATGAGATGGAGGAGGAAGAGATAGAGAAGTACTATGGTCAAATCTGGCGCAAGTCCGCCCTTATCAGCGGAGCATACGAGGCAGAGGAGTTCTTTCCCCATATAGGAGAGACAGGCAGATGGCTCTTTTTTACCGCTGCGCCTATCAGGGATGCAAACGGCAAGACCGTGGGCTCCATTGAGACCCTCTGGGATACCAGCGAGCGAAGGGAAGCACAGGATGCCCTCCAGAGGGCGCATGATGAGCTGGAGGCCCGGGTTGAGGAGAGGACGGCAGAACTCAAGAGGCTCAACGAGGATTTGCGCACCTCTGAGGAGAGATACAAGACCCTGTTCGATAATGCTCCGAACTCCATCTTTATCATGGATCAAAAGAGCCTGGATCTCATCGATGTCAATGCAACTGCTTTTGAAACCTACCGGCAATCAAAAGAGGAACTGTTGAAGAGCAACTTTCTGGATCTCCTCCATGAAGAGGATAAAGACCTGGAGGAGGCCCTTCAGAATCTCACTGCCCATCAATGCGTGTTTTATCCCAGGAGGAGACATCAGAGAAGAGGCGAACCCTTTTATGTCAACATCGTGGCATGCCACGCCAGGCATATGGGCAGCGATTGCATCATAGCCACCACCACGGATATCACCGAGAACGTGGAAAAGGAGGCCCAGTTGATCCAGGCAAGCAAGCTGGCCACACTGGGAACCCTGGCCTCGGGTATGGCGCATGAACTCACCCAGCCCTTGAACGTGATCCAGGTTGCAAGTGATTACTTCTTAAAGAAGCTCAAGAGGGGAGAGGAGATCTCAAAGGATGAGCTGAGATCCGTGGCCGAGGAAATAGGGAGCCATGTGGACAGGGCCGCAAAGGTGATCAAGCATATGAGGGATTTCGCCAGGCAGTCCGACCTGACCAGGACAAGGATAAACGTAAACGATCCCATAAAGGACGTGTTCAAGGTGATGGGACAGCAATTGAGGGTGCACCAGATAGAGGTGGAACTGGAGCTCCAGCCGGAGGGCATCTACATTATGGCAGAGCACAATCGGCTGGAGCAGGTCTTTATCAATCTGGTCACCAATGCCATGTATGCGATGGATGATAAAGGGCTGAAGCTTGGAAACGAGAAGTGGAGGCGATTGCTCAGGATCAGATCATTTAATGCCGATGGGCAGGCGGTGATAACGGTGTCTGATACAGGTAAGGGCATTCCGGAAGATATACGCGATAAGATATTCGAACCCTTTTTTACCACCAGAAAGGTCGGACAGGGAACAGGACTGGGGATGAGCATCAGCTATCGAATCATCAGCGACTATGGCGGAACCATAGAGGTCGAGAGCGAGGTGGATGCAGGCACCACCTTTACCCTGAAGTTCCCTGCTGTTGAATGATTGAGTCACTTGAGTTTTTTGTGTTTTTAGGGTCTGTTGAGTCAAACCCTAAAAACTCGGAAGCAATAGATTCTTGAATAAGGTATTGGGAATTTTGAACCGTTAATCAGGGGCTTGAAGGATTTTAAACACAAGAAACTCAACAAACACAACAAACACAAGAAGTGATGTCAAGGCTTTTAATCATTGATGACGAGGATGGTATCAGAAAGCTCCTGGCCCTCTCACTTGAAAGCGACGGCTACGAGGTGCGTACCGCTGCGAACGGTGAAGAGGGCATTGAGGCATTCAGGAGGGAGATGCCCCCCATAGTCTTAACGGACATAAAGATGCCGGGTATTGACGGGATCGAGGTCCTTAAACAGATAAAGGAGTTCAGCCCGGACACCGAGGTGATCATGATCACCGGTCACGGGGATATGGATTTAGCCATAGAGGCATTGAAGCTGGAGGCCTCTGATTTCCTGAATAAACCCATAAAGGATGCGGCGCTCTCGGTGGCCTTGAAGAGGGCTGAAGAGAGGATATCCATAAAGCAGAAACTGAAGGCTTACACCGAAGACCTGGAAAACATGGTCAAGATCGCAACAGAGGAGGTGAAGCGGAGAGCCGAGTTCCAGAACAAGCTCATCACCTCTTCGAATGACGCCATTATTGCGACCGATGAAAAGGGTGAAATCGTCATTTACAATAAAGGCGCTGAGCGGATATTTGGGTACCCCAGGGTTGAGGTTATACGAAAGATGAATATTGATACGCTCTATCCGGAGCAGATCACTCAGGGATTCAAGCTCGGCCTTGAGGGGGGCGATGCCGATCTATCGGAGTGGAGGGAGGTTGCCATACGAGGCAGGGAGGGCGAGAGGGTCCCAACGGGTTTTTCAGGGTCCATTCTCTATGGAGATGACGAGGTGGTAGGGAGCGTCGGCTTCTTTCAGGACCTCAGGGAGATAAAGAGGCTCCAGCAGGAACTGATACAATCAGAGAGGCTTGCCGCCACGGGGCAGACAGTTGCAGGGCTTGCCCATTACATCAAGAATATTCTCAACGGGCTCAAGGGCGGCGCCTATGTGCTCAATGTGGCACTTGACAAGGATGATACAGATAAGATAAAAGACGGCTGGGCAATGATAGAGCGGAATCTGGGGAGGACCACCGATCTTGTGCTCGACCTGCTCGCTTACTCCAAGGAGCGTGAGCCGGAACCGGAAAATTGTTACCCGAACGAGATCGTGGAAGAGGTATGTTCCCTCATGGATCAAAAGGCGCGGGATAATGGTATTATGATAGAAAGGGATTTGGATCCTCGCGTGGGGCCGGTATACGTCGACCCAAAGGCCATTCACAGGTCTCTGTTGAACGTGGTTTCCAATGCCATTGATGCCTGTATCTTCGATTCCACAGCCAAGAAACACTGGAAGGTGAAGGTCAGCTCAGCAGTTGAAAAAGATCATCAGATGAGATTTGAAGTGGCTGATAACGGCATGGGTATGGATAAGGAGACAAAGAAAAAGCTTTTCTCCGCGCTTTTTAGCACCAAGGGGGAAAGGGGAACGGGATTGGGACTATTGGTCACCGGGAAGATAGTGAGGGAGAATGGAGGGAGCATTGAGGTAGAGTCCAGCCCCGGCAAAGGCGCTACGTTTCGTATCCGCTTGCCCTATCAGGAGGCTCACGGCGGTGGGCGGTAGGGGGTTTTATTTGTGGAGGGATCTCAACGTATCGAGAGGGTGCGGTATGTGTTTCAAGACGCAGCGTAATTGTTTCATCCGGCAGGCAGGAAGAATGGGCACGGTATTTATGGATGTTAACAGCAAAAGGAGGCGTAACCATGGCTAAGAAGGTTCTCAATGTGGAGGATGATCCTGATATTAGGACGTTTGTGGCCACCGTGCTGGAGGAGCATGGATACATTCCGATCATGGCCAAAGACGGCGAGGAGGGCGCGAAAAAGGTAAAGGAGGAGAAGCCGGATCTCATTATCCTGGATATCCTTATGCCCAAAGAGAGCGGCATCAAGATGTACCACGAACTCAGGAAAGACGCCTCGCTCCAGAGTATTCCCGTGGTTATGCTCTCCGGTGTGTCCAAACGGACATTTCTCAGATCCCAGGCAGCTCTGACCGAATTCGGCGACGAAACGGTGCCGGAGCCTGAGGCATACCTAGAGAAGCCCGTGGAGGCGGAGGATCTTGCCGAAGTCCTGAAGAAGATCCTGGATTAAAGGCGTTTGAGAAGAAGCGAGGGATATCATGAAAATTACCACCATGCTCTTTGTCTCCGAGTTTGAGGAACTGTGGTTCGATGCGTTGCAGTCATTGATGGAGCTCAGAAAGGCGGGCCTGAACCATGTGGTGTTTCTCCACGTAATACCCAGAGATAGGGTGGCAATGAAGAGGGGCAGCGGTTACCTCAAGCAGGAAGAGAGAAAGCTGCGAGAGATTGCAGATATCCGGTTTATTGATTGGGCGGAGACGCTTTTCGAGGAAGGCATGGAGGTGGGGGCTCACATAGCCATCGGTAATGTAGTACCGAAAATTCTGTCAGTTGCGGAGATCGAGAAGGTGGATCTCATCGTAACCGCCAGAACGAAGAAGGGGAAATTGGAGGAGATCTTTCTCGGCTCGGAAACATCCGATCTTATCAGAAGGACCGAAAAGCCGGTCCTGCTCTATAACTACCACTCGCAAGCGGAAAGGGCGGGTGAGAACCCGTTTGAGAGGCTCCTGCTCGCAATCGATTGGTCCGTCTCATCGGAAAAGGTCCTTGACTTCGTGTTCAGCATGAAGGAGGCAGTGAAACGGGTTGAGATCGTGCATGTTCTCAGCGAAAAACAGATCGGGAAGCTGTCGAAAATGGAGGCCCATAAGGTGGAGAGGGAGAGCAAGAAGAGATTGGATGATGTCTGCGATACGTTCGTGCAGGAGCGTGTTGATGCCAGGCCTCATCTCTATATCGGCGATACGGAAGAACAGATTCAAAGGGGGGCCTCTGAGCACAGGGCAACGATGATTGTGCTCGGAACCAGACAGGCTAGTGCCTGGAAGGAGAAATGGTCGGGAAGCATATCGCACTCCCTGGCGGAGAAATCGGAATTACCCCTCTTGATTGTGCCTGCTGGAGGTAAATAATCTAGCCTATGGAAATCAAAAAGCTCCTCTATGTAACAGACTTTGGAGAGCCCACCTACGAATCTATCGAGACCTTGACGGAGATGGGGAAGCTCGGCCTCAAGGAGATAGTCCTTTTTCCTGAAAATCCACCCAAGGAATTGACGGATCGGTTTTCTGATCGGAGCATAAACTTAAGGGGAGTTGATGGTTCGGGGCCTCTTATCTCCAGGATCTTTGAGGTGGCGGACAAGGAACAGGTATCTCTTATCATAGCCCATGGCCGTAAGGACAAGGAAGGGCTTTTGAGAGGAAGCGCAGGCAGGCATTTGATGCGCAATACCCCGGTCCCGCTCTTGTTTATCCGAGAAGATAAGGAGGGGGGCGGCCATTCTACCCGAGGATTGTTTAGCAGCGTCATCCTCGCCACTGACTGGTCCGATGAAGCAGGGAGGGCGTGGCTTTACATTATCGGCATTAAGGAGATTGTGGAAGTAGTCGATATCGTGTACGTGCTGCATGAAAAACCGACGATCGGGGAAATCCGGAGACTCCGGGAACGGGTTGAGGAGATCAGAAAGATCTGCCTGGAGGAAACCATGGATGCCGAGTCTCATATCTATGCCGGCAAGACTGCCGATGAGATCGTACTCGCCTCCAAGGATTATAATGCTACTATGATCGCAATGGGGTATAAGCAAAGGGGGACCTTGAAGGAGATCTTCTCCGGGAACTCCTGTTACAAGGTGTTAGAAAAATCCTCTGTGCCGGTATTAATTATTCCTTGACTTAAAAGAAGGGATTCGTGTATTAGTTCGCCCTGAACGGAACAACTGCGGTAAACTTCCAGTTCTTTGGGGGGTAGGTATGGAAGTTACGGTTCTGATACAGACCGCGGATAAGGCCTTTGAGATTCTCGAGAAGGCCAGAGCGGAGGCCCGCGAGCTCCTTTACAGCTCAGCGAAGCTCACCAGCGAGACGAAATCCCTGGCGGAACGAGAAGAGAGCAGGGCCTTTCTTGCAGGCGCCCAGCAATCAAGGGTAGCGATCCGGAATTTCACGATCACCTTCTTCATACTGATGGGTTTCTGGATCCTTCTCTCAGGCCGTTTTGATTACTTCCACCTTACCCTCGGCATTATTTGCTCGCTGCTGGTTGCCTTCCTGTCCCATGATCTCCTGTTTGCAAACGTGAGACTCGGGGATTTCAGGATTAGGGCCAAGAGATTCATTCAAGCAGCCCCTTGGTTTCTCACTCAGATCTTCACGGCAAACCTCCATGTTGCCTATTTGTCGCTTTCCCCGAAGATGCCGATAGATCCCCAGATAATACGGTTCAAGACGAAATTAGAGAGTGACATCTCCTGGGTGGCGATGGCTAACTCCATCACCCTTACCCCGGGTACTATTACGATGGATATTCGAGAGGGGGAGTTCTTCGTCCATGCCATCGATAAAAAGGTCGCCTATGATCTTAATACAGGAGAGATGGAGGATAAGATCGCCCATGTGCTCATGGAGGCGGACCACGTGTATATACAGGATGTTTTGGATGTATCGAGGATATTCGGAGCCCTCAAGTGATGAATCTAACCGCAGACATGCGCAGACGAAAGAAACTATTTTGTTCGGCTGACACAGCCGAACAAAAGATGCATTCATTGCTTACTCTCGCAATTGCTTTCGCTCTGGCGCAGGGAGCGGGGATAATTTTACATTTGCCCAAAGGGCATGAAGGGTATTGTGGCGACAGGTCGTCGCCACAATAGTCTGTGTGGGTCTGCGGTTGAAAACATTAAACGAGTAACGAGAACATGACCCGGGTTACCGACGACATTATTATTAGGACGGTGGCGAGGATATTCATACCGTTCATACAACTCTACGCCCTCTATGTGATCATGCACGGCCATCACAGCCCTGGTGGAGGGTTCCAAGGCGGGGTGATTCTGGGAGCGAGCTTTATCCTCTACCTCATCACCCATGGGTTAGAAGAGGCCAAGCTCAGGATGTCCGAGGTAAAGGCCGGGATTTTCAGCTCCTTTGGGGTGTTGATATACTCGGGGATCGGGTTGCTCTGCCTCATCTTGGGAAGCAATTATCTGGACTATGGGGAACTTTCCGCCATCCTCAGGGTCGTACCTGCCCAGGCAAGATCCCTCGGCATCCTCGGCGTGGAGATAGGCGTGGGGATTGCCGTTATGGCGGTCATGTTTTCGATCTTCTTTGATATATCGACAGGAGGAGTTCTCGCTGAGGATGATGAAGGAGAAGAGGAGGGAGGATGACCAACTTTTTTCTCTATCTCGGATTGGGGTTATTCAGCCTTGTGTTGCTCTGTCTCTATAGGGGAATTTTCGGGCCCGGCGTGCTCAACAGGATTGCGGCTATCTCTGCGATCGGCACCAAGACATTGGTCATCTTGCTCCTGATGGGTTTTATCTACCGAAGGGTCGATATGTTTGTGGATATCAGCATGGTCTATGCCCTGCTCAATTTCATCGGAACGATCACCGCGGCCAAGTATCTGGAGATAAAGGGGGAGGTATGATGGACATCCAGTTCATGGCAGCCATCCCCTTTCTCCTGGGGGGTTTCTTTTTTTTTCTGGCTGCCACGGTGGGGCTCTTGCGGTTTCCGGATTTTTTCTGCCGCCTCCACGCAACGGGTAAGGGCGACACCCTGGCCGTGCTCCTGTCCCTGATAGGCCTCAGTATTTATGAAGGCCTTTCCCTTACCAGTTTGAAGATATTGTTTATCGCGGTGTTCATGTTCCTCGCCCAGCCTACCTCCACACATGCCATCTCCAGGGCGGCCCTGAGATGCGGGCTCGAGCCCTGGACCAAGGCAAGCAAGGAGAGAAGATGATAGCAGCCTTTGATATGGTACTTCTGATCTTCGTGTTGATATGCGCCATTGCCGCCATTACCGTGAAGGATCTCTTGAGCGCGGTGATCATACTCGGAGCCTATAGCTTTTTCATGTGTCTTTTGTGGGCGGAGATGGGCGCTGTGGACGTGGCCTTTACCGAGGCCTCCGTGAGCGCCGGCATTGGCACGGTGCTCTTTATCGCCGCAGTGAGTAAAACCAAGAGGAGGAGCAAGGATTGAAGATCTTGGCCTTCATCAGCGTTCTTATTACCGGGATTATCCTTCTCTACGCTACCCAGGATATGCCTGACTGGGGGGATCCCCGCTCACCGGCCAGTCTCCACGTCTCGCCCCGGTATCTCGAGAAGACGATCGAGGAGACGGCGACACCGAATGCGGTGACCTCCGTGCTTGCCGATTATCGGGGCTATGACACCCTGGGAGAGACAACCGTAATCTTCACCGCAGGCGTTTCCTGTATTCTCATATTAAGAAAGAGAAGACAAAAACAGTGAACTGCTGTCTATAATCAACGCTACAATGTATTTCCCTGGAATGAGCAGAAAGAAACACAAACTAAACGAAAGGCAGTATTCTAAACTCAACGAACCCAAGAAACTCAAGAAACACCAGCAACCCATATCATGTTTGATTTTATAATAAGCAAATACAATTACTGGATCTATATTGTCATGATGATGATCGGTTTTTACGCCATGATCGGCAAAAGAAACCTGGTTAAGAAGATTATCGGGATCAATATCTTTCAAACGGCGATCATCCTTTTCTTTGTCTCGACCGCTGCAAAGAAAGGGGGGACCCTGCCTATTATTGAGCATGCCCATGGACATGGATCACATGCCGTTGAAGCTGCCTCCTATATCAACCCCTTACCCCATGTACTCATGCTTACCGCTATCGTGGTAATGGTCAGTACGCTTGGAGTGGCCTTGGCTATCGCGATACAGATTTACCGGAGATATAACACCCTCGAAGAAGACGAGATCTTAGAGCAACGGAAATGGTCCCACAATCCCCTGCGTTAGTGGTTGTCGTTCCCCTGATATTCGCGTTTCTCTCGCTGCTGTTCGGCTGGTGGAGGAAAGCCTTCAGTTACCCGGTTACCCTCATAGCCCTTTCAATCTCTTTCCTGGCGTCCATCCACTGTCTGTACACGGTTCTTACCACCGGAATTATCCACTACCATCTCGGAAAATGGGCTCCTCCCTGGGGTATTGAATACGTGGTAGATCACCTGAACGGCCTTATCCTGGTCATCGTTTCGTTTGTAAGCCTGATGGTCGCCATATCCTCCAAAAAGGTCGTGGAAAAGGAGCTGCCCGAGAAGGTGGTGTATTTCTACACCCTTTTTCTCTTACAGGTGACGGGATTCCTAGGGATCGTCATAACCGGGGACATGTTTAATCTCTATGTATTCCTGGAGATCGCTTCCCTTGCAGGATATGCCCTCATAGCCGTCGGGGAGGACGGTGCGCCTTTTGCAAGCTTTAATTACCTGATCTTCGGGACCATCGGGGCCTGTTTCTACCTGCTCGGTGTGGGCTACCTCTATATCAAGACCGGCTCGCTCAATATGGCTGACCTAAAGGAGATATTGCCCGCCCTGTACCAGTCAAAGGTGTTGATGGTGGCCTTCGCCTTCTTCCTGGTTGGAGTGAGCCTGAAGATGGCGCTTTTCCCGTTGCACGTGTGGCTTCCCGATGCCTATACGTATGCCCCGTCAGCAGTGAGCTCCCTGCTTGCCCCGCTGATGACCAAGGTAGGGGCCTATGTGATGATACGGATCTTGTTTACGGTATTCGAGCCCTACTTCTCTATTGAGTTGATTCCTGCGACCACCATTCTCGGCTGGATGGCTGCCGGAGCCATACTCTTCGGTGCGCTCTTGGCCTTGGCGCAGAGCGATGTAAAGAGGATGCTTGCCTATATCCTGGTGGGCGAGGTGGGCTATATAGCCCTGGGAGTGGGGCTTGCCAACCGGAATGGGCTCACAGGGGCAATCCTGCATATCCTCAACGATTCTATTATGATGCTTGCCCTTTTTCTGATCGTGGCCGCCATTATGTACCGGTCCGACAGCAGAGAGATCCCCGGCCTCAGGTTCATGCACAGAAAGATGCCTTTTACCATGGCAGTGCTGGTCATAGCAGGTCTCTCGGTGATCGGGATACCGCCGACCTGTGGATTTTTCAGCAAATGGTATCTGGTGCTGGGTGCGATCGACGCTAATAAGTGGATCTTTGCAGCAGTGTTGCTGATAAGCAGCCTTTTAAACGTGATCCTTTTTTTCAGGGTCATAGAGAACGTCTATCTGGAGCCTAGGGAGGAAGAGGCCCATGAGGGAGGTGAGGTGGCTGTGGCCATTGAGGAGGCGCCTCTCACCCTGCTCCTGCCCATCCTCATTGCAGGAGCGGGGATTTTATCGTTAGGCGTCCTGAGCGGGGAGATCATTTCATCGGTCATACAGTTCGCGATACCTGCGGGCTTTTAGCCTATAATAAGGGCATAGCAAAAAAAGACATCCCCCTGTTCCCTTTAAAAAAGATATTGCCCTGTTCTTGTGTATTGAGTTTCTAAGGAGCGATAAAGGCGAGATAATCAATGGAGACAATGGTATCCATACGGCCCCTTCTGGCTGTGCTCGTGACCCTTATCGGGGCCATGCTCATACTCTTTACGGGCGAGAGAAACAGAAACCTGCGGGAGTTCTGGACCATTCTGGCCTCGGTGGTCAAGTTCTCTATTGTGCTCTCTATGATCCCCTTTGTGCTGGGGGGGCAGATGCTCGAGTTCACCATCATCCAGCTTACCCCGGGGGTGGCATTGCAGTTCAGGGTGGACCAGTTCGGCCTCTTTTTCGGCATTCTGGCCTCTGCTCTCTGGATCGCGACATCTGTT
>Ga0307431_1001420_pt1 | contig 13854 bp, 12 predicted proteins | sample SalMarWE160170MG_FD_202155 | JGI IMG/M metagenome (GOLD analysis project Ga0307431, IMG submission 202155) | Salt marsh sediment microbial communities from the Plum Island Ecosystem LTER, Massachusetts, United States - WE1603-170 | ecosystem: Environmental > Aquatic > Marine > Intertidal zone >...
AACGATAACCAGAACAGAGTTAAACCCGGTAATACTAATACCAATCAGCCTATTCAGGAGAAGAAGACTGAGGGTTACTACAACTATGGACAGCCCGAAGGACAGGGTCACCCGTTCTATGACATTTATCTGCCTGAAGAAGACGAGAGTCCAGGCAAAGCCAGGCAGGAAGAACACCAATATGAAACCCAGTATTGCCCTAATGATAGGCAAGCGCTCAAGAAAGGGAAAAACAAATCCGAAAAGCTCCCTAAGTGGAGATAGCCAATCCATGATCTTTATTCCTCTCTATCAATATTTAGTTTGGATGGTATATGGCCTTGCTCAACATTCATAGGATGCCGAGACTTGATTATCTAATGCTACTCCCCATACTGGGGCTAGCCTTTTACATCGCTTTCATTCCACACCAGGGCTATCCCTACCCCCTGCATGTTGATGAGTGGGTTCACCTAGTTCTCTCCAAGGGGCTCGTGGAGACGGGAAGCATTATCTTTCCTGGCTCATTCTTACTGGAGGTTGGCTTCCATCTATTCTGGGGCGTTTTCCAAACTATTAGTGGTATTTCCTGGATGGACATCTTCAGATACTTCCCAGGCATCATTTTCATAATCACCGTTCTATCAGTCTATATCCTGGCTCGGAGGGAGGGGTTTGGTTTGGAGGCTGCCTTCTTTACCTGCTTGATACCGACCACTGTAGGAACACTGGGTCCCGCCTTCCTAGTGCCGACGTCTATGGGACTGCTATTTACCCCTCTAATTCTCTTTCTAGCCTTCAATTTTAGAACCGTCTGGTCTTATCTATTAATCTTTATCCTCATCTCTTTTCTGCTCTCGATACATGCCCCCTCAGCAATCTGCCCAATCATCGTGCTTACTCCCTATATCCTACTCAATTTAAAAGGTAACTTCAAGCACAGCTTGGGGTTGATATTAATCTTCGTCATCCCTTTCCTGGCAGTATTCCCCTGGATATTTAATCTGTTGCTGCCCACAGCTAAGAGCCTGCTTACTCCACAACCTGTTACGGGATTTGTCCAGTTACCCCGAGTTATACAGACCTATGGTTATCTCCCCATTGCATTCTGTCTTCTGGGGGCTTTCCTGCTGGCAATACGGGGCGGCAAGAAGAACTACGGCCTAGTATTAGGCTTGCTGACCTTGCTGCTAATGCTGGTTACCTTTTTTACATTCCACTACGGAGTGTCAATAATGTATGAGCGGGGGCTGACGTATATGATGCTGATGGTAAGCATTGTTGCCGGGGCTGGATTGATGGGAGTGAAGAACCTCAAGCTGCCAGCCAGGCTCAGCACCCGGCTAAAAGTGCCTCTCATTATCAGGCAAAATGTGGGTAGATTCTTGTGCCTAGTCCTTATTGGTATAACACTGGCGATAACTATCCCTGACCGCCTGGATAGTCCCTACTACTACATGATAGACGAGGAAGATTATCAGGCGTTTGTCTGGATTAAAGATAACATCAATGAGGATTATGAGAAGGCAATACTAGACCCGTGGAAGGCTACCGCCTTTACTGCCATCACCGATAAAAATATTTATACCAGAATACACGCCTACCCCATGGATATAGATAACGAAGCCTATGCCTTCCTCAGGAGTGGCAGCGCCGATACCACCTTCCTGCGAAAAAACGGGCTTTCTGTCATTTACACTCGTGTTTATGAAGGGCCCCAACGTGGGAATATTGAGTATAGTAGTGACAATCCTGACCTAGTTGAGGTGGCAAAGAATATCTACCGGCTCAAGGAAGCCGAGAAATGAGAGTGATTTGTTGACTTTTTGCTCAATATACTGCACAGTAAAAAAATAATTTGCAAAAAGACTTGACTTTTTAGTCAACATACTATATAATTTGACAAAGGTGTTTTTGTGGCAGGATTTAGGACATATAGTTGACAGCAGTGTTTTTTAGTAGGATTAGGACACTGTATGCCGATTAGAACTTAAATGCCTGGTAAAGGTGTAAGTTAAGTATGGAAACTCGAGAATTTGGGGCAAGGTTAAGAGAGCTACGAATACAGGTTGGCCTTAACCAGAGAGAGCTGGCAGATAAGATTGGGGTTAACTTTACCTATCTTAGCAAGATTGAAAGCGGAGTAATGCCTCCTCCCAGTGAGAAGGTAATACTGAGACTGGCTGAGGTCTTAAATGCCGATAGAGATGAGTTAATGACGCTAGCCGGAAAGATACCATCCGACATAGTTCAGATACTGAAGAACCGAGAGGCTTTGCAATTATTAAGATCACGCCGCACCCAGCAAAAGAGCCGGGCCGCTAATAGAAAAGAGGGGATTAATATAATGAAAAATTTAGTGAACTACAAAAAGCTCTCCAAGGTAGCAATAGCAGCTGCTTTGGTACTTGCCGTTGCTGCCTCATTGTGGTTTGCCTCACCGACACCAGTTAAGGCACTTGAGATAGAAATTACCGACCCACAGGGTGCAACGCTTACATCCGGGACTATCGGCAGAACCTATGAGTTCCAAGTAAAAGTGAGCATCGAAGATGATGAGCTCTTACCAATAAAAAACATTGACCTGAAGCTCTATTGTGTAGCCCACTCCTCTACCTATTTTGACGAGTATACCAACCTGTCCTTAGGTCAACAAGATTATACTAGCTACCCAACAAGCGGAGCCGGAGCCGGTGCTGCCGCATCTATTAAGGCCAGCCCTGATTCTAACTGGGGGTATTCTACCATCGGCGCTGGCTATGTTCTATGGAAAGGCAGCGGATACACCTTTGCCCCGATAGTCGGAGGCTACGGATACGCAACCGGGACAGGCACCACTGCAATAACATATGATATCAAATGGACACCGCCCTCAAGCTGGCCCACAGGTGGTTACAGAATTGAGGCCGAGATTACTGCCCAAGATGACCAAACCTTTACTCAGCTCAGCAGCCAGTTCACACTTTCAGCGAGACATTATGGGGAGGCGCCAGGCGCACCACCCGCAGTTGTAGTAGAAGGTGTTAGCGATGTATCTGATGTTGTCACTGACGAGGGCGCATTTACTGAAGAGGTTGCCGCTGAATCCGAGGATGGCAACGTCGAGGTCATCATTGAAGAAGATACCATCGGCCTCACCGAAGAAGGCGAGCCCCTCTCTGAGATAAGCATAATTGAGATGGAAGAACCGCCAGCTCTGCCGGCAGATTCCAGTGTTATCGCTTTGACCTATGACCTGGGTCCGGATGGTGCTACCTTCGACCCACCAATAACCATTACCCTTGCCTACGACCCCGATGAGATACCTGAAGGAGTTAACGAAGAAAACCTAGTCATCGCTATATGGGATGAGGATGCTGGGGAGTGGATTACACTTGAAGACTGCACTGTTGACCCGGTAACCCATACTATCACGGCACCGGTAAGCCACTTCACTGCCTTTACCGTCCTGGCTTACACACGCCCCGCCGCCTTTACCACCAGCGATTTGACCATATCCCCCGCTGAGGCCGATATCGGACAGAGTGTAACCATCAGCGTTCTGGTGGCTAACACCGGCGACTTCACCGGTAGCTACGAGGTAACCCTCAAGATAGACGATGTAGCCGTAGCTACTCAGGATGTAACCCTGGCCGGTGGTGCCAGCCAGACACTAACCTTCACCACAGCTAAGGATGCTGCCGGAACCTATACCGTAAATATCAATGGTCTGTCAGGCACACTTACGGTCAAGGCGCCACCAGTACCAGCCAAACCAGCCGCTTTTACTACAAGCTCCCTGACCATATCCCCTACTGAGGTCGACATCGGACAAAGTGTGACCATCAGTGTTCTGGTGGCTAACACCGGCGGCGTCACCGATAGCTACGAGGTAACCCTCAAGATAGACGATGTAGCCGTAGCTACTCAGGATGTAACCCTGGCCGGTGGTGCCAGCCAGACAGTAACCTTCACCACAGCTAAGGATGCTGCCGCTACTTATCAGGTGGCGGTTGATGGTCAGCGTGGTGAGTTTACCGTAGTAAAGCCAGTGCCTCCTCCGTCCTTCCCTTGGTGGTGGATAATTGTCGGAGTAGTGGTAGTTGGTCTACTAGTCTACTTCCTGTGGTGGAGACGGCGTATAGCCTGATTATTCAGCGGATAAGCGACTGAAAATAAGAAAGGCGCTACCGATACAAAAGCGGTGGCGCCTTTTCATATGCAAAAGCTGAAAAGATGGTTACCAAAGAGATTGCGTGCTCGGGAGAGCCTAATTAAATTGCTTATCAAGAGAAATTTAAAGGATTCTTTGAAAAAAGCTAAAAAATTAAAATTACCTGTTGACAAAAGTGCTTTCTTGTGCTAGGATAAAGGCTCTTTGAACTCAGTGTAAATAGTTTTCTAAATTACCTATTGACAAAAGTGTTTTCTTGTGCTAGAATATTGCCAAGAGTGTTTTCTCCGCTATACTAGATTAAAGTGAGGGATGAGGCAATGATTACAACGGTAACTACAGTAACAACGGTAACGACAATGGTCGCCTTGGGGCTAGCCACAGCTATAAGCGTGGCTGCGGTAATTGCTTTAGTGGTTTTTCTAACTACCCGGGAATTGGCTAGCGCCGGGCGTTCACGCCTTTCCTTGCGCATAGCCAGATTCACTAGCATTGGTATTGTACCTTTGATTATAGCATTTGCCGCTATGGTCGCTGTGAAAATTGCTGAGACGCTCTAGAAAAAGAAAGGCGCTACTAAATATAATACTATATTAGCGATACCATGAGACAGGGTCACTGCCAAAAGTGACCCTGTTTTTTTAACTACCCAGCCAAAGAATAAGGCAATCACAAAAACGAAGACAATATCTATTACCGAATAGTGTATCAAGTGGACGATAGCAAATAGGAGGCTAATATAAACTATGCCCCGCCAGCCAAATGCCCCCACCGCAGTGCACTGCAATACCCCACGAAAGATAAACTCCTCCACAAACCCGGTGCACACTATAAAAATCAGTGCCGGCAGCCATACTTCCTGCCAGGTAAGTTCAATAACTATGGCCTCCGGTTTGAGGATAAAATACTCGGCTACACCAAGCACAAACCCAAACAAGACTACTGCTAGCTGAAGTGGAAACAATCGGAAGCTAACGCTAAACCCGATATCCCTGGCTCTAAGATTCAGGATGCGTACTACCATTACTGCTGCTACCAGCAGCGGAGCATAAATGATAGGGTACCACCAAATCTGAGGGATATTAGCCAGAGGCATAGACAAACTAATTATTCTCACCAAAGGAACCAATGCCAGTGATAGCAGTAGCTGTTGGTGAGTCTGCCGGCGGGCTAGTGCCGAGTGCGGTATGAGAGCAACCAATACTATAATGTGGCATGTTATTCCCCACACCGGCCCGATGGTAATGTTGAGTACCTCAGCTATGGTAATAGCCAGTAGATAAACTAAGGCTTCTTTCATTCTGTTTCCTTAAATACTGATGGCTATGGCTGATACAACCCGAGCCGAGTAATTAATTCATAGTATCTGGAGGAACTACCGGGTGGTCAGGGGTCATCGCCTGTGCAAGGGTAAAGCTGTGGAGTGCCTCCTGCCAGCGAATCTGACGATAACTAGCTGAAGCGGCATTTTGCAGAAACCAGCCAATAAAGACAATCCAGATACCATCAAACCAAGACAAACCAAATGGACGCAGGAAGATTATTGAAATACCGCCCAGAATAAACAGGAAACCTATGCCCTGTCCTACCCGCGTGGCAATCCGACTAGAGCGTCTATAGTTTCCAGTAAAATGCCAGAGAAGGGAGCGGAAAACACGCCCGCCATCCAGAGGAAAACCCGGAATCAGATTGAATGCAGCCAGTATGCCGTTCATAACCGCTAGCCAATAAATCATCACGGCTATTGGTTCAGGTATTTTAGGTACTAATAACCAAAGCAGACCAAACAAGCCGCCAATTACCAGACTACAGACAGGACCAGCGGCTGCCATTTTGAACTCGGCACCGGGGCGTGTTGCCTCCTTAGTCATCTGAGCAACACCACCGAAGATAAAAAGGGTTATACTTTCTATCGGGATACCATTGGCTCTGCCCACCAGGCTGTGGGCTAATTCGTGGACAACTACCGAGGCAAAAAGTAACAGGCTGGTGGTTATACCTATAACCCAATAAAGCCACTGAGAGAAGTTGGGATTAACCAAGAAAACGGTTACCAAAATAAATATTATGAACCAACTAAAATGTAGCCTGAACTGTATGCCAAAGAGCTTGCCTATATTAAATGCACTACCCATTTTTACCTATTTTTAGTCAGGGGAAACGAGCAATTTCCTCAGCTCAAACAGAGCGGTAGTGGTAACTCGCCGCTTCCCCCGAGTCCGGCTAATTACTCTGCTACTTTTATCATCGGCTATGCCGATATAAACTATGCCCGTTGGCATGGCTTCCGTCTCCTCTATTCCGGTTATACTGATTCCTATATCAGCCCTTAAAAACGTCCTGACCGCCTGCGCCATTGCTTGAGCTACCTCAGGGCTGACGGCACCATATTGAGAGATAACCTCGGCACTAACCCCAAAGGCTACCTTCACTCCATTGGAATAGGTAACCAAACCTCCTTTGAAAAAAGTCGGGCTTTCTGGGATATCAGTAATACTGGCGGCTAACCGCCCCCCGCTATAATCTTCCATAACTGCTAGACTCAATCCCTTTTCGATTAAAAGATGTCCTGCAGTTGCTTCCAGCGTATCCTTATCAGTTCCCCAGATATATTCACCCAAGACCGCCCTAATACTACCCTCACCCCCGGCAATCATTTTTTCAGCCTGCTTTTGGCTTTCAGCCTTAGCCGTAAGACGCAGTTGAATACCATCAGCTTTAGCATAAACTGCCAGGGTAGGATTGGCTGAAGAAAGCAGTGGAGAAACCAGTTCCCCAACTGCTGCCTCAGATAAACCAAAGGTCTTAAAGGTTTTAGAAAGGATAATAGATACAGAACCTCGACGCAATCTGGGTTGAATTTCCTTCTGCCACATCTCCTGTAATTCTCTGGGCGGACCAGGCACAGCTACTAATATGCGACCATCTCTTTCCACCCACCACCCAGGAGCAGTCCCCAGTTCATTACGGATAGGCTCAGCAGAAGGAATAATAGTAGCTTGACTTAAATTGCTAAGCGGCATTTCCATACCCCAGCGAGCAAAGCGCTCTCGTAAGTCACTTTCTAAAGACGGCTCAGTCTCCAGTTTTTCGCCCAACATCTCAGCTATAACCTCACGTGTCAGGTCATCCTCAGTCGGTCCCAGACCACCGGTGGTTAGGATAAGCTCCGAGCGCTGCCAGGCACGCTTTAACACCTCTACCAGCCTGGTCTGATTATCGCCCACCTGTGAAATCCAATACAGGTCTATTCCCAGCAGGGGCAACTGGCTAGCCAAATAAGAAGCATCGGTATCAGTGATTTCCCCTAGAAGAAGCTCAGTGCCAATAGAAATGATTTCTGCTCTCACTTAAGAACTCGGTTTTTTCAGCGGCTTATCTAAAGACTAGAAACCTTTAGGCGCTGAAACGCCTAAATACCTCTCCATTAATTCCATAGCACAGAACTCGCCACACATACTGCAGGCAGACCCGGCGAAACTATGCTTACTGTGGACTTGGCGAGACCGCTCCGGGTCTAAGGACAGCCTGGCTTGCTCTTCCCAGTCAAGCTTCTTTCGAGCTACGGACATCTGCTTATCCCAGTCTTCAGCACCCTTCACCCCTTTAATTATATCACCAGCATGAGCAGCAATACGTGAGGCGATTACTCCCTGCCTCACATCCTCAGGGTCAGGCAGGGAAAGGTGCTCGGCTGGCGTTACATAGCACAGAAAATCGGTGCCAGCGGCAGCGGCAATAGCCCCACCAATGGCTCCGGTGATATGGTCATAGCCAGCAGCAACGTCAGTTACCAGTGGACCCAGCACATAGAAAGGAGCCCCCTTACAGATAGCCTTCTCCAACTGAACATTGGTCTCAATCTGATTCAGGGGTAGATGCCCTGGCCCCTCAACCATTGCCTGAACCCCAGCCTGCCGAGCCCGCTGTATTAGTTCCCCAATAACAAGCAGTTCCTCTACCTGAGGTCGGTCGGTAGCATCAGCCAGGCTGCCAGGACGCATGCCATCGCCAAGGCTCAGCGTCACATCAAATCCCCTGGCCAGCTCAAGTAGACGGTCATAGTACTCATAAAGAGGGTTTTCGCGCTCATTATAAAGCATCCAGCCTATCAGGAAAGCTCCTCCTCGGGATACTACATCGGCAACTCTCCCCTGCTGCTTGAGCCGGGCAATGGCTGACTGAGTTACACCGCAATGCACCGTTATGAAATCAACGCCATCCCGGGCATGCTCTTCAATCCCGGCGAATAGGTCATCAACAGTCATCTTGACTATGGCACCATAGCTATCTACCGCTCCAATTCCAGCCTGATAGATGGGGACTGTGCCCACTGGTAAAGAGCTGGAAGCAATAATAGCCCGCCGAGTAGCCGATATATCGCCACCAGTACTCAAATCCATAACCGTATCTGCCCCACAGTCAATAGCCACTCGCAGCTTCTCCAGCTCGGTATCAGTATTGCCATAGTCGGAAGAGGTCCCGATATTAGCATTGACCTTGGTCCTAAGTCCCTGACCTATACCACAAGGGACAAGATTGGCGTGCTTAGTATTGGACGGAATTACTATCGTTCCTTCAGCCACGCCCTGCCGAATAAACTCGGCTTCTAATCTCTCATCCTGTGCCACCGACTCCATTTGTGGTGAGATAGTACCTTCTTTGGCTAATTCTAATTGAGTCATAGCTGCCTCCACAAAAATAAAACCAAGGGCTTCGGCGGTTACCACCAGACCCTTGGTCTAAGTCACTGCCGCTTCCCTACGCTCGCATTATCGAGATCAGGTTCACAGGGTTGGCATCAAACCGCCTCTCAGCCTTTGAGCACCCCTAGCGGTTAACATATTAAGTTTACCTTATAATATTAACATAAGAGAGCCTGAAATGCAATTCGTCTTTCTTGTGAGAGCATTTATCTACCTCACCCCCTTTATCCCCCTCTCCTTCAAAGGAGAGGGGGAATTATTTTTTAAGAGAGGCTTCGCCTCTCTTTGAACTCTCCTTGCTCTTGAGCCACAGTGAGGGAGTTTAAGAGGGGCGCCAGCCCCTCTTTCAAAATCATCCCCTTCCCCTTAACAAGGGGAAGGGGATAAAGGGGATAGGGTTAATAAATACCTCCATATTAATTTTAATTACTCCAGTCAGAAGTAACAATGCTATAATACGACTACTATGGAAAAGCTTAACAGCGGAGCTATAAAATTAGGGTTGCACCTTAACCCAGGGCAGCTTGAGCAGTTCTCCATTTACTATCAGGAGCTGCTGGCTTGGAACCAGCGAATGAACCTTACCAAAATAACCGACTATGAAGAGGTGCAGATAAAACACTTCCTTGATTCTCTCACCGTGACCCTGGCCTGCCAGCCCCAGATAAGCCAGGCTGAAACTCACCTTATTGATGTCGGCACCGGTGCTGGCATACCCGGGTTGCCACTTAAAATTCTGTTCCCCAATCTAAAACTAGTACTGCTTGAGGCCACAGCTAAAAAAACAGCCTTTTTACGCCACCTTAAACAGAAACTGGGGCTGGATAATGTAGAAATCGTGGTTGGTCGGGCTGAGGAAGTCGCTCACCTAAGTGAGTATCGGGAGAGTTTCGATATAGTGCTTTCTCGGGCTGTTGCCCTGCTACCAACCCTTGTTGAATTAGCCCTGCCCTTTTGCACTATTGGCGGCAGCTTTATCACCCAGAAAAAGGGGGGTGTTGACCTGGAAATAAGTCGGGCAATTAAGGCAATCAACACCCTGGGTGGTAACCTGCGAGAGGTGAAAAGGGTTAACCTGGGAGAGTTTACCGACCAGCGCCAGTTAATAATCATCGATAAGGTATCAGCAACCCCACACCAATACCCCCGTCGCCCGGGTATACCATCAAAAAGACCGCTCGTGTAACATAAGGTTGATAAACAATCTGGGTAGTAGTAGAATCCATTTAGGAAGGTGTGCAGTCCTTCACCGAAAACTGCTGGTAACCAGAGGATGATAGTATGAGAATAGGTGTCCTTGCCTCGCAGGGAGCCTTTATTGAGCATATAGCTATACTGCACCAACTGGGAGTAGAGGCTTTGCCCGTTCGCTTGCCTCGAGAGCTGAGAGGGATGGATGGACTAATCATTCCCGGGGGAGAAAGCACCTCTATCAGCAAGTTGATACTGGCTTACAATCTGAGAAGCAAGATAAGAAACCTGGCTAAAAATGGGCTGCCAATATTCGGAACCTGCGCCGGTATGATACTCCTGGCTAACGAGATTCCAGACTCGGATGTAAAACCCCTGGGACTAATGAAGATAAGAGTTAGACGCAATGCCTTTGGCCGGCAAGTAGAAAGCTTTGAGACTGAACTCTCCATACCGGTGCTGGGAGAAAAGCCCTTTCCCGGTGTATTCATCCGAGCACCGCTAATTGAACAGGCAAACGGTGAAGTAGAGATACTGGCCAAGTTAGCCGATGGCACCAGTGTCGCTGCCAGGCAAGAGAAGCTGCTGGCTTCTGCCTTTCACCCGGAGTTGACTGACGACCTGAGATTCCATCAGTATTTTCTGGATATTGTGGCAGGACACCAATGAATTATACAAAGTTATATGCAGGAGGAACTTTTGCAAAAAGTAATAACTGATGACCTGGATGCGCTGCTCGACATTTTCCCGCCACATATCCGCCAGCCATTATGTCAACAAGAGGACACCAGCGAACTACTGGAAGTTATCCTGGACCTGGGTCGTCCGCCTGAAGCTCGCTTTCCCCAGCGAGAAATGGTTCTCAACTCCAAGGAAGTCAGCGAGCAGGACATCGAGTATGTAGCCTCACGCACTGGCAGCTTTGGCGACGACAACCGGGCTGGAATAGAACGCACCTTACATCGCATCTCGGCTATCCGCAACCGCCAGGGTCGCCTTATCGGACTTACCTGCCGCGTGGGCAGAGCTATCTTTGGCACCATAAAAGTCATCGAAGACCTTATTGAATCAGGGAAAAGCGTCCTGCTTCTGGGTCGCCCGGGGGTAGGCAAAACCACCATGCTCCGTGAGGTAGCCCGAGTGCTAGCCGATGACCACAAAAAGCGGGTTATTATTGTCGATACCTCAAACGAAATTGCCGGTGATGGTGATATTCCTCACCCAGCCATCGGGCACGCCCGGCGGATGCAGGTAACCACTCCCACCAGGCAACACGCAGTAATGATTGAAGCGGTAGAAAACCACATGCCTGAGGTAATCGTTATTGATGAGATTGGCACCGAGCTTGAGGCTCAGGCAGCCCGAACTATTGCTGAACGTGGGGTTCAACTTGTCGGCACCGCCCACGGTAACACCCTGGAAAACCTGATGATGAACCCCACCCTATGTGACCTTATTGGCGGTATTCAGAGCGTAACCCTGGGTGATGAAGAGGCAAAACGGCGGGGCACTCAAAAATCCATCCTGGAGCGTATGTCGCCGCCTACCTTTGATATTGTCGTTGAAATTCAGGACTGGGATAAGGTAGCCATTCACCCCGATGTTGACCAGGCGGTGGATGCTACTCTGCGGGGTCGCCCTCCCTCCACCGAAACACGCTGGCTGGATGAGACGGGAGAGGTCAAAATAGAAAAGGCAGTGCCGGTCACTACCACCAGGAAACCGGCTAAAGGCAAGCAAGCAACTAAGGAAAGTATCCCGCACAAGCTCTACCTTTTCGGTGTAAACCGGGGACGATTTGAGCAGATGACAAAAGAGATGCAACTGGATGCGAGTGTAGTTGAAAATCTCACTGATGCCGACCTGCTTGTAACCTCTAAACACCACTATCGCCGAAAGCCCCAAAAGGTCAGGGAGGCTGAAGCGGCTAATCTGCCCATCTATGTTCTTAGAAGCAACACGCCATCTCAAGTCAGGCAGTTTTTAAGTACTCTCTACCCCTCAGACAGCACCGACAAGGCAGACTCTTTGAAGGTAGCCCTTAACGAGGCACAGGAAGCGGTCAACCTGGTAAAGAACGGGCAGGGAACAGTAGAACTCAGTCCCCAGAGTGCCTACATCCGGCGCCTGCAGCACATCATCGCCGAAAGAAACGACCTATCCTCAAAAAGCTCCGGCAAAGAACCCCAGAGAAGGGTGAGGATTTTTAAGGGGTAGGACTGGGTTATGGTAGAGAAACCACTAAATCAATCCTTGCCGAGAAGGGCATGGGTAGAAACAAAAGAATCATTCCACAAAATCTGGTTTTTCTGGAGTGCTCAAGTGGCAGCCGTTGGTGCATTTGCTCTTCTAGGGACAATCTTTACTCCGGAAAACGCTGGTAGGTTGGCATCTGCTATATATCCAATTGCTAGTGGCGCAGTGGGAGCAGTTGTAGGATTTGGGATTATATATCTAATCTGCCTTATTAAAGCACCATGCAGACAACGGGATGAGGCTCGCGCTTTATTACAGGCTAAACCAAAACCGATACCACTCCAAAACCGCAAAGAACTTAGGGGGGCAATAGCCTCGGTTGAAAATACTACAATTCAATTGGTAAACAAAGTGAACGAACTAAAGAATGCGGATTCTCAAAACCCCTATCTTGCCGAGTTAGCGACCGTTGCCGATGAGGCGTATGACCGTTGGAATGAGTCCATGAATGAATTGCGTAGGCAATACCTAATCGCTGGAGATGCATACGAGAGTGTTTGCGTGGAGCTTACTGGTTTCATATGGATGCAGGTCGCAGCTATAATGGAGAAGCTTAAATATCCTGAAGATATTAAGCCCATCGTTTTGAAGGATGTACTACAATTTGTTGGAGCATTAGGAGGGAGGGTAAAGGAAGCACTTCGGAAGATTGATGAGATTAGTGGACAAGCTCCTGATAAGAAAGATCCTCAGACTGAATGAGTTGAAGGAGTATATCCCCGAATAGATACGGATTATCACGGTTATTAAAGCACCATTCTAATTCGTCCAGATAGGCATCAAGATATAAGGAAAAGGGATTAAAAGGGGCGAAGCCCCTTTTAAAAATTCTCTTCCCTCTCCCCTTCATAAGGGGAGAGGGATAAAGGGTGAGGGGTTATAATATAAATTTATGAGCCGAAATAACATTAAAGAAGCCAAAAAACACCTCTCCCGTGAGACAGGCACCATCTTCAAAGACTGGGGAGGCAAAATCCCTATCGCTCTCATCTACCCGAACTCCTATTATTTAGGCATGTCCAACCTGGGAATTCACGCCATCTACAGTCTGCTAAACAGCTATCAGAATATCGTCTGCGAGAGAGTTTTCTGGGATAAAAAAGAAAAGGCCGAGCCAATAACTACCCTCAGCCTGGAATCTCAGCGACCGCTTTCCGATTTTGCCGTCCTCGCTTTTTCTGTCACCTACGAGCTTGACTACTTCAATGTGGTGCATATTCTCAAAGCCAGTGGCATCCCCCTGTATGCTGCCGACCGTGATGAGAGACACCCGCTGGTTATTGCCGGTGGTCCCTGCATTATAGCCAACCCCCTGCCCCTATCCCCATTCTTTGACTGCCTGTGCATCGGTGAGGCAGAGTCAATACTGCCGGCTATGCTGCCCGTGCTAGCTGAAGGCATTAACGGTAAACGCGATGAGCTGTTGGAGGCGCTGGCCTCGCTACCCGGCGTCTATGTGCCACAATCCTATACTGGAACCCCCGTGGCTCGCCAGTGGGCAACCAACCTGGATGACTTCCCGGTCAACTCTGCCATACTCACTCCAGACACCGAGCTGGGCAACCTCTA
>Ga0307431_1001421_pt1 | contig 13841 bp, 11 predicted proteins | sample SalMarWE160170MG_FD_202155 | JGI IMG/M metagenome (GOLD analysis project Ga0307431, IMG submission 202155) | Salt marsh sediment microbial communities from the Plum Island Ecosystem LTER, Massachusetts, United States - WE1603-170 | ecosystem: Environmental > Aquatic > Marine > Intertidal zone >...
AAGCAACTTCTGGATGACTACGAGATTTTAATCAAAAGACCTAACAAACCCTGGATATCGAACGGCATCGTACAACGCTATCAATACCCCGTGCTCACAGCGGCACACACGCCTGTCTTCTGGCGTTACGATCTCAATCCCACCGACAATCAGCTCCTCTGTGAACGCATGGGAATCAACAGCGTCTTTAACGTCGGAGCTATCGAACTAAACGGCAAAATCTATCTGATAGCGAGGGTAGAAGGAGCAGACCGCAAGTCATTTTTCGCTGTCGCCGAAAGCAACTCCGGCATCGATGGCTTCCGATTCTGGAACTACCCAATCGAGATGCAACCGGCCGAACCCGAGGAAACCAACACCTACGACATCCGCCTGACCAAACACGAGGACGGCTGGATATACGGCGTTTTCTGCGCCGAACGTCACGACCCCGACCAGCTGGCAGACCCTTCGGCCGCTATCGCCCGCTCAGGCATAGCACGTACGAAAGATTTGAAAACATGGGAAAGACTACTCGATCTCAAAACCCCATCGGCCCAGCAGCGAAACTGTGTACTGCACCCGGAGTTCATTGACGGCAAATACGGTTTCTACACCAGGCCCATGACGGATTTCAAGTCCACCGGGACCGGCGAGGGAATCGGCTGGGGACTGTGCAAGGATATCGAAAACGCACAAATCACAGAGGAAGTCATTATCGACCGATGCACATACCACACAATCACCGAAGGCAAAAACGGCCAGGGCCCGACACCGATCAAAACGAAAAAAGGCTGGCTCCACCTGGCCCACGGCGTGCGTGACTCCGCCGCCGGATACCGATACGTGTTGTACATGTTCCTGACGGATCTGAAGGAGCCGTGGAGGGTAATCGCCAGACCCGGCGGTTATTTCATGAGCCCGCAGGGCGAGGAGCGTGTTGGCGATGTCTCCAACGTGCTCTTTACCAACGGCTGGGTCGCACGCGACAACGGCGATGTTTTTATCTACTACGGCTCGTCCGACACACGGACTCACGTCGCAACCAGTTCGGTGGACAGGCTGCTGGATTATGTCACTAATACAGCGCCGGATCCGCTGCATGTGCACCTGTGCCTTAGGCAGCGATACGAACTGATAAATAAAAACCTCAATAATCCCTGGTGGAAGTCACTTCTATAGAGATTAGAAAAACCATGCTCCCAGCCGGGACATATTCCAGGTCTCAGAGCAAAGCCACACAGAACGCAACAATTGTACCTCAGGCCCGGGCTAGTGGTGTGAAAAGCTAATCTTTGCAACCAACCGCTGGTTGATGTACAATCAAGCTTACCATCGAGATCTTCGGCAGGACGATATTATGGTAGAAAGAAACTCAAAAGCAACCATACCAAAACACAAGCTTGCTATAATATACCTGCGACTCTGGCTTTGTTGGATTATTCCTGGTTTCATTGAATTGAAAATCTGTGCTACATAGTGTGTTAATCGTTATAATACAGATTTGCTAATAGGTTTGTTGATAAGGGGGATTAAAATGAAACACCATAAATCAATAATCATGATAGTCGTTGCCATCGGTCTGTTCGGATGTTCCGGCGATAAAGAGTTTGAAGTTCCTCCGTCGCAGACAGAGCCGGTTCTGCCTCCACAAAACGCCGGGATACAAAGCACAAGCTGGGAGGCCGATATAGATATCAGCCGGTTACCCAAAATAATAGCGCGTGTATTTAAACAACTTGATATTAATCTGAAGCAACAGGACAAAAAGCAGGGCCGATATGTATTCAAAGGCCTCTCTCCGTCCGGCTTCGAAGTGACAGTGGAAGCAATATCTATCATCAAAGACCTTTCGTTTTTGAGAGTCAGCGTCAGCGGAAGACAAGAAGATGTTATTATCACGAAGCTCCTGCAACAGAACATCTCCAACACTCTTGATATGGCTATAAGAAAACAAAACTAATAATTTCGGCAAAGGCATAAAAACTATCCGTCTTTCCATGTTTAGACCTTGTATTTTTCCCTCGTGATTTCCGCATCGAGCCTCGAGAATCCCAATACGAATATTTTCCTTGCAAATCCCATTACCTTCGTGTTATTTTTAGCCCGAAAGTCACAGGAAACAGCTATCACTGATACGCCTGGTTCGCCTATCCTGACCAAAGTGCCTGGTTGGCGGCTACAGGATTATGCGGGACGTTAAACTTTTTTCCAAAATAAATGAAGAAAAGGGATATCAAAGGCGTATAGAAACAGGAAAGAATAAGTTGCTGAGCAATAAAGGGAAAGGACAGAACCATGAATCAGGAGAAGCGCCCCGGCGGCTTGACGGCACTCGCAGTGATTAATTTCATTTTTTCCGGCTGGAATCTGCTTGGCCTTCTCGGTTTGGCCGCTTTTTTTGCTTTCGTTGGAAGAATCCAGACGGACGACATGAATGAAGCTCAAAGAACCCAGTTTGAGGCATTTCAAAACCTGGGGCTCCCCATGTTCATCTTTATCTTCGCCCTTTCAATAATAATAAGCGTGCTTTTGCTCCTGTCAGGAATCGGCTATCTCAAGCAGAAAAAGTTCCTAGGCTGGGGCCTTGGCAATGCCTATGCCATTGTTACGATTGTCAACAGCATCATCTCCGGTTTCATGTTCCCGTCCGAAATGGGCGGAGGTTTCCATATAATTACCATGGTCGGGCTGATTTATCCAATACTGACACTGATACTGTTGAATACAACCTTCAAGGAAGACCTGACCAACTGAACCGGGTGATTCGGGACCTGATATAAAATGAAATTGAAAACGCTCGCTATCAATCATATTCGCCTTATCAGTCTATACTGGAGCCGTTATGCCGTGCGAAGCGGCTCGGGACTGGTTTATCTGCTGATTGCACTTGTCTTCGGTCTTTCTGTGGCCCATATCTTAATCATGCCGGTGGAACAATTAATGGCCCGGCAAATACGTAAAACAGGACAAACGGATCCGCTGATTATCAGAAACACAATTATCAACACTGGGTACCCCATTTCCCAATGGATTTTAGGACAAAAAACGATGAAGGAAATCATCGAAGAAAGCGCGGCTCAACAAATGTCCTATTCTAAAAATCCTAACCAGGCTTACACGGCCGGCCAAATGAAAACCGACACTGATTTCGACCCCTGGACGCGTTTTCTTCTCGAGGAAAAACCGGCTTTACTGTCAGCGATTTTCCTTGTACTGTTTTTCGGCATGCCTTTTGTCATTTCCTTTTTGGCGTATAACCAAGTCAGTGGTGACATCCAGAGTCACGGCCTGCGTTATCTGTTGCTCAGAACCGAACGCAGCAATATTTACTTCGGCCGTTTCCTCGGCGCCGTTATATTTTCTACCGTAGTCATAGCAATAATTGTTGCCACGATTACATTTTACCTCGGTGTCAAAACCAGAATTTACCCTGCTATGGCATTGATAGGCTGGGCCGCGTGCGGATTTCTTGCTCTGTCGATTCTCATGGTACCCTACATTGCTCTGTGTTCGTTGATTTCGGCATCCGTGAATTCACCTTTTCTCTCACTGGTCCTGGCTAAGGTGGCCATCGCCGGAGTTCTTCTGTTGGCACTTGCCGGCAGCATTGCGTGGAAACCTGCAAAATATCTTTTATACGCTCTGCCGTGGGGCTGGCAAAGTCACCTGCTCCATCCGGCGCCGACCCATTGGGCGGGAGCGGTGCTGGCGTGTCTTGCTTATACGGCGTTGTTTCTAATGTTGGGATATTACCGCTTTGAGAAACGCGATATATAGGTCTTAAAATGAACCACGCTGTATCCATAAAAGGATTATCAAAAAGATTCGGACGTATTCAGGCTCTAAACAACGTCTCTTTCACGGTCCCGTCACATTCTATATTCGGCCTGCTCGGACCCAACGGCGCCGGAAAGACAACGCTCTTCTCCATCGTCGCTGATTTCCTCAAGGCCGATGCCGGCACAATTGAAGTCCTCGGCATCGACACTCGAACTATCTCCCCTTTGCTGGGACGCTTGAGCATTCTGCCACAGGACGCCCAGTTCCAGCGCAATGTACCTATTCTGGACCAGCTTGTTTTTTTCCAACTGCTCGCCGGCAGTACGAAGAAACAGGCCAATGAAGATGTGATTAACAGCCTTGACATGGTCGGGCTCAAATCTTTCGCCAAAAGGCGAGTCGGCTCTCTCTCACACGGCATGGTCAAAAGGCTGGGTATCGCTCAGGCATTTCTCGGACATCCGGAGGTTATTCTACTGGATGAGCCTACCGCAGGGCTCGACCCGGCCAGCGCCCGACAGATTCGAGATTTAATCAAGCAATTACAGGAAAGAGCAACCATCATCGTCAGCTCCCATAATCTGGCCGAGATACAGGTACTGTGTGACCATGTGGCGATTTTAGACCACGGTAATTTGGTTCTGACCGGTTCGGTAGATGATATTACCCGTGCCGAGCGCGAATATAATCTTTCACTGTCACGGCCGCTGCAAAATAACGAACTCGAAAGACTCAATTCAATTAAGGGCGTCGGCAGCATAAAAATGACACCGCCACAGGGCGCCGGTCAAAATAAAAGTTCGGCAGAGTATCTTTTGAAACTTGACTTATCCGGCGATGACACCAATCAGGATACCGTCATTACAGCGATCCTGCGCAGCGTTTTAGAGATGGACATTGCGCCACGCAAACTGGCCGAAGGCCGTAGCCTGGAAACTCAATTCCTGGAAGTCACCGGCGGACGGACCGACAATCCGTAATAACCGATTCCACTCCATAATCCTCGCGGCTTAGTTTCTTAATTATAGACTACTATACCCTCGGAAAAGTTTATTCCAAGCTTAGTGTAAGAATCGGCAGGCTGAATATTTTAAGATCGCCGCGGCAGACGGGGAAATATTGCCATCAGCCGGTCAACCTTCTGTTTTGCTGCCGCTGGCTCGACCAACTGTTAACAGAACGGCAAAGGCACAGTTTCGGCCAGCCTTTATCGCGATCGTTGAGGTGGCGATTGATAAAGGCCTCCGTCTCACGTTTGGCTTTGTGACCTACTTTGATTTTATCTTGTGTATCCATTGCCGGTGTCCTTAACCGTTCATATAACCTCACTAAAATTCGTTCTTTTATATATAGACGCTCACAATTGCTGTTTATCTGCAAAATTTTGATAAAATTTTCTAAGAACCGGATTTTTTGCAAAAAAACGAAGGAAAAATGCTTATTTTTGTGTAATTATCTCCAAAGAGATAATATTTAATGTAGTATATACCCCTAAATAACTCCGAAGAACTTCATATAGTTATAATATGAGGAGGTTATAACATGAGATTAATTACTTACTTAATTATACTATCCACAGTAGTCAGTCAATCCGTCGACAGACAACGCTCCGGCACAGCCATAAAGACGCCCTCCGGTGAACAATTTAAATACAGCCGCTTCGTTCCCGGCGAACTCTGGCTGGACACCGACGGCAAACCCATTCAGGCACACGGCGGGGGCATTCTTGTCCGCGACGATACATACTACTGGTATGGCGAAGACAGGACACCTGGGCAGCAAACCGGGGTCTCCTGCTACAGCTCGAAAGATTTGTACAACTGGAAACATGAAGCTCTCGCTCTGCCGCACAGTGCGCTTGCTTCGGATATTCGCAAAAGGTCGTTTATTGAAAGACCCAAGGTCATCTACAATCCACATACAAAACAATACGTAATGTGGATGCATCTTGAACAAAGAGGTTATCATTTTGCCAAAGCGGGGATTGCCGTTAGCGACCGGCCTGCCGGCCCGTTTACCTTTCTTACTCACATGCGACCTATCCAGTACGAATTCGAGTACGAGAATAACGACACCGACCGGCAGAAGGAATTAGGCGGTACTTACCGCGACATGAATCTGTTCGTCGACGATGACGGCCTCGCCTACACATTTTACGCTTCCGAGGACAATGCCTCACTTTATATTGTCAGGCTCAATGACAAGTTCACGGGCCCGGAGACACCGGCTGTGGAAAATGAGACCTGGGCCAGGGTACTTGTCGGTGAGTTCCGTGAAGCACCAGCTCCATTCAAATTCAAGGACCGGTACTATCTTATCACATCGGGTTGCACCGGCTGGCGTCCCAACGCCGCCGATTATGCCGTGGCCCGCGACATCCTCGGGCCCTGGAAATCGAAGGGCAATCCCTGTATAGGGCCCAATGCAGAGATAACGTTTCGAACACAAAGTACATATGCGTTGCCCGTCTCCGACAAGCCTGGCTGCTTTATCTTCATGGCCGACCGCTGGACACCGAGGCGACTCAGTGACTCTCGCTATGTATGGCTGCCATTTATAATCGACTCCGATGGTACCTTTACTATCGAGTGGATTGATAATTGGGAATTGAGCTACTTCGATAGGAAGTAAGCTTGAATCCGCCAGCCGGAAAAACAAGGAGGGGAAATCTTCATAGTTGACTATACCTCGCTCACAATAACCGAGGTAAGCACGTTTTATTTAGGACGGAACATAAACTTTTATATCAAAGTCCTGAAGGTACCGAGCAGTGCCCGCAATTTCTCTATGTCCGGCTCACGTTCGTGCAGAGCAGTTGATTCTTCACGATAGAGGCCGAGGTTTTCTTCGAAAGGCGGCTTCGGCGGACTTGTGTAAAAAACGCCAAGCGGCAGCTTGTCGGTTTCGGTTGCCTTCTTAAAAGCCTTTTGCCTATCCGACGGGTCGTGGTCTTCAAGATAATACGAGTGTTCTTTGAACCACTGGTTCGTATTCAGCTTGTTGAATGAGACGCACGGCTGAAATACATCCACAAGGGCATAACCTCTGAATTTGATTGCCTTTTCCAGGATATCCGTTGTCTGCTCAATGTCCCCGCTGAAAGCCCTTGCAACGAAGCCCGCATCCAGGGCGATGGCAACTGCCAACGGATTGAACGGTTCGAGGAAGACGCCGTTGACCTGTACCGGAGTGACAAAACCTTTCTGACTGGTCGGCGAGGCCTGGCCTTTGGTCAAGCCGTAAACCATGTTGTTGTGAACTATATTCGTGATATCGGGATTTCTGCGTATCGTATGGATGAAATGATTGCCGCCCTCGCCGTACATGTCACCGTCACCGCTTTCGGCTATCACGGTCAGCGCCGGATTCGAGGCTTTTATCGCCGTCGCCGCCGGAAGAGCACGACCGTGCAATCCATTGAAGACGTTCGTCTTAAAATAATGGGGAATCTTGGCAGCCTGGCCGATGCCGGAAACAAACACAAGGTCTTTTGGCTCGATTTGCAGCCGGGCCAGGGTCTGCTTTAATATTTTGAGAATTGGAAAATTGCCGCACCCGGGGCACCAAGCGATGTCAATGTCATTCATATCAAAAATTTGAGCATCCACAGCTTTGCCCCTAATTCAATACATCTTCAAGCTTTTTCGTTAACTCTTCGACATAAAAACTCAGGCCGTTGTATTTGAGGATTTTGTTTTTGATGTCTATTCCCGTCTGGAGTTTTATCAATTTCGCAAATTGCGAAGTGGCATTGTTCTCGACAATTACCGTCTTTTTGGCTTTAGATAAATAATCAATCGTCTCACCCGGCAATGGGTATACCTGTTTGAAATGCAACAGTCCCACATCATCTTTGCCGAGATTCCGTACCGCTTCGGCTGCGATGTTATATGTCGAGCCCCAGCATACAACAAGATTCTTATAATTCCTGGGCCCGGTAAATTCCGGCGGGAGAATATCTTTTCTGAGGGCTTTTCCTTTATTGAGCCTCTTGTCAACCATCTTAATTCTTACATCGAGATCTTCTGTGATATGCCCGGTCGTGTCATGCTCGTCACTATCAACGACGACCAATCCCGCTCCGAAACCGGGCACGCCTCTCGGCGAGACGCCATTGTCGGTAAATGCATATCTTAGATATTCTTTTTTGGTCCGGATTATGTGCCTTTTATTTTTTACCTGCGATAAATCAGGAGCGGCCGTATTGTAATACGAATCCATCAAATACTGGTCGGTAAGCACAAAAACCGGCACCTGATATTTATCAGCCAGATTAAGTCCTCTCTGAGTCAGGTAAAAGGCCTCGTCAATTGTTCCGGGGGCAAATATGATTCGTGGAAACTCGCCGTGCCCGCCGTAAAGAGCCAGTTCAAGGTCGGCCTGTTCAGTACGGGTCGGCAGCCCGGTCGCCGGACCAGGTCTCTGCGCAAGGTGAATGACCATCGGGCTCTCGAGCATACCGGCCAGACTCACTCCCTCGGTCATCAGAGCAAAGCCGCCTCCGGAAGTTGTCACCATCGCCCGGGCACCTGCGTACCAGGCACCGAGACCCATATTGATAGCTGCGATTTCATCTTCGGCCTGCTCAGCTACGATTCCGAACTCCTTAGCGTGCCTGGCAAGAAACGCCAGTACACCTGTTGACGGTGACATTGGATAGGAAGCGATGAAATTACATCCACCTGCGATGGCGCCGAGGGCCACCGATTCGCTCCCGCTGATGAGAACCTGCTCTCGTACACCTGCGTCACTTGTAATATCAAAATCGATTTTAGAGGATTTAACCAAATCGGTTCCGAGTTCGTAGCCCTTTTTCAGAGCTGCAAGATTCTTTCGTACGACATCTCCGGATTTCGCAGAGAAGAAATGTTCGATATACTTACTTGCATCCCGAAGTTCAACACCGAAGATAGCCGCTATCGTACCGGTGGCAACAACATTCGAATAAATCTTATTGCCTATTTCTGAAGCCGTCCCGGTAAACGGCAGGTCGAAAAACTTGCGCCCGGTTTTATCGAGGTCGGCGCCGATAATTTCCTTATCCGCTAATATAAACGTCCGGTCAGAAATCCCCTGTTCGAGACGCTGCAGAGCACCTTTGTTCAAAGGGATAAGAATGTCAATTTTGTTAACCGAAGCCCTGACGGGCTTCGAACCTATTCGGATTTGCGTGGAATTCACTCCACCGCGAATGCGTGACATATATTCTTTAGTCGCAAAGACGTTATAACCGGCGAGTTTGAAGATTCGCGTCAAAAGATGCTCAACAGTCTGAATGCCCTGGCCCGCCTGGCCGCACAAGACGATTGACACACCTTCAATATTCTCTGTCGATAATCCTGCACTCATACAACTTTTCATCTATCCGATTAAATTATTGTCCTTCACAGCTATGCCCGTCAAAAAAATCATATCGTTGTTCTTACGTCAACATTTTCGCTTTGTTCATCCCTCCGGTCTCAACTGAAATCCCATCACGGCAGAATTAAGCAATCAACGGCACACTTTCAACATGAAAAAATCTCAGAGTATTATCGCATATTATGCGACATAGAAGAGTTTGCAAGGAAATTCTCCCATTTGTTGTATTCTACAAACCAACAGGGCGGATTCAATTTTTTTGTCCCGAACTTATTTGTAACAACGAACTTAGAGCGTTAGAGCTTATCAGATGTCATCAAAAAGATATTCCGGGAGTCCATTGACTATTATCAGTCACCGTTTTGAAGTTTTATGTAAATTAGAACAAAAACGCCTTCGGGTATTCCCGGTTTTCTGTTATAGTCTATTGTTGCAGTGAAATTGTTTGTTCAGACAGAATTGTGGTTCAGTCCAGCGTACGACGAATTTTAACCGAAAAGGGAGATAAAAGTGAAAATGAGAACTTACATTATGATGTCAGCCTTAAGTTGTTTGATTGTAATTTCAGCCTATGCGGCCGGCACAGGAGAGAAAACCGACGCATCACGCGACGCTGATGGAGCTGCGAATAAAAAAACAGTTGCGTTCAAAACGGAAATGGAGAAGGTCAGCTATGTTATAGGGACACAAATAGCTCAGAATTTTATAAGGCAGAAACTTGAGATTGATATTGACTCGCTAATATTGGGACTCAGAGATGCCATGGCGAGCAGGGAATTGGCAATTAGTGCAGATGAAAGCAAGAAGTTAATAACGGATTTCCGTCAGCGCATGAAGGAAAAACAGGCGGCCGAAAAGGCGAAACAGGCAGCAAAGAACCTCGCCGAAGGACAGGCATTTCTTGAAGCAAACAAAACAAAGGAAGGTGTGAAGGTACTGCCGAGCGGTTTGCAATATAAAGTAATCAAGGAAGGTACAGGAGAGAAACCTACGGCCGAGGACAAGGTAAAGACCCACTATCGAGGAACTTTAATCGACGGCACGGAGTTTGACAATTCCTATAAGCGCGATAAACCTATTGAGTTCAGCGTTACGGGAGTAATAAAAGGCTGGACGGAGGCTCTGCAGCTTATGAATGTCGGTTCCAAATGGGAATTGTATATTCCCGCAAATCTGGCTTACGGAGAAAGGGGGAGACCGGGTATTCCGCCCAATTCCACTCTTATCTTTGAAGTTGAGCTGCTTGAGGTAATCAAAAACCAGGACAAAGACAAAAAAGCCCCGTAGTTTAATGCAAGCAGCGTTTTGGCATCGACTATACTCAAGGCGAACTAATGTGGTTAAAGTCCTCCTTAAGTTTGCCGTTCAAGATTACAATTTGTTCGTAACACCGGTCGGCCGGACCAGGCGTTAGTCAAATAGCAAAGGCAGAGTTTAGGCCAACCTTTTGCGCGGTCGTTCAGATGACGATTGATATAGTCTTGAGTCTCGTATTTGGCTCTGCGACCTAAATTTATTATATCCTGTGTATCCATCTCTGCATCCTTCGCTGTTCATATTACTTAACCGAAAATTTGTTCTTTAGATATATAGACGCTCGCGACCGCCGATTATCTTCAAAATTCTGATAAAATTTTTCAAAATCCCCGCTTTTTAAACAAAAAACGAATCTCGCACTCAAAATACTGTATTAAATCCGTTGTTCTATTACAGATACTATTCACGAGATATGAAACTCTTCTGAGCAAAGTTTTCACTTGAAATTTACAATCCCACACTGTATTATAAAATAGCTTAGCGGATTTGCCACATGAGGTAATGAAAATCCATCTGAAGAACTCAACCTTGCGTTCTTTAAAGCGACGGCTATTTAGTACCGATATTACTTATAAAACATTTAATATTTTTAACCGTGTCTTTGATAAGCACTATTGCTGCAGGCTGGTTCATCAAGTGCTCTTAAATCAGGAAGGTGATATTCAATTCCGAAGAATAGAGCCCCGCAGGCTTAAAGTTCTTCTGGAGGCATAATCAGCTTTAGGAAGTTTTTAATAAAACAGCGCTTTAGAGTGTACTCAAAGCACTGTCTTTCAATAATTCAGTTCTTTTAAGGAGATACATTATGTGTAAAAGATTGATATATTTATTCTCTGCCCTACTGGTATTGAGCACGGCTGGTAATGCTTCGGCCGACCTTGTCGCTCACTGGAGGTTAGATGAAGGCTCAGGTACTGTTGCAAAAGACTCAGCCAGCAATCTTGATGGGGTCCTACTTAATGATCCGACCTGGGTTTCAGGTGTCCTTGGCGGGGCATTGTCTTTCGATGGCACCGATGACTGTGTAGAAATCGGGGATGATCCAATATTTAATCCATCCGGAAGTTTTTCCGTTGCACTATGGGCAAAAATCGGGGACTGGTCGGTGGAGTGGGAACATAGTCCGATTGGCAACCGTGAAGACAGTGTCGGCTGGTGCCTGCGAAGATTCGGGGGGTGGTGGTCATCACAATACCCCGACACTTACACAATGCCCGTCGATGTCCTGGCCTTTACTACAAGAGGTATCGGGCACTCAGCCGATGGCGTTGAGGACACTCCGAGTAACACAGTTCCGCCGTTGAACGAATGGATTCACATTACCTGCATTTATGACAACGAAAACAGTAAGAAGTATATCTATTTCGACGGTGAAGTTGATGCAGAATGGGATACTAATCCGACAGGGGCATTAATTGAGGCCACTCAAAGAGTATATTTAGGAGCCATATCCAATGAGTCTAATACCGGACAACAGAATTATTTTGAAGGTATACTGGATGATGTACGATTTTATAATCACGCATTGAATGAAGCAGAGGTTCAGGCTGCAATGTCAGGTACATCATTAGGTCTTGCTTCGACACCATACCCGGCTGATGGAGCGATTGACGTACCACGAGACGTGACCTTAAGCTGGGAAGAAGGACTCTATGCCGACACACATAATGTTTACTTTGGAACTGGTTTAGATGATGTTAACTCTGCTGATGTGGGAAGTCCGCTACTTGTCGGCCCCGGCCTGGATACTACTACTTATAATCCCGGCCGTCTGGAATTCGACCAATCGTATTACTGGAGGGTTGATGAAGTAAATGCACCGCCGGACCAGACTGTATTCAAAGGTGAAGTATGGAGCTTTACGGTCGAATCTTACTTGAACCCGATACCCGGGCAGAATATTACCGCTACAGCTTCCAGCTTTGCTGTTGAGGAAGTTCCTCAAGGGCCTGAAAATACCATCAACGGCTCAGGGTTAGTTGGTGATTTACATTCCAAGGACGTAGATGATATGTGGCTCACAGACCCAGAGGACCCCGGACCCCTGTGGATTCAGTATGATTTCGATAAGGTATATAAGCTCAATCAGATGTTGGTCTGGAATTATAACGGGCCGTCATTTCTTGCCTTTTCTGGCTTTAAAGAGGTCACTGTTGAATATTCGACAGATGGAGAAAGCTGGACTCAAGTCCCTGATGTCACCGAATTTTCCGCGGCACCTGGAAGCAGTAACTACGCCGCTAACACCATCGTTCCCTTTGGCGATGTAGCTGCAAAACACGTCAGGATTAATCCAATTAGCAACTGGAGTAACGGCCTGTTTAACCAGTTTGGTTTAAGTGAAGTACGCTTTCTGACTATTCCCGTTAGTGCCAGAAAGCCTAATCCGGCTGATGAAGCAACGGATGTAGCTGTAGATGTTACTCTGAGCTGGAGAGCCGGACGAGAAGCGGACGAGCACCATGTGTACATAAGTACCGACCAGCAGGCTGTCAAAGATGGGACGTCACCTATGGATACCGTCAGCCAGGCCAGCAACAGACCATTGTCACTGGTCCTGGAAAACACATACTACTGGCGAGTGGATGAGGTCAATGCCACCGACGTCTGGCCGGGTAACATCTGGAGCTTTACAACACAGGAATATCTTGTTATAGATGATTTCGAGTCCTACAATGACATTACTCCCGGCGAAGAAGGCAGTAACAGGATATTTTTTACCTGGACAGATGGATTTGATAATCCTGCAGTAAACGGCTCGACAATAGGTTATCCCGACCCGGTTTTTGCCGACGATGAACACTTCGTCGAAACCGAGACCGTTCACGGCGGAAGCCAATCAGCGCCGTTATTCTATGACAACACAACGGCAAGTATTTCAGAGGTTACAGTTAATACCGGTGATTTACCTGTCGGAAGTGACTGGACGTTAGGAGCTCCTGAGAAATTAGTGCTGTGGTTCCACGGTAATCCAGACAACGCCGTCACCGAGCAGATGTATATAAAGATTAACGATGCCAAGGTTCTGTATGATGGTGACAGCGTTAATATAGCAAGACGAAGATGGACGCAATGGAATATTGACCTTGCTTCTCTGAGTATCGATCAGAGTAATGTGACGTCACTGGCTATTGGTTTTGAGAGGACAGGTACAGTTGGCGGCTCAGGGGTAGTATTTATCGACGATATTCGGTTGTATCGATTGGCACCGCCTATACCGGAACCGGTGGATCCCGGCAATTCCGGTCTTGTTGCATGCTACTCTATGGAAAACAAAGTACAGGACGGATCCGGCAATGGTCTTCATGGAACTCTGGTCGGCACTCCCGCGTATGTTCAGGGGCCCACTGGCTACGGCACGGCGATGGAATTCAATGGAACTGATCAGTGTGTGGATCTCG
>Ga0307431_1001422_pt1 | contig 13841 bp, 8 predicted proteins | sample SalMarWE160170MG_FD_202155 | JGI IMG/M metagenome (GOLD analysis project Ga0307431, IMG submission 202155) | Salt marsh sediment microbial communities from the Plum Island Ecosystem LTER, Massachusetts, United States - WE1603-170 | ecosystem: Environmental > Aquatic > Marine > Intertidal zone >...
TCAGTCAGATACGCAAAAGCTTTGTTCCAGTCAGCACTCGAAAAAAATGTGCTTGATGAGGTGAATGAGGACATGGTTTTTATCTCTTTTGTATGTGCAGCAACAGAATTTAAGGATTTCCTTAATAATCCTGTGATCGATACAGAAAGTAAGAAAAAGGTTATGTCCAATATCTTTAAGAAAAATGTCGGGGAAACTACCATGTTACTTATAAACCTGGTGGTTAAAAACGGGAGAGAAAGTTTTCTTCCCGCTATTGCACGGGTTTTAAGAAGTGATACACAGAGATACAGGGGCATCACAGAATGCCTTCTTACAACTGCTGTTAAAATCAATGAAAGTCTAAAAAAACAGATCTCAGACTTTGTTGCATCTGGTTTTCAAACTAAAGTTGATTTAAAAGAAAACATTGACAGTGAAATAATTGGAGGTTTTATTCTCAGAGTTGATGATAATTATATCGATGCAAGTATCAGGAATAAACTACGTAAAATTAAGAAAGAGCTTATCAGCGGAAACATTTCAGTGTAAGGATTACAACATTATAGAAAAACAAAAGCAGGCATATCATGGCAAATATTAAACCGGCAGAGGTCTCAAAAATTCTCAGGCAGCAGCTTGAAGGAATACAGACCGGAGTTGAACTGGAAGAAGTCGGGACCGTACTACAGGTCGGAGACGGGATAGCCCGTATTTACGGACTTTCAAATGCACAATCGAACGAACTGGTGGAATTTGAAAACGGGATTGAAGCAATAGTTCTTAACCTCGAGGAAGACAATGTTGGTGTAGTTTTGTTAGGACCCTCCGAGGAGATTAATGAAGGTGATATAGTAAAAAGGACAGGTCGTATTGCTTCGATAGAAGTCGGAGAGGGTTTGCCGGGAAGAGTAATCACACCGACAGGTCAGCCCCTCGACGGAAAAGGACCGGTTGAAGGTGATCTTTATGAGATGCCTTTTGAAAGAAAAGCTCCCGGTGTTATTTTTCGTCAGCCGGTTAAACAACCTCTTCAAACAGGCCTGAAGGCGATTGATGCCATGATACCTATTGGCAGAGGTCAGAGAGAGCTTATCATAGGCGACCGGCAGACCGGTAAGACAGCAATTGCTGTTGATACTATTATTAATCAGAGGAGTAACTTTGAAAAAGGGGAACCAGTTTATTGTATCTATGTGGGAATAGGACAAAAAGGATCTACCGTTGCCAATATAGCAAAAACACTCGAAGAACATGGTGCGATGGAATATACTGTTATTGTTCTGGCAACAGCATCCGATCCGGCAGCATTGCAGTTTTATGCACCTTTTGCAGGTGCAGCTATCGGGGAGTTTTTCCGTGATACAGGCCGTGATGCCCTTATTATTTATGATGATCTTTCAAAACAGGCAGTCTCTTACAGGGAAGTATCACTTTTACTGAGGCGTCCGCCAGGACGTGAAGCATACCCGGGCGATATCTTTTACCTGCATTCAAGGCTTCTGGAAAGAGCTGCCAAGATCATTGAATCAGACGCTGTTGCAAAACAGATGAATGATCTTCCTGAATCAATCAGACATATGGTTAAAGGAGGAGGTTCACTTACAGCTCTTCCTATAATTGAAACACAGGCAGGTGATGTATCAGCTTATATACCCACAAATGTGATTTCAATTACCGATGGCCAGATATTTCTTGAATCAGGCCTGTTCAATGCAGGTGTGAGACCTGCAATTAACGTCGGTATATCAGTCTCGAGGGTTGGAGGCAATGCACAGGTTAAAGCCATGAAAAAAATTGCTGGAACACTTAAGGTTGACCAGGCACAATACAGGGAGCTTGAAGCATTTTCAAAATTCGGTTCCGATCTGGACGCATCGACTCTTGCCATCCTCAATAAAGGAGCAAAAAACGTTGAGATACTTAAACAGAAACAATATGCTCCGGTACCAGTTGAAAAACAGATCGCAATAATTTATTGCGGTACAATGGGCCTTCTTAAACAGGTCCCTGTTGATAAGGTAAATGAATTTGAAAAAGAGTATATCGAATATCTAGAACTCAGACATCAGGATGTGCTGGATACTCTTCGCGAGGGGACTATTAATGATAATATCACCAATATTCTTGAAAAAGTAGCCTCGGAGGTGGCTGCCAAATATGAACCGCAGTAACCGGAAACAAATCTGAATAAATACATCTTTAATGCCGAATCTGAAAGCTATAAGAATAAGGATCGCTTCTGTAAAGTCAACAAGGCAGATCACCTCAGCGATGAAGATGGTGGCTGCTGCCAGACTGAGAAAAGCCCAGGACAAAATTCTCAGACTAAGGCCATATGCCAATAAACTGCATGAGATCCTGACAGGTATTTCACAGAGCCTTGCCGAAACGGAAGTATCGACTATTTATAGCCGGCAGTCTTCTCCCGATAAAATCCTGATTATTGTAATAACCTCAAACAGAGGTCTTTGTGGGGCTTTCAATGCAAATATTATAAGGGAAGCCAGAAGGGTTGCCATAGAGGATTACTCCGATCAATACAAAAACGGGAATTTGTGGTTCCTTACAATTGGGAAAAAAGGATATGACAATCTTAGAAAGCATAATATCCGGATCCTTGAGGAGCAGAATAACCTGCTTAATGATCTGACTTTTGATAATGCCGAAATAGTGGCGCAAAATTTAATAAAAAGCTTCATTTCAGGTGAGTTTAACCGGATCGATCTGATATATAATCAGTTCAAAAATGCAGCCGTTCAGAACCTGATAAATGAGCAATTCCTTCCTTTCAATACAATTCAGCCGGAAATAAGTAAACAACCTCCCGTTGACTTCATTTATGAACCGGGAAAGGAAGAGATATTAAAGGAACTGATCCCTAAATTCCTGAAGATACAGTTTTATAAAGCTGTTCTTAATTCTTATGTAGCAGAACATGGTGCAAGGATGACCGCAATGCATAAGGCTACCGATAATGCCACCACCATGATCCGTGAGCTGACACTCCAGTACAACAAAGCCAGACAGGCTGCAATTACCAGCCAGATACTCGAGGTTGTAAGTGGTGCTGAAGCATTAAAGGGGTAATAACAATGTACAGTCAGGAGGAACTTAAAAGCTTGGTTGATAATACGATTACCGCTCTTTCATATAATATGGAAGCCCCGGAGCTCATTGATCCTGTAAAGTATATTCTGTCGATCGGTGGAAAAAGATTACGCCCTGTCCTGGCCCTGATGTCCTGCAATCTTTTCACCGACAATATTGAAAGTGCATTGATCCCGGCAACCGGTCTGGAAATATTCCATAACTTCACTCTTATTCATGATGATATCATGGACCAGGCGCCGGTGAGGAGAAACCTGCCGACGGTACATCATAGGTGGAATGTTAACCAGGCAATCCTATCCGGTGATGTAATGGCTTTCGTGGCAAATGAGTGTTTCCTGAAAACACCGCAACATCTCTTATCAAAAGTGTTCAGGGTATTTAACAAGGCAGCAGTTGAAGTATGTGTCGGGCAGCAGTTGGATATGGATTATGAAAGAGCAACTTTTGTAACTCATGATGAATATCTGAGGATGATCGAGCTGAAAACAGCAGTTCTCATTGCTATTTCAGCAAAAATCGGAGCTGTTTTTGGGGGAGCGGATGATGAAAACTCAGATCTGTTATATGAGTTTGGCAGAAACCTGGGAATGGCTTTTCAGATACAGGATGACCTGCTTGATACCTATGGTGATATTAAAGTTTTCGGGAAGACTTCAGGAGGAGACATCATTGCAAATAAAAAGACGTTCCTTTATATTGAAGCCATAGAAAGAGCCTCCCCCTCACTGCGCAATAAACTCCGGGAACTTTTCAGCGGCAAAGAATATGACCCTGCAACCAAAGTAAAAAACGTAACAGATATTTATGATCAGCTGGGGATAAAAAGAATAACAGAGAATGTTGCCAGGGATTATATTAAATCAGCTTTCAGTTACCTCGATAAAGCTGAAAGCGGAAAAGACAGAAAAACGGAGCTGATCAGGTTAGCTGATTCACTGATAGGCCGAGAGACCTGATCTATAATGCAGGAGTCTCATGTTTCTTCAGCCAGTCAAGATTCAACAGCACTCCGGCGGTTACCATGAACTGGTCATATTTGCTGATAATATATTTAATTTCTCCGAAAAGATCGAGTTGTTCAGTTATTTTGCAGTAAGTTCCTGCGCCGACGTTTATTCCAAATGCATTATCGGATTCTGATATAGTATTTGTCGGAGATCCCGGATAGGTATATTTCCTTTTGATTCCGGCCAGGGTAATATTGAATCCTGCAAGACCGTAAAACTCAAATCTGTCGAGCGAGTTAAAAACGTAATGTCCGTTTATGTCGAACATCATTGAAGAAACGACAATCTTTGATGGGAGCTCCAGAACTTCGGCATACTTTGTGACGTGAGGAATAAAATAAGTGAAAGATCCGGCGACATGCAACGGCAGGGTGATCTCATAAATTCCTGTTAAGCATATTCCCAGGAGTCCGCTTCTGTGATCCGTGCCGGGTTCATTATTAAACTGGAATCCGCTTCCGAAAACAACCCCGCCTCCTGCTTTGGTAAACTGACCACTGACTGCCGAAACACATGATGCAATTATTACTATTGTGATAATGGTTTTTTTCATGATGCAGATTTTAGAGTTAAACATGTGAATGAGAATAAAGATAAGATAAAAATAATATAAGGTGTAAAAAAAATTGAGGAGATTGATCAAAAATTTGACAAAAGATATTCGGGAAAGGAATCGGTCACAAATTTTATGTAAGTTTGTAAATTCTTAAAAATAATAACTTGAATTTATGTCAATTAATACAGGGAAAATCAGCCAGATCATAGGACCGGTGGTTGATGTAACATTTGACAGTCAGGGTATAGATATGCCTGATATATATGATGCACTGGAAATAAAAAGGGACGATGGATCCATGCTTGTTGTGGAGTGCCAGCAGCATATAGGTGAACATACCGTTCGCACAATCGCAATGGATTCCACGGATGGTCTGCGCAGAGGCATGGAAGTGATCGCAACAAGCTTGCCGATAATCATGCCTATCGGCGAACAGATCAGGGGGAGGCTTATGAATGTCACAGGTGAACCAATTGATGGTATTGGGCCTCTGGACAAAAAGGGTGGCTATCCCATTCACAGGAACCCTCCGGTATATGAAGACCTTTCCACTGAGAAGAATGTTCTTTATACCGGAATAAAGGTGATAGATCTGATAGAACCCTATTCAAAAGGCGGCAAGATCGGATTATTTGGCGGGGCAGGTGTGGGTAAAACAGTTATTATACTCGAGCTTATCAATAACATTGCCAAAGCATACTCCGGCCTTTCGGTTTTTGCAGGTGTTGGTGAAAGAACAAGGGAAGGAAACGATCTTCTCCGTGAAATGCTTGAAGCAGGCGTTATCTCTTACGGGAAGGAGTTTCTTAAGGACATGGAATCAGGCGGTTGGGACCTTAAAAAGGTCGACAGGGAAACTCTTAAAGAGTCCAAGCTGGCTCTCGTTTTCGGCCAGATGAATGAACCCCCGGGTGCAAGAGCAAGAGTGGCCCTGTCGGGGCTCTCGATCGCTGAACATTTCAGGGATGGCGATGAGGAGAGCGGGGGAAGGGATATTCTTTTCTTTATGGATAATGTTTTCCGTTTTACCCAGGCCGGTTCGGAAGTATCTGCCCTCCTTGGAAGAATGCCGTCGGCAGTGGGTTATCAGCCAACACTGGCTACCGAAATGGGTATCATGCAGGAGCGTATTAGCTCAACAAGACATGGATCAATTACTTCAGTACAGGCAGTTTATGTGCCTGCTGACGACCTTACCGATCCGGCACCTGCCACAACTTTTGCCCATCTCGACGCAACAACAGTGTTAAGCCGTAAGATTTCTGAACTCGGTATTTACCCTGCCGTCGATCCTCTTGACTCTACTTCAAGGATCCTGACTGCTGATATAGTGGGCGAGGCACACTATACCTGTGCACAGAAAGTTAAAGAGCTGCTCCAGAGGTATAACGAGTTGCAGGATATAATTGCCATACTGGGGATGGATGAACTCTCCGAAGAAGATAAGCTTGTGGTTCACAGGGCAAGAAGAGTGCAGAGGTTCCTTTCCCAGCCATTCCATGTTGCCGAACAATTTACGGGAATAAAAGGAGCTCTTGTGTCAATTGAAGATACTATCAAGGGATTCAATATGATAATGGACGGGAAAGTGGATCAGTATCCCGAATCAGCTTTTATGCTTGTCGGGAAAATCGAAGACGCAATCGAAAAAGGAGAGAAAATACTTGCACAATCCGGGTAGGAAAGAGTGCTCCGGATTTTATGCTATATAACAATTGACAATGAAAATAGAGATTCTTACTCCTGACAAAAAAATATACGAAGGGGAAATAAAATCTGTCAGAATACCCGGAAGACAGGGATCTTTCCAGGTTTTGAAAGATCATGCCCCTATAATTTCCACCCTTGAAAAGGGACCGGTGATCATAATAGACCAGGCCGGAAAGGAAACTGACTACGAAATTGACGGAGGAGTGATTGAAGTTAAGATGAACAAGATAGTCCTTCTCGCCGAATCGATCATATAAATCAACTGCCATGACACCAGAGGAATTCCGCAAGAATGCTCATAAGCTGGTTGACTGGATGGCCGGATATATGGAAAATGTCGAAAAATTTCCGGTAAAGGCATCTGTAAAGCCCGGTGAAATCTTCAGAAGGATCCCGTCTCATCCCCCCGAAAACCCTGAACCATTCAATAAATTCATTGAAGACATTGATGAGATAATCATGCCGGGGATAACCCACTGGCAACACCCGGATTTTTTTGCATACTTCCCTGCGAACACAAGCCCTCCGTCCATACTTGCTGAAATGGTAATTGCAACTCTCGGAGCACAGTGCATGATCTGGGAAACCTCTCCTGCTGCAGCCGAACTTGAAGAAAGAATGATGCTATGGCTTAGGGATCTCATCGGGCTGCCCGATACATTTGAAGGTGTTATTCAGGACACAGCTTCAACAGCTACACTTGCTGCAATAATTACTGCAAGGGAAAAAACAAGTAATTTTTCGATTAATAATAACGGAGCAAACAATGCCGGCATCCTGAGAGTTTATTGCTCGGAACAGGGCCATTCTTCGGTGGATAAAGCTGTTAGAATTTGCGGGATAGGAAAACGAAACCTTGTAAAAGTCCCTGTTAAAGAAGACTTTTCTCTTGATGAAGAAAAACTGAAAGATGCTGTTTATAATGATATAAAAAAAGGCTATTTGCCCTGTTGTGTCATTGCAACAATAGGCACGACAGGTTCTGCCGCTATTGACCCTTTGAAGGCCACAGGAGAGATCTGCGCCGAAAATGATATATGGCTCCACGTGGATGCAGCAATGGCCGGTACGGCCCTTATTTTGCCCGAATTTCAATGGATGATCAACGGGAAGGAATATATTGACAGCTTCGTTTTCAATCCTCATAAATGGATGTTTACAAATTTCGATTGCAGTGCCTTCTTTGTAAAAAGTCCGGAGTGGCTGATAAAAACATTCGAGATCCTTCCTGAGTACTTAAAGACAAGAACAAGGGGAAAGGTCAATGATTACAGAGACTGGGGAGTACCTCTCGGAAGAAGATTCAGAGCGCTTAAACTCTGGAGTGTCATAAGATCTTTCGGAACAGAAGGATTGCGAACAAAAGTAAGATATCATATCAGCATTGCTGCAAGATTATCCGAACTGATTTCAAAAGAGGCTGATTTTGAGTTGCTTGCACCGGTTGTAATTAACGTTGTCTGTTTTCGTTATAAACCTGAAGAGATGGCGGATGAAAAGCTGAATGCATTAAATGAAAAGCTTAACCATCAGCTTAATGATTCAGGCAAGATTTATATTACACACACTGTTCTGAACGGGAAGTATACCCTGCGAATGGTTACCGGACAAACAAATGTTACCCTGGAACATGTTGAAAAGGCATGGGATCTGATCAGACAAACAGCCCGTGGTTTGAAAGAGTGATTTAGATCACATTTTCTTTTTTCCTATGTTCATCCCGAAAATATCGATACTGAAAAGGAATTCAATTGAAGGAGAACTGCTGATCTCCTGCCAGGCTGACTGCACTCCCGCCGAAATCATGAAGGGAATCCGGAAGAGATAGAAATCCGACAGCAGCTCAAATCCAAATGACCTGAAATACTCTGTGTAGTCATGTAACTCCAGTTTGTACGAAACGCCTCCCTGTGGATCAGTTACAGGCACATAATGATAGTTCGACGTTCCTTTGGCGTAATCATAAAACAAACCTGTGCGTATCCTGGTAAGATAAAAAAGGCTTCCGATATTAAGGTCGGGATAAGCCAGAGGCATTACATAATCAACTGAGAAAAATTCAAGATCCTCTGAATAGATGTCTTTATAGCTGCGGGGAAATTGAGCCCTGTTTCCAAGTATGAATGTTGCAGTTTTTTGCAGCTCTTTTTCGAACCTTAGCTTTATTCCGTTCGATGGCAGTAAGCCTGGAAAATAAAAAGCAGTTTTCAGGGTTGACATAGCTGAAACATGATAATTTGAAAAATATAACCTTCCGGAGATCTGTATTTGTCCATAATCGTAACTTTCCTCATCCTTCAAATAAATATATCTGTTGCGATAAACTGCCGACATTGACGGATAGAATGACTGTGAGAATTTTCCGGAAGAAAAGGTTAGTGGAATTGAAACAGTATTTGTAAAATAGAGATCCTGAACAACTTCAGACGGATCATTCACGGTTTCCCCGAGCTTGCTGATAACTGTTTCTCCTCCATAGTCAATCCCGGTTTCAAAGACAGGCAGCCAACCCTGCCATGTTATCCGTGAATGAATGTTATGTTTTGTTTCGGGGGAGTATTCATAGCCAATTGAAGAGATCACAGTGCTCAGATGATTCTGAGACATCAGCGTGAATCCGGGTTTAATGGCAGTAGGATCTGATTGTATCTCGTCAATATCAGTGTAGAATGGCATCCAGCTGTGCAAACCGAAAGGATGAAGCCATTTTCTGTATCGTACAGGTTTATATTCAGCAACGTTTTCAGGTTCATCCGATGATATTGCCGGGGACTTGATATTGTTTATAAGAAAAGATGACTGCATTGTATTAGGGCTATGGTGATTAATGTCACTCCGGAGTCCGTCAGAACAGATATTGTTTCCTGAGGCTGAATAATCGCTGAATATCAAAGTCCCTCCGTTTACACTGACATCACTTACTCCGAATCTTGATCGTGTAAGACAGGTTATCTTTTTGTCGGGAGAGAGGACATAAATATTATCGGTTCCCGAGGAAGAGCTTACAAAGAAGAGAGAATCATTTCTGAGGTATGAAGACTGAAGGTCATCATTTCCTGCTTCGATAAGGGTCCTCCATGAATTATCGGTTGTATTGAACGACATAATACCCTCTCCCGCATCTGTTAAAAAAATGGCAGTAATTATTTTTCCCCCTTCAGCCCATTGAGGACGCTGGAGATAAGCATTGCCGGGGACAGGTATTTTGCTGAGAATATCGCCGTTCCATGCATCAATTATGACAAGGTTGTTTTTATTGTCAAGCGTGTTTTCGGCAGCAGCAATATAATTATCGTCGAAAGATATTCCGGCCGACATGTGTCTTGAGTTCCTGGTAAGCTGTGTTGTTTTATTCCTGTGGATATCTAACATTTTGACAACTGAAAAGTTGCGGTTTTTCCACCTTGGATCAGGTTGTGTTTCAACCCACACAAGTTTATTTCGTCCGAAGGAGATAAGCCATGGATAGATCCTTCCGGGAGTATGGATCCTTTTTTCTGTTTTTAGGGAGGGGTTTATCAGAACAAAAGCAGGGGGTGCCGACAGGGAGGTCTTTACGGCGATTATGCTGTCGGTACCTGTACTTACCGGGCAGTAGTAATTAATATATTTCCTGTTTTTAGGCGGATTAAGTGTTTCGTAAGTCAAAGGATCTGATCCGGCAATATCAAGGTCCCAGAGGGTTTTCAGATTCTTGTAAGTCTTATCAAAAAGCTTTCTCTTGGTAATGCCGGCATACTTTGAGAGACTAAGATTTACCGGATTGATTGTGAAAGGGTAGCTGGCAGTATAATCAAGAACATTGTTCCAAAGCCCTGAATCATAATTCATACGCGACCATGCGATCATCTGGAATCCTGTCGAATAATAATCGGGGATGAAGTTTCTGAATGATCCGTTAACCATCTTGTCGTATTTGTACATTTCACCCTTTTCAACCATTATGGCTTTCAGATGTTTAAGAAAAGAGGGCGATCTTCCGCGGCCGGATTCCGTTAATATTGATTCTGTAAAAACTGCCTCACCTTCAAGAAACCAGAGAGGCAGCATTGCGGCAACCGCACCGGGAAACTGTTCTCCAAATATAAAAGAGGCCGCTTTTGTAAAACCTCTGTTCAGTGATTCCATCTGAAGTACATGAGTAAGTTCGTGAATCGCCAGTTGTCTATTGGGATCGAGTGGAATTGTGTTCTGCTCAGGTGTCGGGTAGATTTCCATCCGGCGGGGTGCCCATGCCACATAACCATTAGACTGGGTTGTGTAATTATGAATGATTACAGGAATCCTGAACTTTTTTTCAGGGTAGAAAGATGCCAGTTTTGAATAGGCCTGATCAAGAGACCTGGTAAATTCAATGCCACCTGCACCATAAGATTCGGGATATATGACTTTAAATCTTTCTGTTTTTATCTGAAGCCATTTCAGCGAGGCCGGGTCCTGTCCGGTTTCATAATACTGGGCAGACGAAATAACCGGCAGAAAAAGCAAACAGAAAAAAAGTAAGAGAGATGGTAATTTCATGCATAACCGTTTGTTCAAAATTAGCAAAATAAGTGAGGTACACCATATGGAGTTCCGGTAAGAAAAAAAATCAGTATTTTCGTCATTTGTTCCCTTAACAGGATATTCTTCGAAAAAATGAATCAGACAGATGAAAAAATTCAGGTTAATAAATAACATAACCGGCTGGGTAGTCTTTATTATTGCTTCAGTTACCTATCTTCTAACCATTGAACCGACAGCCAGCTTATGGGATTGCGGTGAATTCATTGCATCGGCATTTAAGCTTGAAGTCGGGCATCCCCCGGGTAATGCGGTTTTCATGGTGATCGCAAGGTTTTTCACTCTTTTTGCCGGGGGAGATGTCAGCAGGGTTGCTGCAATGGTGAACTCGCTTTCAGCACTTGCAAGCGGATTTACAATCCTGTTCCTGTTCTGGACCATCACCCATCTGGCAAGAAAGATCTTATGCAAAGACGAGAGTCAGTTCAGTATAGCCAGGATTACAACTGTAATTGGTGCAGGAGTTGTTGGTGCCCTGGCTTATACCTTTTCCGACTCATTCTGGTTTTCTGCTGTTGAGGGTGAGGTATATGCCACTTCATCGCTCTTTACTGCCCTGGTTTTCTGGGCAATACTTAAGTGGGAAGATGTGGCTGATGAACCTTTTGCCGACAGATGGATAATACTGATTGCATTCCTTATGGGACTCTCAATAGGTGTCCACCTGCTTAATCTGCTGGCATTGCCTGCCATTGTGCTGGTATATTATTTCAGAAAATATGAATTTACAACTAAAGGATTTATTATTTCTCTCTCCATTTCCTTTATTATGCTTGCATTGCTGCTTTTTGGAATCCTTCCGGGAGTGATAAAGATCTCTTCAAAGTTTGACCTGTTGTTTGTGAACACATTGGGTCTTCCGCATAACAGCGGGATGATATTCCATGTTGCGCTGATGGCAGTATTATTCATTTTTGCTGTCAGGTCAACCTTATTATCTTCAGATAAAACGAAAAATGCGCTGCTTGCCGCCGCAGCATTGTTCCTGTCGGGTATCTGGGTGATCTCGGGCTCGTCAGTACTTAATACCTTTATGCTTATTATAATAACCGGAATTATCTGGTATCTGGCCGGCAAAAGCAGGGTTGTTCTGAACACTGTTCTGACGGCGGTAATGGTAATCATGATAGGTTATTCATCCAATGCAATAATAGTAGTCAGGTCATCGGCAAATACTCCGCTGAATGAAAATCACCCTGACAATCCTTTCAGCCTTTTATATTTTGTTAACAGGGAGCAATATGGTGAGCGGCCATTATTCCGGGGAGCGTATTATAATGCTCCTGTTCTTGATTACAGGGATGGGAAACCCCGTTATGTGCTTGAAAACGATAAATATATTATTTCTCATCGCGAGCTTGAAAGGGTTTATGACGAGAGGTTCATTACTCTTTTTCCAAGAATGTGGAGCGAACAGAGCGATCATGAGGCAATATACGAGGAATGGGGGAAAATCAAGGGTATACCGGTCCGGATTACGGATCAGTCGGGAGAAAAGGAGGTGATCAGGAAACCGAGATTTACCGAGAACATGCGTTTTATGTTTTCTTACCAGTTAGGGTATATGTATTTAAGGTATTTCATGTGGAATTTTTCAGGGAAACAAAACGACACACAAGGAACAGGCGGAGCTTTAAACGGTAACTGGATAACAGGGATAGATTTCCTTGATGAACCCAGGGTTGGATCCTCTGATCTTCCCGGAGGTATGAAAGCCGATACTTCAGGAAACAAATATTACCTCCTGCCATTGCTCCTCGGCTTTGCAGGGATGTTCTACCAGCTTAACCGCGATAACAGGAACTGGTGGGTTCTTTTGTTGCTTTTTCTTATGACGGGACTGGCAATCGTTTTCTACCTGAACCAGTATCCTAATCAGCCAAGGGAAAGGGATTATGCATATGCCGGTTCATTTTACTTTTTTGCAGCATGGATAGGACTGGGAGTGCTGCCTCTTTTCGAGATTATTTCAAAACTTACGGGTGAAAAAATTGCTGCTCCTATGGCTGGCATCCTTTGCTTTTTTGCTGTCCCGCTAATAATGGGATCAGAAAACTGGGACGATCACGACCGTTCCGGACGTTACCTTGCAAGGGATGTGGCATTCAATTACCTGAACTCATGTGCGCCCAATGCCATTTTGCTCACTAACGGGGATAATGATACATTCCCCTTATGGTATGCCCAGGAGGTGGAAGGAATGAGAACCGACATTCGCGTTTGTAACCTGATGCTCCTCAATACCGACTGGTATATAAACCAGATGAAAAACAAGGTATATGAATCTGATCCTCTGCCGGTTACACTGCCTGTTCAGAAATATTACGATGGTATAAACAACCAGGTTTTTATCGTGGAAAAGACAAAAGATCCGGTTGATATATCAGTAATTGTTGAATGGGTAAAAAGCGAAAATAAAGCCACAAAAGTACAGGTTTCACCAACGGAGACACTCGATATCATACCTTCGCGGACCATCAGGATACCGGTTGATTCAGCAAAGGTAATTGCTTCAGGGACAGTAAAACCTGAAGATGCCCATAAAATAGTACCATATATTGATATAAAGCTTAAAGGGAACTCGATTCTTAAGAGCCAGCTTATAGTACTTGATATACTGGCAAACAATCAATGGGAGCGCCCTGTCTATTACGTTACGGGATATCATGACGATGCATTTGGACTGGAGGAATATTTTCAGCTCGAAGGACTGGCATACAGGCTTGTACCCATTAAATCGCAAAACAGGAGCTGGGTTGACTATGGCCGGATTGATACTGATATTTTACATGAAAATGTTATGAATAAATTTGTGTGGGGAGGAGCGAATGATGTGGATGTTAATGTTGATTATAATCATATCCGTACACTCATAGTAATCAAGTCGAGGCTGGTATATGCACGATTAGCCA
>Ga0307431_1001424_pt1 | contig 13838 bp, 15 predicted proteins | sample SalMarWE160170MG_FD_202155 | JGI IMG/M metagenome (GOLD analysis project Ga0307431, IMG submission 202155) | Salt marsh sediment microbial communities from the Plum Island Ecosystem LTER, Massachusetts, United States - WE1603-170 | ecosystem: Environmental > Aquatic > Marine > Intertidal zone >...
AATAGAACTGTGGTTAGGAACTGATGCTCAGGATTATGACGGAAAATTGAGTTTGGCCAATTCAGTGCACGAGCAAACTCTTGCAGAATATTTTTCTATACGAAAAGTTGCAGAGGAAGAGAAGGCTCAAAAGACAATTGCGACAATTGATGGTCTGTTGTTGGCCAGACAGGAACGGTTGGATGAATTGACAAAATATATGGAAGAAGAAAAGCAGAAGCTTGAGGAACAAGAGGATCAGCCCGGCAGAACCAGAGCGGGACAAAGGGATACTATGGGACAAGAGAGCCAGTCCGGATCAAGGAGGAGAAGGCGTTAGCTAATAATGACAGGCAAGTTATTTGATCAAGTCGCAATAGTCACAGGTGCAAGCAGGGGGATTGGCAGAGCCATTAGTATTGCATTGGCACGGGAGAGTGCAACGGTTGTTTTAACTGCACGCTCATTGCCGAAGCTACAGGAAGCCGCAGAACTTATACAGCAGGCCGGCGGAAAAGCGGAGATTATAGTTGCCGACCTTCTTCAGGAAAAAGCCATAATAAATCTGGTTAAAATGGTTGGTGAAAAATTCGGCCGGTTGGATATGCTGGTCAATAACGCAGGCATCACACATTCGTCAAGGCTTGAAGATACCCGGACAGAGGATTGGCAGCGCTGCTTGCAGGTGAACGCCACCGCACCGTTCATACTTTGCCGTCAGGCTCTGCCGCTGTTAAGAAAATCGTCAACGTCCTATATTATCAATATTTCTTCAGTTGTTGGGGTCAAAGGTTATCCGCTTCAAAGTGCCTACACCGCCTCGAAGCATGCCGTTCGAGGAATGACAATATCACTGGCCGAAGAGCTCAACGGCACGAATGTTCGTGTGCATTTGATTTGTCCCGGTGGTGTGGATACCGAATTGATTCCTCAAGTTCGGCCGGATTTGAGAAGTGAAGACCTGATGAGGCCGGAGGAAATTGCTGAGCTGGTTCTTTACCTTGTCACACATAAAGGCAAAGCCATTATCGATGAGCTGCATGTTCGCAGGTCAACCTCAAAACCGTGGTTTTAAGAGATTTTTGGTCCCTAATACATAGAAGGAAAAATTATGCGCTTTGTTTGTCAGCGAGTCAGGCAAGCGGAAGTTAAAGTCAATGACCAATCTGTAGGTCGAATCAGCAAAGGACTGCTTGTTTATCTTGGTGTCGGCAACGGCGATACCGAAAACGATGCTCAGTTTGTGGCGGATAAACTTGTGAATTTGCGTATTTTTGCCGATGAAGCCGGTAAGATGAACCGAAGCGTATTGGATATCGGGGGTCAGATTTTGCTTGTCAGCAATTTTACACTTCACGGCGACTGCCGCAAAGGCCGTCGGCCCGGTTTTGACGCCGCTGCTGAGCCGGTGTTAGCACAGCAGCTTTACGAAAAAGTAGCTGCTTTGATAGCCCAGCAGGGCGTTAAGGTCGAAAAGGGCATTTTCGGTGAATATATGCACGTTTCCAGCGTTAACGACGGCCCCGTAACCTTCCTGCTTGATAGTTCAAAGTTATTCTAATCCTTAAATAACTACCTACAACAACCATAGGCGATAAATATCGCTTGACGAATTGGCTTTGCATTCTTAGACTCTTTAGCTTGTTTTATTGTTGTTTTCAGGGATTACATAGTGGAAAGAGCTATTGCAAAAGCTGATGCGTTGATTGAGGCGATGGAGTATATCCGGCAGTTCCGCGAGCGAATTGTAGTTGTCAAGCTCGGTGGAAGCGTACTTGATGATATGGCTTTGCAGAGGAAACTGCTGACCGACATTGCTTTTATGTCAACTGTAGGGATGAGACCGATCGTCGTCCACGGCGGTGGTAAAGCTATCACCAGAGCAATGAACGAGGCGGGTATTGAAGCTGAGTTTGTCAAGGGCAGACGATATACAGATAAACGAACTCTGACGATTGTAGAGCATACTCTTGTCCATAAAATCAACACCCCCATCTGCGAAATGCTCACCGAATTAGGGTGTGATTCAATGGGATTGCATTCGCTCGGTAGTTGTGTCTTATCTGCAGAGATACTGAGGCTGGATGGTGAAGATGGGCGAAAACTGGACCTCGGATTTGTTGGAAAAATAGTGAGTACGAATTCGCATTTGCTCAAGACCCTCTGTTACAATGGGACAATACCGGTTATCGCATCAATAGCAAAAGATAAAGTCGGCGGCAAGTTAAATATCAACGCCGATAGTGCGGCGGGCAAAGTCGCCGCCGAGGTCGGTGCTGAGAAACTCGTTGTCGTCAGCGATACTCATGGAATAAGAACCGACCTTGAAGACCCGGACAGTTGGATTTCGAGTCTGGATGAAACGAAGATTAAGGAAATGATTGATGATGGTATCATTACTGATGCGATGTTCCCCAAGGTCGAGGCTTGCCTGACGGCGTTGGATGCGGGAGTTAAAAAGGCGCATATTATCGATGGGCGAATTCCACATTCCTTATTGCTCGAAATTTATACGGACAAGGGGATCGGAACACAAATAGTCAGGAATTGAAAATATGAAATATGATTTATCACGAAGCATAAAGGATGAAAGACAAATTATGACTACAGAGGAGACGATTGAGTTGTTTAACAAATACGTTATTGCTAACTACGGCCGACTGCCGAGGGTTATCGTTAAGGGCGAGGGTTGTTACCTGTACGATTCCGACGGCAATAAGATACTGGATATGTTCCCTGGCTGGGCCGTAAGTGCCATCGGTCATTGCCATCCGAAGGTCGTCGATGCGCTCCGTAAGCAGGCTGGTGAGCTTCTGCACATCGATAACACTTTTTATTCTGAGCCGCAGGGCGAATTGGCGAAGTTGTTGAGTGAACGTGCCTTTGGTGGCAAATGTTTTTTCTGTAATAGTGGCGCCGAGGCCAACGAGGCGGCGATGAAACTTGCACGCCTGCATACCTCGGAGGGCAAATATAAATTTATTACCGCCGAGGGCAGCTTCCATGGCCGGACTTTTGCTACGTTGACTGCGACCGCCCAGCCGAAACATCACGAGGGCTTATTGCCGCTATTGCCCGGCTTTGTCTATGTGCCGTTCAATGATGTCGGCGCATTGGAATCCGCTTTTAGCGATGAGGTCGCAGCGGTGATGGTCGAGCCGATTCAGGGCGAGGGCGGAATCAATTTAGCCACGAAGGAATATATGCAGGCAGTTCGTCGGCTTTGCGATGAAAGCGGGGCGGTTGTGATTTTCGACGAGGTCCAGACCGGCATGGGCAGAACCGGAAAATGGTTCGGATACCAGCATTTCGGTGTCGAGCCGGACATTATTACAATGGCCAAAGCTCTTGGAGGTGGTGTTGCGATTGGTGCGATGATGGCCAAAGAAGAAGTGGCTGCCTCACTTGTTCCCGGCAAGCACGCTTCGACTTTTGGCGGCAATGCGCTGGTCTGCGCAGCGGCGATAGCGGTCATAGAGGCGATAGAAGAGGAAAATCTGCTTGATAACGCGAGCCAGCTCGGTCGATATACCATGGAAAAGTTAGAGAAGCTGAAGCAAAAGCACGGTATCATAGACGGTATTCGTGGAGTTGGTTTGATGATTGGAATTCAATTGAACAGCCCGGGGGCGGAGATTGTAAATCAATGCCTAGAAAAAGGTTTGCGAATTAACTGCACACAGGGCACCGTTCTGCGGTTTATGGTGCCGATGATAGCAACCCAGGATCAGGTCGACCGGGCCATTGAGATTCTTGATGGTGTTCTGGCTGAAACTTAGTTATGAACGAGGATGAGAGATGAAAGATTTTCTTTCGATAATTGACTGCCCGAGAGAGTTTCTCAAAGACCTGCTGCGGATAAGCTCCAGGCTCAAAAGATTGTACACTCTTGGTGGTAATGACTTGTCTCTTGCCGGAAAGAGTCTAGCTATGCTTTTTGAAAAGCCGAGCCTGCGAACCCGGATTAGCTTCCAGGTTGCCATGACGGACCTTGGCGGTCATCCGATTTACGTCAAGCCGGAAGACATCGGCGGTATCGGCAAGCGAGAGCCAATCAAAGATATTGCGAGGGTCTTAAGCCGATATGTTGACGGTATAATGGCACGAACTTTCGAGCATAGTTCCGTCCTCCAGTTGGCTGAGTATGCATCCGTACCTGTTATAAATGCCCTGACGGACTGGTCGCATCCTTGCCAGGCAATGGCAGATGTACTGACGATAGAAGAGCATTTCGATGATATTAAGGGATTGAAAATTGCTTTTATCGGTGACGGCAATAATGTTGCCCGGTCGTTGGCATTTGCATGTGCGAAGTTTGGTATGCAGATGGTCGTTGCGACACCGGCCGGTTACGAGCTTGATGCGGAAACCATCGAAAAAGCAAATCAGGTATTACCAGATTGTGTCCGACAAACGAACGATCCGAAGGAAGCTGTTGTTGATGCCAATATTATTTACACCGACACTTGGGTCAGTATGGGGCAGGAGGATGAAAAGCAAAAACGTCAGGCGGATTTTGCCGGTTTCCAGATCGACGACGAATTAATCCAATCCGCACCGGATAATGTAAAAATTATGCACTGTTTGCCTGCATATCGCGGCTTTGAAATCACCGATGAAGTCGCCGAATCACCCAATTCGATTATGTTTGACCAGGCCGAAAACCGCCTGCATTTCCAGCGAGCATTATTGAAAAAACTCATGAGTTAAAACGTTATGACGCACCATAAAATAATCATTGGTGATTCAAGAAATATGATGGAGGTGGCGAATGATTCTGTCCATCTTATTATTACCTCTCCTCCATATTGGCAGCTAAAAGATTATGGCAATGGTAGTCAAATTGGTTTTGATGATAGTTATGAGGATTATATCAATAATCTAAATGTAGTTTGGAGTCAGTGCCACAGGGTCTTAAATAAAGGTTGTCGGTTATGTGTAAACATCGGCGACCAGTTCGCTCGTTCTGTTTACTATGGAAGATACAAGGTTATTCCTATAAGGACCGAGATTATAAAGTTTTGCGAAACTATAGGTTTTGATTATATGGGGGCTGTCGTCTGGCAGAAAGTAACGACATGCAATACTACGGGGGGAGCAACAATTATGGGATCGTTCCCTTTTCCGCGAAACGGGATTTTGAAGATAGATTATGAATTTATTCTAATCTTCAAGAAACACGGCGCCGCGCCCAAAGTTAGGAAGGAGATTAAAGAAGAATGGAACCAGTTCTTCGCCGGTCATTGGAATATACCTGGTGAAAAACAAGATAAGCATCTTGCCATGTTCCCAGAGGAAGTACCAAGTCGATTGATTAAAATGTTCAGCTTTGTGAATGATACAGTTCTCGATCCGTTCCTTGGCAGTGGTACAACTTCGTTGGTAGCTAAAAAACTTGGAAGAAATTCCATCGGATACGAGGTAAATCCGGAATTTTTACTCCTGATAAAGGAGAAGTTAGGGATACATCAAAAGCTGATTTTTGAAGAGGCTGAATTTGAAATAATCAGGCAGAGGAAATCACATTCGGATTATCAGAAATTAATCAAACAACTACCTTATATCTTCAAAGACCCTGTGAAATTTGACAAAAAGGTTGATCCGCGAAAACTACGGTTTGGATCAAAGATAGATAATAATGGTTCTAAAAATTATAAATATCACTCGGTGAAAGAAATAATTTCACCTGAGAGATTAATATTGGATGATGGTTTAAATGTTAGGCTTTTGGGTGTAAGAAAGAAAAAGGAAACAATTGAGCAAGCAGTGAATTTTCTTAAGGCCAAAACTCGAGGTCAACGGGTTTTTATGAAATATGATACAGTCAAACATGATCAGAACGATAATCTTTACTGTTACTTGTATCTTCAAAATAAAACGTTTCTTAATGTACACTTGATTAAACAAGGTTTGGTTGATGTAGATACTTCACTTGAATATAAATATAAAAAGAAGTTCTTAACGGCGGTGGTGAGAGAATAATGCAAAAGGAATGGATAAAAGGTCGTGAGGGGAGAAATCTGAAGTTTTATCAGGAGACATTATTAAACTATGGAATGAATAGATGGGGGCTTAACAAAGCACATAGTGTAGGCCCAACATCGGAACTCATTAGGACTTGCGCACCGAAAACATTCAAGGAATGGGAGGAGTATTATTTTGTTAATGCTGTTCAAAAAAAGCGAAACGGCGTTAAAGTTACACGTGAATACATTACAGAACTTGGATGGAAGCTTTATATAAAGCTATCCGAAGTAGTCCAGAGTGAATTAGAGTCCATCCAGGAGGAAGAGTGCATAGACTATGCTTATAATCTTGTCCTGAATAGAACTTACGAAGGATATCATCGGGAAATAAACACCGTATATGGACAACTGGAATCAATTCTTGATGTTAAAATCCAACCTGCTCCTGATGAATGGGATAGGACATTCAACGTGGACTTTTTCATACAGGTAAATGACAAGTGCATTGGTATTCAAATCAAGTCGGTTTCTGGATTAGCTCTCGACAACTATCAATGGGAAAAGATGCACGAGCAAAACCACGCTAAGTTTGAGAAAAAATATGGGGGTCACGTCTTTTTTATATATTCCCGAAAAAGCGGAAAGAAGAGCAAAATAGACAATCCTGGTGTGATTGAAGATATTAGAAAGGAAATCGAAAGATTGCTGGATTGAGGGTGGGAGCCAGTGACGTTTTCGGTCTCGATTTACAAATCAGCGTGTGTGAGCTAAACCTTAAACTTGAGTAGCTGAAATGATGGATGACAAGTATCCACCAGGTTATGTTCAAGAGAACAAGGAAGACCACAAGAACCAAAAAGCTGCGAAAACAATCCAGATAATAACTCCCAGAAGCCGATATTAGTACTGTAGAGAGAAAAAGAAGTTATAGCTATGTGGACTTTAGGGATTTAGCAATGAAATTGGACGAGGCTCAAGTCGAGAAAGAAATCGTGAACGACGAAAAAGACAGACATTCTGCTATACATTTGCCCGCACAAGAATCTCCGATGATGAATGGAAGAGAAAATGAACCTCTCAAAATTAAAGAAGTCAAGGGTAAATCCAGATTAGCAGATAGTTTCATTAATTCTAACTTGAGGTACGAGAGAATTGCTGAAAAACTTTCGCAATTTCGTGACAACTACGAGCAATTCATTCGAGATTTGGGGGGAATGGTAAATTTTTTTAATGAGATTCCCACCAAGCCGCCGTCAACTCTGGATGGTGCCATAATGCCTCACTGGTCAAACAATTACCTGCCGCCGAGCGACGCCATAGCGCTATGCGGCTTTTTGTTTAAATACAATCCTGCGGTTTATATGGAAATTGGTTCAGGCAATTCAACGAAATTCGCAAGGCGAGTTATTTCACATTTCAATTTAAGAACAAAAATTATTTCCATCGATCCAGCACCGAGAGCAATAATCGATTCAATTTGCGATGAATCTGTCAGGGCACCTATGCAGATGGTTCCGAAAGGTGTATTTCAGGCACTTCGCGAAGACAACATATTGTTTATTGATGGCTCCCACAGATGCCTGCAGAACTCCGATGTTACATACATGTTCTTGGATATACTTCCAAACCTTCGTCCCGGTGTATTGATACATTTTCATGATATCTTTTTGCCGGATGATTACCCGTCTGAGTGGGCGGAGCGTTTCTACAGTGAGCAATATCTGTTGGGTGTTTTACTCCTTTTTGGCTCTGGATACGAAATCCTTTATTCATCGAAATACGTCAGTCTCGATCCGGATCTCTACAAGCAATTCGTGACTCTGTTAAATAAGTCACCTGAAGGTGGCTCGATTTGGATGAGACTGAACCATTAGTGCCCCAGGTCTGACTAAAGAAAGGCTTGCAAAACCTCCCTCGAAAGGTTATATTAAATTCAGGGTTTGAAGTAAGTTATTTCCCGGGGTTGACATTTAATGGGTAAAAAAGAGCAAATTGAGGTACAGTCACTTGAGACTGTCGAGCCGATAGGCAAACGCGTCCTTATTCGCAAGGATGAGGACAAAAAGCAGACCAAAGGCGGCATTCAGTTACCCGATAATATTGAAATCCCAACGATAACCGGTAGGATTGTAACTATCTCCGCAGAGATAGAAAATTCGCCGGATATTCCGCTGCGGCGATATGACAAAGTGCTTTTCAATCCGAAAGGTGCTATCCCCGTTGATTTCGAAGGTGACAATCGCTTATTTGTTGTCGAGGTCGAAAATGTCGTCGCGGTCTTCAGAAAATCATAGAATCTCTCCTTCGGTATGGTTCTGACAATACCTCCCCGGAAAAGGTTATATATAACCAACAAATGTTGATTATCAACTCTGGTGCTTTCCTTGAAATTCTGATATTTTTATGGATTCTGGCGGAACTTTTTTAAGATTGCGCCGACTTTATCTGCAGAAAGAGAGAATGAAAGACAAGGTTACAAGGGAGTTTCAGGAATTTTGGATTCAAACCGCCGACAAAGTGCGGGCATATATGTTTTGTGCATGTCGGAATTGGGCTGATGCGGAAGATCTGGCACAGGATTGCTGCCTCAGGGCATTACGGGCGTGGGGACAGTTTGACGGCAGAGCGAGCAGACAGGCGTGGCTTTTCGGAATTGCCCGGAGGACACGTGTTGACTGGTTCAGGCGAAAGAAACGAGAATTTGTTTCTGTTGGTTCGAACAGCGTGGACAATTTTAGTAAGGTTGCTCCTGAAGAAAATAATGTTGAGATAACAGAGAAAGTGTGGAATGCCCTTAAAAATATAAACACCGAACAAAGCGAAGTTGTTCATATGAGATTTGCAGCGGGATTAGATTATGTTCAGATAGCACACACTCTTGGAATTCCAATTGGGACAGTAAGGTCGCGATTGCACAGAGGATTAAAAGCCATAAAAGAAAATATTGGAGAATGGGAAAATGGAACGTGATGCAATAGAGAGATTAGCGATGGATTCAGCGGCTGGTGAACTAAATGAAGATACAGGAGCTCTATTTCAAGAGTACCTTGCCGAACATGCTGATGCCAACAAATGGGTAGAAGATATGCTTGGGATTTACGAAAAGACAGAAGCAGCGATTGGCATAAAAACAAAACGGGCTACCGGGACAGATACAAGCACGGCAAATGTTGGAAAAAAATACCGTTCGATGATCCAATGGCTGCCTATAGCGCGCTGGGCGGCAGTTGTAATTTTCGCAGCTTTCATTGGAGTTGCGGCGGGGCGATGGTCGAAATCTATCCCTTTGGAGCAAAATCCTCAAAGAACAACAGTCTCGCAGGATTTGGCAGTAGAAAGTCCGAGCTTGGATTTGGAAAGTATCGGCGAAAGCTTCTGGCAAAAAAAAGCTATGGCAATGTTAACGTCACCATCGTCTAAGATACCCGGAGATTACGTCACGGGCCCGAAGTTGTGGGAAAAATACAGACAATTTATAAAGGAGAAAAATTATGAATAATCGCATCAAAAGTTTTGGATTAATTGGATTCTATATTGTTGTGTGTTTTGTCATCGGTTGCATTCCTGAGGATTCGCTTGAATGGTCAGACAATGGTTCGGTCGGATTGCTGAGAGTTGACGAGGCGTTGTATCTGGTGGACGGTCAAACCGGTGAATTAACTTCAATTGCACACGAGGATGTTCAACCCTGGCCGGATATTTCCAGGGATGGCGGTTTGATTGCCTACAGCCGGGAGGTTGAGTGTGAAAATCTTTCGGAAGGGCTCAAGCTGTTACCGCCCGGACAGGTGAAAATGATAAAGTATAATGCCAAGGGAATGGGTGAGTATCTTTTAGAGTCAGGGAGTCTTGGAATGATTCAAAAGTTTCCCGAACCCGAAGATGAGCTTCTTGGACCTGAAGATTATGAAAACTTGGCGATTCGATATATGTATGAAAATGCAGATGATGAGCTTTTGAAAATATTAGGAGATGAAGGAATCAAACTGGCCAGGGAAAAAGTTCTGCGTTATTTTCAGGTAGTTGTTGTTTCCAGGGACAATCTGAATGATAAACGTATTGTAGCAACCAATATATTCGGGACCGTTGCAACACAGTTGTCTCCCGACAAACGGTATGTCGCTTACATTATGCAGACGCAATACGGCCAGGAAGAGGATGAGTATTCCCTGTATGTTACATCCCTCAAAGGTGATAACAAGGCCATGCTCGTAGATCAACGGGTTGCTTTAAATTACGATTGGCGCGAAGATTCGAGGGCAATTGTGTATGTGAACGCAGATACTGAAAATTTAGGTCAGGATGAGCTTGCTCTTGGAACACTTCAGGAGCGAGTTGTTGCTGATGAAGAAAATAATCTTTTAGCCAAACCGATAGAATTGGAAGAGAAAGAGAATGGCTCGGTCGAAATGTATCAATGTACAAGCGATGTATCGTCACTTGCCGGCCTGATTTATTATCCGTGGCTAAAAGTTCAATACGGCCTGGGAGAGAGGATATTTTTTTCAAGCTGTGTTCTGCCCTTACCCGCAAGTAAAAGAGACGAACCCGGCTGGTCGCTTTTCTGCTATGATATGATCACCGGCTCTGTAACAAATGTTTTACCGCTGAGTGTATTCAACTATACCAGCCAGGCTATGCCGATGTGTCAGTTTTCTCTGTCGCCGGATGGCAAAAACGTGTTGCTTCCGATGCGAAATAATCGTTTTGTGGTCTATGTGCTGGGAACAGACTCGATGGAGACTCCGATTGAAGAAGGTGAAGGGTTCGGCGAGGAAGACATATCGGCGATAGTTCCATCCTTCAAGGGCAACACCGAGGTTTCTTTCCTGGTATCCGGCGATAGTCATTTTCTAACCGAATCTCGGAAAGACCCGAACGAGGAAGGTCGCTATGAGTTTGTAATTATCGGCGAAAAAGACGGCTGGAGCCGGATTCTAAGTAAAAGCTGGTCCGATGAGATAATGCAGAGTTTTGTGGATGAACATTAGGTAAGGTATTTCCAAAATAAATCATTTACCCAAGAGACAATCGTCTGCATGGTCGATTGTCTCTTTCATTTTTTCATACCGAGTTTGAAAATCACTTCGGCTCCGATGATTGTTTGCACAAAGGAATCTTAAATTGAAACTTGGCACTTTACCAGTTCGAGGGTATATTATTCTGACCGTGTCCAGCGACTCAATTGGAGAAATGTTGTGACTCAAAGGTCTTGTCCTTTATAATTATGGTATTAATCCTGAATGAAGGAACCGAGTTTATAGGAGATTATCATGGAAGAACAACAAGGAGTCCCTGTAGTACCCGCAGGACCTCAAGGGCCGGCACAAATGCAAGTTAGGCCGCATCGCGGTGGACTTATTTTGGCTCTTGGGATACTTGGTATCGTTTGCTGCTTCATACTTGGCATAATCGCATGGGTCATGGGAAGTGGTGATTTAAAAGAAATGGCAGCCGGCAGGATGGACCCGTCCGGCCAGGGATTGACCCAGGCAGGTAAAATTTGTGGGATGGTCAGTGTGATACTGCAGATAGTGGGAATTCTCATCTGGATGTTGTTCATGGCAATAGGCATAGGCAGTGCAACCATGAGTACCATGTGAATTCATTGAGATGAAAATAGAGATGGTCCATGTTACCCGGCGTCCGCCGTGGCCGCTTTGGGCGGTATTGCTTGTATTGGTATGGTTGGGTTTTGGTGCCATATTAGTCTGGCTGAGCATTTATTTCGATCGCCCTGTACAGCTTTGCCTCGTTAAGCGGTTGACCGGCTTTGCTTGTCCAACGTGTGGATTCACGCGGGGGGCGTTGTCTTTACTGCACGGACATATTATTCGGGCATGGTTGTACAATCCGCTGCTTTATACATTTCTCACCATATTTTTTGGTGTCACGGCAGTTAGGGTGATTTTTGCCCGGGGTTTTAGAATTAATCTGACCAGAATAGAACGCTTATTTGCCTGGATTATAATTATTGTGCTGTTTTTTGCAAACTGGGTATATGTTATTTTATATATCCATTGAATTCTGGCTTGTTTGTTTTGGCGGAAGTGATATACATTTTAAGATGACCTTTAGTCGGTACTGTTTGTAAGATAACACTAATGGAAATGAGGTGGTCTACTGCAATTGTGAGTTGATTCGCTTCAGATAAATTTTAGGAAATACCCAGAGCCAGATTGCGGTGTATTGAATCAGGGGAGCATTAATTTATTTTTTATGATTGCTGATTCTGCTTCTTCGGTTGTTTTTGAAGAACAACACGCTGCCCAGAGCTAATAATAATCCTGTTGCAGGTTCAGGAACCTCCGGCGAATTGTTGCCGCTGGGTGAGTAAGCTACTGTTTGTGTTTGAGGTTTTGCGCCTGTAGTGCTGCTAAGGCTGCCCGGCATACTAAGATTTCCGCCGGTAGTAGTTAGTCCTCCTCCTCCGCCACCGGGCACGCCCCCACCGGAAAAGCCGGCTTCCGCCTGTTCAAATACTGCGACAACGATTTTAGGTTCATCAAGATGAACCATGGTGTTGTTGGCCTGGGGATTACTGACGTCACCCAGCCAGTAAACGAATTTGAAGCCGGGGCTTGGTGTTGCAGTCAGGGTGACTTCCGAATTTGGTGCGAAATGATATATACCTGATACCGGATTTGTTGCACCACCTGCATCAGGAGTCTGCTGTACGAATAGTGATATATCAGATGTTTGGCAATAAGCCGGTGTGAGCACGCCTCCTAAAATAATCATCAGGATTAGCATCCTCCGCCATCCAACAAATGTCGGACCGCAAACTTTCATCACTCTACCTCCCCTTTTGTGATAAAAATTACCTCTGCAACTTCAATGTCCCTCCAGGCAATTACAGCCTTGGTGGTGACTTACATTGATGCTATTATTAAACCAAAAATTGCTGTAAAAGTCAAGCTTTATTTATGGTTTCCCGCCGTTATTGTCACTAAGCGGAGCGTAATAACACAAGATACTTGTTGTTATGGCTTATTATCGGGCGTGTTCGCTCGGAGAACTGATAATGTATATGACTTTTTATCAGGAAATTTTCGGCCTGTAGCCTTGAATTTTATTGAGATTTGTTATTTTCCGGCTGGCCCTTGCGTACAAACCTGCTTATATTTCGAATCGCCTGTCGCAAACGTTGTTCGTTTTCAACCAGAGCGACGCGCATATAATCTTCACCTCTTTCGCCAAAAGCCCTGCCCGGAGAGATTGCCACCTCTGCATGTTCCATCAAGTCCATTGCGAAGTCGAGGCTGCTTTTGCCTTTTGAATGTTCCTGCGGCACTTTCGACCATACGAACATCGTAGCTCGCGGTTTTTCCACTTCCCAGCCGATCCTTCTAAGACCGTCGCAAACCACGTCTCTTCGTGACTGATACCTCTGGTTCTGAACGGTTATTTCCTCTTCGCATTCTCTCATTGCTATAATACCGGCTATTTGCAGCGGCTGGAATATTCCATAATCATAATAGCCTTTTATCGTGGCAAGATAATCAATCATGTCTTTATTACCTGCGACGAATCCTATACGGAAACCTGCCATGTTATAAGGTTTACTCAAAGTTGTAAATTCGACACCGATGTCTTTGGCACCTTTTACCGAAAGCAGACTCGGAGCTTTGTAATCATCGAAGCAGGTTTCGCCGTATGCGAAGTCCTGAATCACAGCTACGTTGAATCTCTTTGCCAGCTCTACGACCGGTTCGAAGAAACCTTCATCGACGGTCATTGCAGTGGGATTGTTCGGGTAATTAAGAATCAGCAGCTTGGGCTTGGGGTATAAATGTTCAATTACCATTGTGACATTTTTAAGAAATTCTTCGTCGTTGCCCAATGGAACGGATACGACGTTTCCGCCGGCCAGTGCTACGCCGTAGTTGTGTA
>Ga0307431_1001429_pt1 | contig 13808 bp, 13 predicted proteins | sample SalMarWE160170MG_FD_202155 | JGI IMG/M metagenome (GOLD analysis project Ga0307431, IMG submission 202155) | Salt marsh sediment microbial communities from the Plum Island Ecosystem LTER, Massachusetts, United States - WE1603-170 | ecosystem: Environmental > Aquatic > Marine > Intertidal zone >...
TGCCCACTGGAGGTATAAGGAAGGACAAGGGCCCAGAAAGGGGATACAGGATCAACTCCCATGGATGGGTCAACTGCTCGAATGGCAGAAGAGCCTGACCAACCCAAAGGAATTCCTGGACACCGTTCGAACGGATTTATTGAGCAACGAGGTTTACGTGTTTACCCCCAAGGGCGAGGTAAAGGCGCTTCCTAAGGATGCTACAGCCGTTGATTTTGCGTACAGCATCCATTCGGAGATCGGAAATACCTGCATCGGCGCCAAGGCCAATGAGAGGATAGTCCGCCTTGACTACAAGCTCAGAAATGGGGACATCGTTCAGATACTTACCTCGAAAAACAGCAAGCCCAGCAAGGACTGGCTGAAGTTCGTAAAGACATCCACGGCCAAGACCCGGATCAAACAATGGATCAAAAAACAGGAACAGCAAGACAGCGTCTCCATAGGCAGGGATCTTCTGGAAAAAGAGATCAAGAAGGCCAATGTCAGCCTATCCAAGCACTTCAGGGATGAGCAGCTCCAGGAGGTTGCCCGCAGATTCTCGCTCAATAGTACGGATGATCTTTTTGCCAGCATCGGCTATGGGAAGATTTCTGCGAAACAAGCGTTAAACCAGCTCCTCCCCCAACCACCCGTTCAGGAGGATGCCTCTCAGGGCATCGTCCAAAAGCTCGTCTATAAGATCAAGGGGAAAAAGAATGATGCCGGTATCCTGGTCAAAGGAATGAGCGGCATTCTCATTCGATTCGGAAAGTGCTGTCATCCACTTCCAGGGGAACCTGTTATCGGCTTTATCACCCGGGGAAGAGGGGTCACCGTACATGCGAAAAACTGTCACTATCTGAACGATGTAGACCCAGATCGTCTGATAGAGGTAGAGTGGGAACCTTCCGAGGGCGTAAACCATTTGGCAAGGCTCAAAGTGACCAATATCTCGAAGAAGGGGATGCTCGCCGATATCAGCACCATACTGAGCCAAAGCGAGGCAAATATCGTCAATGCGGAACTCCATACCACGGTTGATAAAAAGGGTATTTCCACATTCACAATCGAGGTTGCCGACTATAATCAATTAAAGGAGATCATCTCCAAGATAAAGACCATCAAGGAAGTCTTAAAGGTGGAGCGGGTGTGAAAAAATACTATCAACGAGGCTATATAGAACGAGTGATGATCTGTCCAGATCGCTCATTGAATTTTACGAACTGCAGGCTTATTTACCAGCCCTGACCTGATACACCTGGTACAGACCTTTATCCTCTTGGTCTGGCCGTCTACTGTAACCCTCACCGTCTGGAGGTTCGGATACAATCGCCTCTTTGTCTTGTTGTGGGCATGACTCACATTATTCCCAACAACGGGCCTTTTCCCGCATATCTCGCATACCTTCGCCATCTTATCCTCTTCCCTTTCCGTGTAACACTGATTGCCTTCTCTGGAAGGAGCTATAACCACTCACTTTTTTTATTACCATATAACAGATCCCCCTTTCTTTAGCAACTCTGAAATGAGGATGTCTATCTCGTTCGTGATCAAGTCATAGGCAGTGCTCAGAGGCGGACTGAAGATGGTCTCATACTGGGAGAGCCGTGCCAGTGGAATCTCCTCACCGATCATCAGGATAATCCTCTCGCCTATCCTGCTGACTTCTCTCGTCCCCAGTAACTGTGCGCCGATCAGGGTTTGTGTACCCTGATCGGCGACGAGTTTTGCCCAGAACCCCTCTCCGCCGAACATCTTCTTCCTGGTCTCCCCTTTTCTTACCACCGATAAAACCTCAACCCCCTTCTGCCTGGCTGCCTGCTCGGTTACGCCTACCGATACCACCGTGGTTCCGAAGATCTCCGCTCCAAAGGTATTCAGCGAACCCAGAAAAGGGACGGTATTCCCGAAATGGATATTCCTCCCAATAATCCTTCCGTTTCTGTTGGAATGTGTTGCCAGTGCAGTGATGAACCGAGTGCCGTGCACCATGTGCCATCCCTCAATGCAATCCCCAGCCGCGTAAATAGACGGATCGCTTGTCTGGAGGTACTGATTTACCTCTACTCCACCGGTTTCACCGATCCTCAAACCCGCCTTTCTTGCTATCTCTGTATTGGGCGCAATCCCCTTGGCAACAAGAACCCAGTCAGCCTCAATGGTCTCCCCCCCTGAAAGGAAGAGCTGCACCCCGTGTTTGAGCGTCTCCGCCCTAACCACTGACCTAGACAGGTGCACGGAGAGTCTGTCGTCTCTCACCTTTGGCTCCAGCTTCGCAGCCATATCCGGATCAAACTGCTGGGAGAGAAGATGCTCTGAGGATACCACCAGTTCAACAGATCGACATCCTTTGCTGATCAAGGTCTCCGACATCTCAAGTGCGATAATCCCTCCACCCAGAATTGCGACCTTCTCTGCCTTGGGCATAATCGATTCTATCTCCTCAGCATATCGCAGCTCCGTAGTGAGATAATGCACCCTGTCTGTATCGAGCCCAGGTATAGCCGGCGTCTTATTGACAGCCCCGGTATTGATCAGAAGTATATCGTAGGGCACCTCTTTCTCATCAACAATAATAACCTTTTTCTCCCTATCGATAGCCTCAACATTGTGTTCCGTATGGAGGCCGAGACTCTTTTTCTCAAACCACGGTGGCGTTGCATAGAACATATCCTCATAGGACATAGTGCCCCTCAGTACAAAGGGCTGTTCACATGGGGTATACGCGGTCCGATCCCTCCTCGTATATATATCGATCTGTGCAGGATTCCCCAGAACCCTGAGGGTATTCGCGCATACAACGCACGCCCCGCCTCCTCCAACCATAACAATCTTCACCAACTGCTCCCTTCAGCCCTATTTTCCTCTGATTTGCAGGCTAAGATATACACCACCCATATCAAATGCAAGAAAAAAAATGGGTTCTTCAGCAGGGCTATGCCATAGTAGAAGGACGACATGAGGCGGGAGTATGTTTTAGCGGAGTGGAGGGCAAGAGAGGAAACAATATCTCCTGTTTTTTCAAGACATTGATCTCAAGGCATCTAAGGGTTCTTTTGTCAGGCAAAGGCTGAGAGGAGCGGTCTATTCGATGGCCAGAAATGTATTCGGATCGAGCCTCACCTCCGTATCCGTTACGGATTGCCGTTCATGATCCCTTAGAAGCCTCAGGAACACCCCATCATGGCTTGAGATCAGCTGGAGGATAACGCTGAAGAGGTCAACGAACTCGCAACATGGAGGGGGGATTGCGCCTTGTTCTGCCTCTGTACCGTCCTCCCTTGAAAGGGCCGAAAGCCATACCTCCACCTCAAATGCCCCGGCAAGCTCCTTCAACCCCTCAAAGAACTCCCTGCGGGCATCCGTGAAATCAATGCCGTCCACAATAAGGGTGGCCGGTCTAAAATCAATCCCTTTGATCAGATTCTCGAGGTTGACCCTGAGTCTCTCCAGGTCAAAGCTTTCCTTCAGGTAGGCAAGGATGATCCTGTTTCTCTCCAGAAGATTCCAGACCTCTTCCTCATGCTCCTTCCGCTGTGCCTTCATAAGATCATTGAAGGTTATCTCATAGTATGAGGCGATCTTGTCGGGTGAATCCCTGAGAGAAACGTGAACGAGCTTTTCACCCCTCAAGAGCCGGTCAAATGCGACATGGATGAGACAGGAGGTCTTACCGAGCCCGGCCCCTGCGATGAGAACCCCCAGGTTTCCCTTGCCCAATTCCCTGCCTGCGGACCTCTCGAGCACCTTTAAAGGGCTCATATTTGAGAACTCTCCCATGCATTACCTCCCCTTTTCCTTGTCCTTATAGCGTATTTTTAGATCCTCTTCCAGGGAGTTAGGAACCTTTGCGTATCGGGAAAACTCCATACTAAACTCTGCCTTTCCCTGTGTCAATGACCTCAAGGTTGTGGCATAGCCGAACATCTCCGCCAGAGGCACCTCCGCCTCTACAGTGGTAAATATTCCGTCTTCAGCCGAGCTCACGATCAAGCCCCTGCGCTGATTGAGCGAGGACATCACATTTCCCTGAAACTCCGAGGGGCACTCAACCGATATCCTCATAATCGGCTCCAGGATAATCGGTCTTGCCTTCTTGTAGGCCTGTTTAAAGGCCCCTATCGCGGCCTGAAGAAAAGCCCGGTCAGAAGAATCAACCACATGGTATGCCCCATCATTGACCGTAACGCGAAGTCCGATTACCGGAAACCCGATGAGAAGCCCCTTGTTCAAGCATGACTGAAACCCCTTATCCACAGCGGGAATGAACTCAGTAGGAATCACACCCCCCCTCACCTCATTCCTGAACTCATATGCACCTTCATCCGATGGCTCAATGAATCCGGCAACGCGCCCGTACTGACCTGCCCCGCCCGTCTGTTTCTTATGGATATAATCGAACTCCGCCCTCTGGGAGATAGCCTCCCGGTATGAAACCTCTGGGATCCCGGTTTCCACCTCTGCCATGAACTCCCGCCTCATTCTCTCAACATATATCTCAAGGTGCAGCTCCCCCATCCCTGAGATAATGGTTTGACCCGATTCGTGGTCAACCCTGGAGTGAAAGGTAGGGTCTTCCCTGACAAAACGGTTCAAGGCCTTTGCCAGATTTGCTTTTGACCTATTATCCTTTGGGGAAATAGAAAGGGAGATAACTGGTTCAGGAACAAAGATAGAGCTCAGCGCATAGTTCAGGGTCCCATCGGTGAAGGTATCCCCTGAAAAGCATTCCACCCCGAAAAGGGCTACGATATCTCCTGCACCGGCCTCTGTGGTATCCTCCATCTCATCGGCATTCATTCTCACCAGCCTGCCCACCTTTATCCCTTTCTTTGTCCTGGTATTTACCAGATCATCCCCCTTTTTGATCGATCCCTGGTATATCCTCAGATAGGTAAGCTGCCCATAGGGGGTTACCTCCAATTTAAAGGCTAACGCTACGAGTGGATCATCCGGGTTTGAGGAGAGCGTTACCTCCTTGCCCCCGTTATCCATATCCAGGGCACTGTTCTTTACCTCCGCGGGCGATGGAAGGTAATGCGTAACGGCATCGAGCACCGGCTGGACCCCTATGTTTTTATACGCCGATCCCAGGAAAACCGGGGTCAGCTGCCTTGAGATGGTGCCCCTTCGTACTGCCTGGCGGATCAGCTCCTCGGTCACCGCATTATCGAAAATAGCCTCCATAAGCTCATCTGAGAACATGGATGCCGCATCAAGCATCTGCTCCCTTCTCTTGGCGGCTTCTTCAAGGAGATGGGCAGGAATTCCTTCTTCGTTGAGCTCCCCTCCAAATGGCCCCTCAAAATAGATGGCCTTCATGGAAACGAGGTCCACAACACCCGAGAATGTATCCTCAAGCCCTATGGGTATCTGCATGAGCACCGGCTTATGGTTCAACCGTATACGGAGCTGCTCTACCACCCTATATGGATTAGCGCCCGTCCGATCGCACTTGTTGATAAAGGCAACCCTCGGCACCTTGTACCGGTTCATCTGCCGGTCAACGCTGATAGTCTGGGACTGCACTCCCCCTACCGCGCACAGGACCAGGATAGAGCTGTCCAGTACCCTTAGTGCTCGTTCAACCTCAATCGTGAAGTCCACATGGCCGGGTGTGTCAATGATGTTGATCGCATGTCCCCGCCACTCACAGTACGTGGCAGCTGAAGAAATGGTAATGCCCCGTTCCTTCTCGAGTGCCATGAAATCCATGGTAGCGCCGACGCCGTCCTTTCCCCTGACCTCGTGGACCGTGAAGATTCTCTTTGTATAGTAAAGTATCCTCTCAGTCAGGGTGGTCTTGCCCGAGTCGATGTGCGCGCTGATTCCTATATTTCGTATCCGACCAATATCATCGAGCATTACATACTACCTCTAAAACTACTATAGAGCCCCTTGCAGAAAGCTGTCCTTTTTATCACCGATAACAAAACATAGCAAGGGATAATTTACTATACCTGCAATCCAGACATTACACTATTGTGGAGTTGCTTTAATGCCTCTTTAACTGGGATCACGTCACATGAAAAAGCGGGTTTGCTTATCCTCCGAGCGTCTTGACACGTTTTATGAGAGTGGATAGCAGGTTGAGCAGAACATTGATAGCGGCGTTTCGAGTTTCTGCTGATGAAGAGGATGGGATCTTGGTTCTATGTGGACTGCAAGGGAGATCAGCTATGAATTTTATCTCTCTCCTATGTTATTGTAATAGGGATAAGCAGAAATAATCATGAAGCAATGCTTCTGTGAGAATCGAGTTCACCATTGACCATGAGGTTTCAATTGTCTACTCTCTATAATCGAGGTGCGGCATGGATGAGCTTGAGAGAGAGCGGGGATATGCAGATTTTAACCGGAGTCTGAACCGGGTCATTAGGAAGCGAGACGTGAAGGCCTTCAAGGCCCACATAGCCAGTCACCCGATGCAGGCAGGAAGGCTCTCCCACTGCCTGGGACTCAGCGATGAGCTGGCTGAGATTGAGCTGTACAAGGCCATTCTCATACGTTCGGCCTTACATGACCTGCACCAAGAGGCAGCCGAATGGCTTAAGGGCAAAGCCATCGAGCCGCCCAAGCCAAGGCCAAAAAGGAAAGCGGAAAGACACAGAACATTTCTTAGAAAAACCTGAGGGGGTCGGATTCCTGCTCTGCCTATATGCATGCGTGAAATCTATATCTAACTGCCGGATTTAGGATTATCAAGACCGTATCAGAGTTAACGTCCGCAGTACTGCACGCTGGATCGACGGTAAAGCTACGGGTTGGTGTATCCCCAGCAATACTTGTCATTTCCCCCTTCCCATGAATATATCTGGAGGTTATCAACCACCACGGTGGATTGGATGCCTTGAGGAGAAATGTTCGATTATAGGCATTGTCAGTCCTGTCTTTGAAGTCCTCGGCTGACATCGAAGGGGAAAAGTGAGTACCATTGAAACGGAACATTACCAGGTTTTTGCCGCAGAAGTCCATCAGGTAGCTATTCCTGTTTCCGTTAAACAGCTGTAATGGATTGCGCCTATCCAAATCAGACTTGGCATTACTTATCAAGCCAGCTTTGAAATCGATTTTCTTTCCGCTCCTCATGCACTCGCCGGCGTCGTATCCAATCCAGGTATCATCTTGATGATCTGCGTCGCCATGTGCGACATTCCCCAGGCCCGCATCAATACGATCCCATCCATAGTTCACTGCGGCGAACTCTATCGTGCCGCTGCCTGAGGCACTGAGTTTTGTCGTTTGATCTGTATCTGCCAATGACGGTAAGTTCTCGTTGGTCCAATCCTTAACAGGTCCGACATGCTTGGCTACGCCGCCAGCGGAGATATACCCCACTATGGTAAGCAGGCCACAGGCAATCACGCTGACAAAACAGAGGAAACGGATACTCTTAGGAAGGCTCCTTTTTGGCTTTTTCATGATGCTACCTCCTTCAAACAATTTGAAGTGAATTCGCTTTCGAAAAACTCATATTGACGGCTTCGTAAAAAAATCTTTTTTCCCTTATACTTGTAGTCATCCCCGACCTTTCCTTTCCATGCTGAAGGGGGATAAGGCCTTTTTATACTTTCTATGAACTATCAATATCCGGTTTCGATAAGATAATGCTTCCTTTATTGAATATATCGGAACTATCATCATAGAACTTTAAGACAAAAGTACCTTACAACTCAGATTTCTCCACTAGTTGCCTCCCGGCGGCGGGCAAGGTTTTTATAGCTACATTGACGGACTGCAGCATCTGTTGATGACATTTTGAAGAGGTTTTATCACTTACCTGCACATCGTTATCTTTGACCGTCCATAAAAGACCGCCTTTGTTAAGCCATATTACGCCAAACTTTCTTAAACTCTTGCTATCCTGCATTGACAGCTTGCTTTAGGGATGATATGTTTTCAATACATTATCCTTCAGCACGCTGGAGGGAACTATCAAGTTAACGATTGTTGCTCTTTCTATCGGGGGAATTCCATGGAAGAAAAAAAATCATCAGATGATACGTACCGGTACGAGGACTTCTTAGACGATCTCGGCCACTTTTATTCGAAGGATAAAGGAAAACAGCCGGGAGATAACGCCGAAAGAAAGCCTTCAGACAAAGAGACCGTCTTGAAGGTGGGCGAAAGTGTCCAGGGGATCAGGGAAAAGAAAGGGCTGAGCCTGGACGATATTTCTCGCAGAACCGGATTGACCACTGAGCTCTTATCGGAGATAGAAGAAGGCAAGGTCGCTCCGCCTTTAGGGACGATCATAAAACTGGCAAAGGCCTTGGATAAAAAGATGGGCTATTTCATCTCCGGAACCGAGGAATTTCCTTACACCATCGTACGCAAGAATGAGGGAAAACTCATTTCCAGGTTCGACTCCAAGAAGACCGCCACCTATGGATACGAATACATCTCACTCGCGCCATACAAAATGAATAGATTTATGGAGCCTTTTCTGGTTACCCTGGAACCAACGGACATGGAGGAAAAACGATCCACCCATGACGGCCAGGAGTTCATCTATGTGCTCGAGGGCGCCATGGAGGTGCGGTTGGGAGACGAGATTCATCTTCTTGAGCCGGGTGATGCCATATACTACGATTCAACCGTTCCCCATCTCGTGAAATGCCATGGGGACCGCACCACGAAAATACTCGCAGTGCTTCATGCCGAATGAGCCGGCGCCGCTTATGGGCGTTCATCCGGATATAAACAACCATACAGGATATGAACATGATCGCATTTGACCTCAGATGTTCCCAAGGACATACATTCGAAGGTTGGTTTAAGGATCTCGATTCATTTAACGAGCAGAATACCAAAGGCATGATCACATGCCCGGTCTGCAAAGACACGCAGATAACCAGGGTACTGTCTCCGGTCTCCATCAAGAGCAGCCAAAACACAGGCAAACCTCCGGAAGAGGGCGAGATCGATTACCAAAAACTCGCCCGTGGAATCGTACAATACATACACGATAATTACGAAGACGTGGGCGCCGAGTTCGCAAAGGAGGCCTTAAAAATGCACTATGGTGTTGCGGACAAGAGAAATATACGGGGAAGTGCTACGGCAGGAGAGGAGGAGACGCTCAAGGAAGAAGGCATAAAGTTCTTTAAGGTTCCCTTTACCAGGAAAAAAGATGGGCATGATTGATATAAGCGGAAAGGACGTAGTGCTGAGAGAGGCCGTAGCCTCGGGGAGGATCATCCTCTCACCCGAGACGGTGAAATTGGTAAAGACGAAGAGGATTAAGAAAGGAGACCCTCTTCTCGTCGCCGAAGTGGCGGCCATGAGAGCTGCAAAGGAGACCTATCTGCTCATCCCCCACTGCCATCAGATCCCCCTGGATACCGTTGAGGTAAGTTTTTCGCTCTCAGACACTTGTATTGAGGCCAGATGCCTTGCAAAGGCCGAGGCAATGACCGGCGTAGAGATGGAGGCGCTTGTAGGCGTCTCGATAGCCCTGGCCACAATCTGGGATATGGTTAAGTATCTCGAAAAGGATAAGGAAGGTCAATATCCGTCAACCGGGATTTCCGATATCAGGGTGCTCCAGAAGACCAAAAAGCCCCTTTCCAAGGGCAACATGATCTCATCGTGAACCTCGGATCGAATCTCTCCAGCTAGCCCTCTACATGACTCAGGATTTTAACATTTCCGGCAAGTTTTGCTGTTACGTGAATAGACCTCTATTTCTCACCGCCCGTCCCCGCAAATATCTGCGGGGGCTCGAGACGCGGAGAGCGCAGAGGCATAAGTTTTTTCCCTTTTCTGCTGAGAGGACAGAAAAGGGAAAGACATCACGCTTCGCGTAGGCTCTTTGTATAGAGCAGATTTTGCCCGAAGGGCATGAGCTTTTTTCTTTGCCGGCGTCTCAGCGGCAAAGAAAAAATAACAATCATCTCTGCGTTCTTTGAGCCTCTGTGGTGAAATATTTTCCGTTCGATCTTTATTGGTTTGAATCGGAGCTTCGCTAGTACTCCTCAGCTTAAAAGAAGATGAGTGTGACGAGCACAAAGGTGGGCACGAGGAATACGATCGAATACTTCAGCATGTAACCGAAGAAACTGGGCATGGGCGTGCCTGCCTCCTCCGCAATAGACCTCACCATAAAATTCGGCGCATTCCCGATATAGGTGCACGCCCCGAAAAAGACCGCCCCGGCAGAGATGGCCATCAGGTATAGGGGATTCTCGGCAATCAGTTTGGAAACCGCCATCGGCTCAGGCATCCCCGAGTAAAACTTCCCCAGTGCGCTGCTGAAGAAGGTCAGATAGGTAGGAGCATTATCCAGGAAGCTCGATAGGGTTCCCGTGATCCAGAAATAGTGGAACGGCTTCTCCACCGCGCCGATGATGAAACCGAGGGCCCCCTTGGTGCCTGCAAGGAGCAGGAGCAGGCACGGGGTCATGGTAACGAAGATCCCGGCAAACAGATAGGCAACCTCCTTGATGGGAAACCACGTGAACTCATTATCCTCCCGTACCGCCTTTGGGGTGCTCAGCAATGATAGGATGCCCATAACGATGATGAAAAAGTCCCTTCCCCACTCCTGAACGCTTCTGGTAACGCCGAGCGTTTGTACCTCGCCCAAATCGATCAACCCGCTGGCGATAACAGAGCCCACAATCCCTGCCAGGAATATGAAGTTATAGCTTCCGACCAGCTTGAGCGGTTCCTTTTCCCCCTCATCGATAGGCGTCGCAACCCCTTCCTTATTGTAATAGAACGTATCCATGAGAAAGTAGAGCGCCAGCATGATCAAGACGACGAAGAGCATATGGGGGAGGATGTGGAAGGTCCAGAAAAACGGAACACCGTGAAGGAATCCCAGGAACAGGGGTGGGTCCCCAACGGGCGTGAGTGCCCCTCCGACATTGGCTACCAAAAAGATGAAAAACACCACCATAAAGGCCCGGTTTTTCCGGTAATTATTGGCCCTCAAAAACGGCCTGATGAGCAACATGGCCGCACCGGTCGTTCCCATCCATGAGGCAAGCACAGTGCCAATGGCAATTATGACGGTATTCATGATAGGCGTACCCCGCAGGGTCCCCTTCAGCAATATACCTCCCGATACGGTGAAAAGTCCCCAGAGGAGAATAATAAAGGGGACATAATCCGCGATAAGGATATGAAGAAAGCCATGGAGCGCCGCCCCCTTATAAATGGCAAGCATGGGAACAGCAATGACAGCAGCCCAAAACGCCGCTACCTTCCCGAAATGGTGATGCCAGAAAAGCGGGGCAAATAGGGGGAACAGGGCGATAGAAAGAAGGATACCGATAAACGGTATGGTGCTATAAAGGGAGAGGATCTCGCCCAGGTTTATATGTCCATGGGGTTCATGCTGGGCATTTTCTGCTGCAAATGCCGGAAAACAGAGCAAAAAAACCAAAACTAGAAAGGTAAAAAATATAAAATTCCGTCTCATGTATCGACTCCGCACAGCCCTCAACGCCCTGGGATTTACCCCAGTCACTGTGTTGAGATATGTCTGTTGATTTCCTAAAATCTGAGATCCGCTTTAATTTAAAAACGGCCTAATATAGGCATGAAGATGCATTGAGTCAAGAAGAATTTGCTTCTTTGTCAGTTAAGAATTGAAGGTGATAGCCTCGTAAGAAGGCCTCTAACAGTCTTGCCGGTCCAGGATCGGAGTCCGGGATGACAAATTCGGCATCCGGAACCTATTGAATTTTCTGGATTCCGGCGCCTTCCCTATACCCCGTCCGCGTTCAGTCAGAATGAAAGAAGAGCGAAAAAACACCTTCTTACGCTGGAATAGAAAGTAGATTTGTAAGATGCCGTAATCTGAGGGCGTGTTCAAATGCGGCGACTCATCGATATCCAAAGGGTCAAAGAGTGATATACAAGGAGGAAGTTTGAAAGAATCGATCGCTGTTATTTCTGTGCGATTTATTGTAAATAGGTATGTTTTTATCAAGGATTATAATAACTATCATGCCCGACCAATGAATATCACGGCAGCAATCTGTGCGAAATCAAACCCTAAAAGAGAGGTCAAACAGCCATACGGGTCATGATTTTACTAATCCTGCTTTCTTTAATATTTCTTTAACTGATCTACATGCCGGAGAATCATCCGGCAATTCCAAGAGCGAACGGCCTGAAAGATTGTATTCTGCTAAAACAGGATCATATTCAATATTGCCAAGATATGTTTCGCCGGAAGCTTCCAATTTTTGTTGTGCGACTTCATGAAACCTATAATTCCCGATTAAATAAAAATGATTGTATGTTATTCCTATTGCACTTGTAATATTTTTAATTCTTTCTATATGTTTAAGTGATTTCGAAGATGGATCTAATATGACAAATAGATCATCTATATCCGAGACTATTTCTCTATTCAGGTGTTCCAAACCTGCAGGAGAGTCAATTATCACGTACTGGTATGAGTCGATTATCTTGGGAATAGCTCCGGATATTATTGCATCCGGTGCACAGTAACAGCCTTCGGTAAGTTTTGTGCCCAAAACAAAAAGGTCAAAATTATCACTCTCATACAAAGACTCGCTGTTGAGTAAAAATTCTATCCTATCGTGAACAGACATTGTTCCGCCGGTTCCGTCCTTTCGAGCAGCAATAATATCAAAAAGGCTCTCCGAAATGGTTTTAACACCTTCTTTTTTCAAATTGACACCGAGCATTTCTGCTAAACTCTGGTCCGGATCAAGATCGATAAGAAATATAGGGGGGGATAAGAATCGACTGGCTAATGATGTAAAGGTTGTTTTCCCCGTACCACCCCTACCTGTTGCAACAAGCTTTTTCCCCATTTTTTCTCCAGATGCTTATTGAATCGCTCATAAATATCTTTTGCAAGCGCTTTTGATCAAAAGGGACATGACGGGCGTGTAAAAAGACTTTTCATGAGACGATCATTATAAAGTTGATATATTCGTCTTTCCCAATATTTCTTTAACTGATAAAGAAGCCGGCGAGTCTTTTGGCAATTCCAGAAGAGATTGCCCGGAAAGATTGTATTCTGCTACATCAGAGTCAGATTCGATTTTACCTAAAAAAGTCTCGCCGCTACCTTCAAAATATGCTTGGTCTTCTTTATTAAAACCATAATTTGCCACCAGATAAAAATTTCTATAGGTAATCTTTAATTCACTGGTAATATCTCTGATCCTTCCTATGTGTTGCAGGGACTTTGAAGATGGATCCAATATAATAAAAAAATCATCTACATCAGATACTACCTTTCTGTTCAGATGCTCTAACCCTGCGGGCGAATCAATGACTACGTTCTGATATTTCTCAATCATTCGAGGAATAACGTTTTTAAGGATATCGTCCGGTGTGCAATAACATCCTTTGGTCAACTTTGCACCCAGAGTAATAAGATCGATTTCATTATCTCCTTTATAAAGACACTCCTTTTCAATGATAGCAGCCATGTGTTCAAGTGCAAAAGCCGGATCTTGTCCGCCGCTCTTGGATGCTTCAAGAATATCGTAAAGCTTATCGGATATTGTATGTATGCCCTGTTTGTCCAGATCAAACCCTAGCATGTCTGCAAGGCTTTCATCTGGATCAAGATCGATGAGTAACAGAGGAGGCCTCAAATAGGAGGCTGCTAAGGCCACAAACGTAGATTTTCCAGTTCCGCCCCTACCTGTGGAAACAATTATTTCAGCCATTTTCCCTTTATTGAGAAGTTAATGTGTTTTATCAAAATCGTCTTTGTATGTAAAGATTGATGCAAAGCCTCTAAAGAAGCTCGGCCTTTTACATATAATCACAAGGGCCTTAATCTAAGTCTGCTTCTAACATTTGTCAACACTCGCCTCAATTCTTTG
>Ga0307431_1001431_pt1 | contig 13792 bp, 16 predicted proteins | sample SalMarWE160170MG_FD_202155 | JGI IMG/M metagenome (GOLD analysis project Ga0307431, IMG submission 202155) | Salt marsh sediment microbial communities from the Plum Island Ecosystem LTER, Massachusetts, United States - WE1603-170 | ecosystem: Environmental > Aquatic > Marine > Intertidal zone >...
GCCAGCTTACCCACCACCGAGTCCAGCTTAATCTCCACCCCCAGCGAGGCGACGAACTTGACCTCGGCCTGGACAATCTCCTTGGGCAGACGAAATTCAGGGATGCCGTACATCAGCACGCCACCGGCGACGTGCAGCGCCTCGAAGATGGTGACGCCGTGCCCCAGCCGGGCTAAATCAGCCGCCGCCGTCAGTCCCGCCGGGCCCGAGCCGACCACGGCCACCTTCCTGCCGCTGGGCTTGGGCTTGGCCGGTGGTGACGAATCTGCCTGCGGCATATTGGCCCGCTCCCAGTCGGCGACGAACCTTTCCAGGCGGCCGATGGCAATGGGGGCGTCTTTCTTAGCCATGGTGCAGGTTGATTCGCACTGGGACTCCTGGGGACAGACCCGCCCGCAGATGCCGGGCAGGGCGTTCTTGCTCTTTAAAATCCTTACCGCCTCCGGCATATCGCCGTCGCGGATAGCCTGGATGAAATCGGGGATATCCACCCCCACCGGGCAGCCGGTAACGCAGTTGCGCTTCTTGCACTGGATACAGCGGCTTGCCTCTTCTTTAGCCTGCTCTAAACTATAGCCCAGCGCCACCTCGTTGAAATTCTTGCCCCTCTTTTCGGGGTCCTGGCGGGGCATCTCTACTCTATTGAGATTCAGTTTTGCCATTTACTCACCTCTCTCAAGCGGCGTGGCTTTTCTGCCACTCGTCGTAAGCGCACTTCTCTTCTTCGATATAGATACGCTGGCGCGCCGCCAGCAAATCCCAGTCCACCTTATGCCCGTCGAAATCGGGGCCGTCAACGCAGGCGAATTTAGTCTCACCGCCCACCGAAACCCGGCAGCAGCCGCACATGCCGGTGCCGTCTACCATGATGGGGTTGAGGCTGACTATAGTTCTGACCCCGGAGGGCGCCGTGGTCAGGGAGCAGAATTTCATCATCACCACCGGGCCGATGGCGACGACGCGGTCAATTTTCTCCCCGGACTCTAAGATTTCTTTTAGCGGCTCGGTGACCACCCCTTTGCGGCCGTAACTACCGTCGTCGGTGGTCACTATGAGCCGGTCACTGACAGATTTAAGCACGTCCTCCCAGAAGAGCAGGTCTTTACTGCGCGTCCCCAGAATAGTGAAAATCCTGTTGCCAGCATTTTTCAAAGCGCGGGCGATTGGGGCTACCACAGCCGTTCCCACCCCGCCGGCGACACAGACAACGGTGCCGTAGTTTTCGATTTCCGCCGGCACGCCGAGGGGGCCGACGAAGTCGGCGATGGCGTCACCCTCTTTGAGTAAAGCCAGCCGGGCGGTGGTTGCCCCCACCTCCATAAAGACGATGGTCACCGTGCCCTCGTTTTTATCCCAGTCGGCGATGGTCAGCGGGATGCGCTCGCCCCTTTCGTCAATCCTGACCACGACGAACTGCCCCGCTTGAGCCTTTTGAGCCACCGCCGGCGCCTCTATCTTGAAGAGATGAATGCCGGGCACCAAATCTTCTCTTAACAATATCTTATACAACCGCTGACCTCCTTAATCTCATATCGCCTGCTTAAAATACATAAAAAAGCCACCTCCAGAATAACCCTCCCAGAGATAGCCCACTGTCTCTATTTGATAATCGCTCATTTACAATCTATCCATAAAAATAGAATATCACCAAATGGCCTTTAATTCAAGCCGTTTTACCCGGAAAAAGCATTGCCTAATCAGCTTTTAGGGTTTATTATAAAAAGCACCGCTGTTATAAAGGGGGGATAACTATGGTCGCGGAACTGGTTCACATCGGATTCGGTAATATAGTCGCCATGAATCGAGTTGTGGCTATCGCTTCACCAAATTCAGCCCCCACCAAGCGCGCCATCCAGGAAGGAAAAAACAAGGGTTTACTCATCGATATGACCAGCGGCCGCAGAACCAAGGCCGTTATCGTCTTTGATAGCGGACATATTATCCTGGCTGCCCTGGCCCCAGAGACCATCGCCGGACGGTTACAGGCCATCCGGGGCAGCTCACTGCTGAAATCAGAGCCAGTTGATGAAAAGGTCGAAGTCTAAAGACACCCCCCCAAACGAGCTTAAGTCAGGTCCGCTGCTGGTAGTCCTTTCCGGGCCTTCGGGAACAGGCAAGGACGCTATCTTAAGCCGGCTGAAAAAGTCGGGCTACCCCGCCCAGTTTATCACCACCGTGACCACCCGCCCCAAACGGACTCAGGAGAAAGACGGCGTGGACTACCAGTTTATCTCCGCTGAGCGTTTCCAGAAGATGCTGGAGGGTAAACAGTTCCTGGAGTATGCCCAAGTATACGGCAACCGCTACGGCGTGCCTAAAGAGCCGGTGAGTAAAGCCCTGGAGCAGGGCAAGGACGTTATACTCAAGGTTGACTGCCAGGGGGCGGCAACAATTAAGAAGATGGTGCCCCAGGCGGTGTTTATCTTTGTCGTGCCGCCGTCTATGGAAGAGCTTACCGCCCGGCTTAAGGGGCGGCGGACCGAATCGGACTTTGACTGCGACCTGCGCCTGAAAACAGCCGCAGAAGAGATGAAGCAGTTGCCCCTGTTTGACTACGTGGTGGTGAGCCAGCAGGGTAAGATTGACCTGGCGGTGCTAGCCATCGAGGCTATAATTATCGCCGAAAAGCACCGGGTGATTTCCCGCGAAATCCGCCTGCCCGATTAGAGTATCATCCCCAGCAGCCAGGCAAAAAAGTAGCCCAGCACCGCACAGATGGGGAAGGTCAGTATCCAAGCCAACGCGATATTGCCGGCCACCCCCCAGCGCACCGCCGAAAACCGCCGGGTACTCCCTACCCCCATAATTGCCGTACTGGCACAGTGGGTGGTGCTCACCGGAATGCCGAAATGGGATGCCAGTTCAATGACCCCCGCCGCCGACAAATTGGCGGCAAAGCCGTGCACCGGCTGCAGGGCGGTGACCTTTAACCCCACTGTTTTGATAACCCGCCAGCCGCCAAAAGCCATTCCCGAGCTTATGGCTATGGCCGATAAGCCGATTACCCAGAAGGGAACACCGTCCCAGAGGGCGGCCTGACCGGTATAGATGACCAGCGCCATGGTGATAACGCCTATGGGCATCTGACCGTCATTCTTGCCGTGGCTGTAAGCCAGAAAGGCAGTGGTAATCCACTGCAGGCGGCTGAAGATAATCCTCATCCGGGCGGGGGCGCTCTGCCGGAAGACCCAGAACAGGATAATCATGAGGACAAAGCCGCCGATAAAGCCGAGGACGGGAGCCGCCGCCACTGATGACAGCACCCTTCCCATGACGTTCCATTGTATGGCGTCAATGCCCACCGTAGCGGCTCCGGCGGCGGCCAGCCCGGTAATAAAGCTGTGGGTGATACTCACCGGCAGACCCCAGTAGCTGGCTACACCCCCCCAGACGATAACCGCGGCCAGGGCGGCTATCACCGTCAGGTAGGAAATAGCCTCCGGAATCAAAATCCCTTTGCCGATGGTCTTGGCCACCTCCAGGCCGGTGGCAGCGCCGGCAAAATTGAAGACGGCGGCCAGCATTACCGCATTGCGGGGGGAAAGGGACCGGGAGCCAACCGAAGCACCGATGGCATTGGCGGCATCGTTAAAGCCGTTAACCAGACCGAAGCCAACAGCAAAGACGACAATGAGAACCAAAAGCATGAGGGATAAATCAGGCATGCTTGATGGCTACCCCTTCCAGGACATCAGCTACATCCTCACACCTGTCGGTGGCGCTTTCCATATGGGCGTAGATTTCGCGCCATTTGATGATATGAGCCATATCGGTGGAATTATCAAAAAGCTCGGCGATTGCCGAGCGGTATACCCTATCGGCCAGATTCTCCAGCCGGTTAATCTCCACGCACCGTTTGAGCACCGAGCTTAATATGATACGCTTCTTGAGCTGGGGCAGAACCTTTTCTATTTCCTCGGTGGCCTGCAGGATGATATCGGCCAGCTCATTAGCCCTCTCGCCAGGGCGTTCTACTTTATAGAGCAACATGGCATCGGCGGCGGCGTGAATAAAGTCGGTGACATCATCCAAGACGTGGGCCAGCTGGACTATGTCCTCACGGTCAAAGGGGGTGACAAAAGTTCGGTTCAGGCGAGACATAATCTCGTGGGTGATGGTGTCCCCTTTATGTTCAAGCTCGGTTATTTCGGCTACCTTGCCTTCGACATGCTCCCAGTCGTTAATCATTTCCTTGAGGCTTTGAGCCGCCTTGACCATGTTTTCGGCGCTTGCCTGAAAAAGGTCAAAAAACTTCTCCTCGCGGGGGATAAAGGGTAACTTCAAAATCTAATCCTCCTTAGCCTGAAATAGGCATACCGGGACAACGGTGGGGGGAAAACCGGGGGGTAAGCAAAGGGAAACTTTAACATTTCGCTTCCACTTTGAGTTTAGTCGAGGGGAAGCTGATTGTCAAGCCAGAAACAGGTTGACATCCAGCCTGCAGAGGCATAAAATGCTCAAATTGTGGGCTATAATGGGGAATCGATTGAACCGGTGAAAGATGCCAGAGAATTACCAGCCTAAACCCGGCGACAGGGTCGTCCGCCCCCGGCGCATCCGGCGCTTCCGACTGCGGCGGGTGCTGGGGGTCCCGGCGCTTTTCAGCGCCGGCTACGGCAATGTCGGCTCATCCATCTATTACGCCCTGGGCATCGTCGCCCTGGTTGCCATGGGGGCAACGCCCATCGTGCTGGGCATCGCCGGCATCCTGTTTATCTTTACCGCCCTTACCTACGCCGAGGGCACCGCCATGCTGCCCGAAGCCGGTGGCTCGGCCAGCTTTGCCCGTCACGGCTTTAACGACATGGCCGGCTTCGCCGCCGGCTGGGCGCTGATGCTGAGCTATATCGTTACCATATCAATATCGGCTTATACCATACCACCCTACCTGGGTTTCTTCTTCGAGCCGTTCAAGGCTTCCCCGGTGCTGGGCACACTGACATCGATGGGCATCGTCGGCTTTCTGATGATAATAAATATAGTCGGGATAAAGGAGACTTCTTTTCTCAATATCGGCGCCGCCATACTGGATATCACCACCCAGGTGGCGCTGGTGGTTATCGGCTTTATCCTGCTCTTTAACCCCCCGGTGCTATTTCACCGCATCATTGATAACTGGCCCACCACCGGCAACCTGGTTTTCGGCATTGCTCTGGCTTCTATTGCTTATACCGGCATCGAGACCATGTCCCAGATGGCCGAGGAAACCAAGCAGCCGGAGAAAAAAGTGCCCCGGGCGCTGATTATGATGATAGTGGCCGTGCTGGTTATCTTTGCCGGTATATCGCTGGTATCACTATCGGCGATGACGCCGCAGGAGCTTGCCTCCGACTGGGCCCGGGACCCGGTGGCGGGAATAGCCGCCAAGCTACCCATAGCTTTACTGGCCGATATTCTCAAGCCGTTAATCGCCCTGCTGGCGGGTACCATACTGCTCATCGCCACCAACGCCGGGCTTATCGGCATCTCCCGGCTGGCCTTCTCCCTGGGCACCCATAAGCTGCAGCCAGCCATCCTGAGCCGGGTGCACCAGAAATTTAAGACCCCCTATGTTGCCATCATCATCTTTGGGGTAATCGCCCTGATTATCCTGATGCCGGGGTTCTTTGCCGCCAATGCCTTTGAGAGTATGGGCGCCCTTTACGCCTTCGGCTCGCTGCTGGCCTTTATGTTCGCCCACGCTTCCATACTGAGCATGAGAATCAGACAGCCCAATCTGGAGCGCCCCTTTAAGCTGGGCTGGAACCTGAAGATGTGGGGGAGAGAGCTGCCCATAAGCTCGATGATAGGCCTGGCGGCGACCGGCGTAATATGGATTATTATATTAATCACCCAGCCCTACAGCCGCTGGGTGGGCATTATCTGGATGGCAATTGGCTTTATTGTCTATTACTTTTACCGGCGCAGAGAGAACCTGCCTTTCTTCCATAACGCGAAAAGGCCGGGGGGAAGGGTATTGTGAATTTATTGCCAGCAGTTTATAATACCGATTGCTCTATAGTAAACAGGAATGGAGATTAGCGGGAAAAGATATAAGCGGGAAAAGATATAATATGGAGTTTAATAAGATACTGGTGCCGGTGACCGGCAGGCCGGTTGACGACGAGACTATGCGGCTTGCCTGCCAGCTTGCCAAGAAGAATAAGGGTAAAATCTGGGCGGTTTACGTCATTGCGGTAAAGCGTTCCCTGCCGCTGGACGCCGAGATAAAGTCGGAAACGACAAAAGCCGAGGAGATACTGGACCATATCGCCACCGTTGCCGAGGAGGCGGATTACGAGGTGGAAACCGACCTGCTCCAAGCCCGCGAAGTGGGGCCTACTATCGTGGATGAAGCCGTGGAGCGGGAGGTTGACCTGATAATTATGGGGCTTTCCTACAAGAGGCGCTTCGGGCAGTTCAGCCTGGGTAACGTGCTGCCCTATGTGCTGGGGAACGCCCCCTGCCAGGTTATACTGTATCACCAATATACCAGCTAGATTTACAGGATTTTATTATGAAAATAGTGATTATGGGCTGCGGAAGGGTGGGCGCCCGGCTGGCGGGACTTTTAGATATCGAGGGACACGATGTCGGCATTGTAGACACCGATGCCTACAGCTTCCGGCGGCTGCCCGCCGAGTTCGGCGGCAACGCTTTCGTGGGCAACGGCATGGATGAGGAATCGCTCAAAAAAGCCGGCATTGAGGATGCCGACACCTTTATCTCTTTAACCCAGGGGGATAACCGCAACGTTATGGGCGCCCAGATTGCCCAGCATATCTTTAAGGTGCCCAGGGTGCTCTGCCGCATCTACGACCCCCTGCGCCGGGAGCTTTTTAACTCCCTGGGGGTAGAAGCCTTTAGCCCGACCACAATATTCGCCCAGATGCTGAAGGAGAAGCTGGAAGCGGAGAGGGAGGAGGCTAAATAATGTATATTATAGTTATCGGCGGGGGCAAGGTGGGCTATTATCTGGCAGAGGCGCTGCTGAACCAGGGTCACGAGATACTGGTGGTGGAAAAAGACCCGGCACGAACCCAGTTAATTATAGATAGACTGGGCAGTGTCTGCATCCGCGGCGACGGCTGCGAGGTGTCTACCCTGACTGACGCTGGCACGGGGAGAGCCGAGATGTTCATCGCCGTGACCGGTGACGATGAGGACAACCTGGTGGCCTGCCAGGTAGCCAAGCATAAATTTAACGTGCCCCGGACGGTAGCCCGCATCAACAACCCCAAGAACGAGACCATCTTCAAAGAGCTGGGCATCGATGTTGCCGTTAGCAGCACCAATATCATCCTGGAGAGCATCACCGAAGAGGTGCCTACCCACTCCCTGACCCACCTGCTCGATATCAGGGATAAGGGGCTTGAGGTGGTGGAGCTGAAAATCCCGGCCGACGCCAAGGCGGTAGGCAAGGAGATAAGAGAGCTTCCCCTGCCGCCGGAGAGCCGGCTGTTTTTGATTATTCCCAAGCAGGAGAAGCCCCGCGTGCCTACCGCCAGCACCGTCATTCAGGCGGAGGACCAGATAATTGCCATCACCACCCCTGAGTCTGAGGAGGCGCTGAAGACCGCCCTCAGAGGCTCCTGACCTCTTTCCCCGCTTTATTAATTCTTATCGATTAGCCGTGCTAAAGGCTAATCTTCGGTGCGACCCCAGGGATAGAAGACCATTAACAATATGAAGAAGACGCTGTCAGTGATAATCGCTCCCATCGCCTGGCTGAAGGCAACATAGCCCATTAGAACCGAGAACACGGCGATGGCTACGAACAGAATCGACCACAGCAGGGCGAACTGCACCCAGAGGATGTTGCGCAGGATATCCCGCGTCCCGGCGACGATGAGAAAGATACCGCCGGCAATGAGAGAGATGCCTGACGCCGCCAGGGCGTACAGCCCCGGAGAACAGGCAGCGGGCATTTCCCCCAAATTCATCATGGCTGATACCACATTGGGGAAGAAAGCCTGCAACACGCCCAGCACAACTGCTATCGCCCCGTAGACAATAAGGATTACCTTTAGAGCCTTTAACATTGTTCACCTCCCTGGTTAAATTTGGGCTATTATACCCCCGTCTTTAACCGCTGTCTAGACTTTATCTTCTAGAAGGCGTGGAAAAATAAATGTATATACTGTTACACAGTTCTATATATCACCCCCAACTATTCTGCTATACTAGTCGCAGCTAATTATGGCCGGGCGAAAATTCTGGGCGATTATTATTATCCTTTTAATTACCGTCATCGTTGCCGGCGGTATAGTTGCCTGGCAGAGGTACAGCCCTCCCCACCCCATAGAGATTTCACTGCCACAAGCCGCAGAACCGGACGGCGAGGTCAACCCGGCAGAGCTGCCGCAGAAGATAGACATCAACCGGTCCGAAGCCTGGCTGCTGGAAGCCCTGCCCGGCATCGGGGAAAGCAAGGCGCAGGCTATTATCGGCTACCGCCAGCAGAACGGCGGATTTAAGCATATTATCGAGATAACCGAGGTCGAGGGCATCGGCCCGGCTATCTACGAGGATATTAAGGACCTGATTACCGTAGGCGACTGACTCTTGAGGTAAACATTGGCGCTTATATACTTAAGCGGTGCCTGGGTGGCCGGTATCTATCTGGGGTCAAAGTTTGCCCTGCCGCCCGCCTTAATCCTCGTCGGGCTAGCTCCCCTGCCCCTGCTCTTCTTCCGCAAAAAGCTCAAGCTGATAATACTTGCCGCCGTCTGCCTGACTGCCTTTCTGGGCGGGGCTTTATGCTACCAGGCGTCCCTGCCCCCCGATGACGCCAGCCACATCAAGTTCTACAACGGGCAGGAGGTGGAAATCAGGGGGGTGATGAGCGCCGACCCCGAGGTGAAGGATAAGTCCACCCATATACGCCTGGCCGCCAGTGAAATAAACGGGGAAGAGGTAACCGGGGATACATTACTGTTTGTCCCCCGCTACCCCGAATATGACTACGGCGACGCGCTGCGGGTAACAGGAAAGCTGGAGACACCGCAACAGCTGGATGACTTTGACTACAAAGGCTACCTGGAGAGCCGGGGAATCTATTCAACCATGCTCTACCCCTATATAGAGGTCCTCGAGACGGGGCAAGGTTTTAAGCCGCTGGGGTGGGTCTATGAGCTGAAGGAGAGCCTTTCCCGGAGCATAGCCCGGGTCATGCCCGAACCGCAGGCATCTTTGGCGCAGGGGGTCGTGCTGGGTATCAGGTACAACATACCCCAGGAGGTAAAAGACGCCTTTGCCCGCACCGGCACCGCCCACCTGCTGGCGATATCGGGGCTGCACCTGAGCATCCTTGCCGGGATACTGCTCAGTCTGGGCATCCGGCTCTTTGGCAAGAAACGCTATATCTATATCTGGCTGGCGCTGGGTGTAATCTGGCTCTACGCCCTGCTCAGCGGGCTTAACCCGCCGGTGGTGCGGGGAGCCATCATGGCCAGCCTGTTTCTTAGCGCCGAGCTGCTGGGGCGGCAGCGCACCGCCATAACCTCCCTTGCCTTTGCCGCCGCCATAATGGTGGCTATTGACCCGTTAATACTCTGGGACGCCGCCTTCCAGTTGAGCTTCCTGGGCATGGCCGGCTTAATCTTTATCGCCCCACCCCTGATGAACCTGGGGCGAAAGCTGGTCGCCAGCACCATCGGGGAGAAGGGGGCGGGGACGTCTATAGCCACTATAGTTACCGACAGCTTCAGCGTGACCCTTGCCGCCGTCATTGCCGTCTGGCCGGTGGTAGCCCACTACTTCAGCATCGTATCCCTGGTGGGGCCGCTGGCTACGTTCTTAGCCCTCCCGGCGCTGCCGGCGCTAATCGTGCTGGGGGCGGCGGGGGGAATCGTCGGGCTGGTATTTCTGCCAATAGCCCAAGGCATCGGCTGGCTTGCCTGGCTGTTCGCCTCTTATATGCTGCTGATAGTTAAGGTTCTGGCGCCGGTCTCCGCCGTCGGGGTGGACCGGGTCAGCCCCGCCCTTATAATAATCTACTATGCCGTTTTAGCCATAGTGATATGGCTGGTGAGCAGCCGCAGGCTAGTGCCCAAGATTGGCGGCTGGCTTAAACAAGGAAGCGCCCGGTCTGCCGACCTGGTCGGGCGGCTGCCAGTGAGGTGGGTGGTTCCGCCGCTGTTAGTATTAGCCATTCTGGCAACGACCGCCGCCGCCACTATGCCCGACGACAGGCTCCGGGTGAGCTTTCTCGATGTTGGGCAGGGCGAAGCCATCCTCATCCAGAAGGGTAGCCAGCAGGTGCTGGTTGACGGGGGCCCCAGCCCGCAGCTATTGGCCCTGGAGCTGGGCGAGAAAATGCCCTTCTGGGACCGGACGATAGAGCTGGTGGTCTTAACCCATCCCCACGCCGACCACATCACCGGGCTGGTGGAGGCGGTGCAGAGATACCGGGTGGAGCAGGTGCTCTACCCCGAATCGGACTACGGGCTGCCCATCTGCCGGGAGTGGCTGGAATTAATCGGGGAGAATAATATTAAATGCACCGTAGCTCAAGCCGGGCAGGAGATTGATTTGGGCGGCGGCGTAACGATGAAAGTGCTCAACCCCCCAGTGCCACCTTTGAGCGGAACCAATTCGGATATGAACAACAACAGCGTGGTATTGAATTTAAGCGCCGGGGAGGTGAGCTTTCTGCTCACCGGCGACATCGAGAGGGAGGCCGAGTTCGGTTTAATCGCCCGGGGAGGTAATTTAAGCGGCACCGTGCTCAAAGTGGGCCACAGCGGCTCCAAGACATCCACCACCCCCGATTTCCTGGCCGAGGTTAATCCGGCGGTGGCGGTGATATCGGTGGGGGAAAACAGCTACGGCCACCCCCACGGGGAGGTATTAAAGAGGCTGGAGGCGGAGCTGGGCGCAGAATATATCTACCGCACCGATGAGCGGGGGACCATTGAGTTTATCACCGACGGGGAGAGGCTGTGGGTAAAGACGGACTAGCCTAACCTTTTCACTATCTCATCGTTATAGTATATTAGAACTATAGATGATAAGGGGGGATTGTAATGAAAAAGCTGATAATAGGGCTGTCTCTGTTGGTTTTACTGCTGGGAGCGGCTGCCTGCGCGGCAGAAGCACCGGAGCCGCCGATGATTTTTCCCGGGGAAGGGGGAGCACCGGCGCCGGTGGTGGTAGAGCAAGCAGGAGGAAGTTTATCATTCTGGGATTGGGGCGATAAGGCTCAAAGCACCACCGTTTTAGTCAACTACGATGAGCGGATGATAGTCCGCAACGGCGATATGTACCTGGTGGTAAAAGATGTAAGTGAGGCCATGGAGGCGATAAGCCAGCTGGCGGGGGGCCTTAACGGCTACGTGGTGTCTTCCAGCATCTCCGGGGAGGAAGAGGATATGCGGGGCTGGATTGCCATCCGCGTCCCCGATGAGAGCTTTGAGACGACGCTTGCCGACATAAGGGAGCTGGCGGTAAGAGTGGAATCGGAGAGCACCAACAGCCAGGATGTGACCGAGGAGTACATCGACCTGGCAGCCAGGCTGTCCAACGCCGAAGCCACCGAGCAAGAGTTTCTTGCTCTACTGGAAAAAGCCGAGGACGTGGATGACATCCTCAATATCTATGAAAGCCTGTCCCGAATACGCCAGGAGATAGAGCAAATCAAGGGGCGGATGCAGTACCTGGAACGGACCTCGTCAATGAGCCTGATTTCGGTCTATCTGGAGCCGGAGTCAAGCGGCAGGGCGACGGTTCCTGCCGGCTGGAACGCACTGCAAATATTCAAGTCCGCCGCCAGGGGGCTGGTAATTACCGGGCAGGTGCTGGGCACCATAGCCATCTGGCTGTTAATCTTCATCCCCATCTGGGGCACTGTCCTTGGTATTATCCTGTGGCGCCGCCACAAGCGGAAGATGAGGGGATAAAATATTAAATATTAAACTTGCCGGGCGAAAGCCGCCGCATAACCTCTTCCCGGCTCAAACCGCTGACCGAGATGAGCTTGTTGCGGGAGGTATGCCCTTTAAGAATTGCCAGGTTGCTTTTGTCCACACCTAATACCTGACTAAGAAAGGCGACCAGTTCTCTATTGGCTTGGCCCTTGACCGGCGGCGCCGCTACCTTTACCCCCAGCACCCCCTCGCTGAAGCCGACCAACTGGTTGCGGGGGGCGTTGGGGTAAACGTGCAGAGAAATCTTCGCCTCTCCCGAAGGGGGGCTAATACTCTCCTTCACCGCGAGCCAGAGTAAAGACAATGCTGATTAACAACAGAACGCCCGACAGGGCAAACCAGAATAACCAGGTAAAGTTATCACCCAGTAACCAGATTACCTCAGCGGCAGTGACAACGCCCATGACCATGCACAACCCGCCGAGAACGCCCGCAATCCAGGCTAAGGCTACCATAACGACACCTCCTTGCTATACCCTTAAGACTATTAGATACCTTTAGCTTTATTTTAGATGCCAATTCATATTATAATGAAAAACCGGTTAATTTTAAGTTGATTTGTCAGAGGTAATATAGCATGAAGCTGGTAAAAAATCTATACTTTTACCCCGAAAACGGAATGATGGACTGCAACAGCTACGTTATTAAGGATAAGCTGACCATGCTTATCGACCCCGGAAACACCCAGTTCCTGCCCGCCCTGCTCCAGGGTCTGGAGAAGGACGGCATCGACCCCAAGACCATCGATATCATCATGAATACCCACCTGCACGGCGACCACTGCTGGGCAAACGAGGCTTTTAAACAGGCTTCCGGCGCCGAAATCCTGGTTCACACGGTACAGAAGCAACTGGGGGATGCCGCTGCCAACCAGGCAGCAAGTTTCTTCGGCGTCCCCAGCTCTGAGTTCACCGAGGACAGGGTGGTGGATGAGGACAGACTGAGTTTGGGGGAAACCGAAATCGAGTTTATCCACTCACCGGGGCACTCCCCCGAAAGCGTCTGCTTCTACTGCCGCGCTGAGAAAATACTCATCTGCGGGGATGTCATCTTCAACCAGAACACGGGGCGGGTGGACCTGCCCGGCGGTAATGCCGACCAGCTTAAAGAATCTATCGAGAGGCTATCCAAGCTGGACGTGGAATACCTGCTGCCCGGCCACATGGACATCGTTACCGGCGCTGACAACGTCAGGCGCAACTTTGAATTTATTAAGCAGCACGTTCTCGGCTATCTATAGAAAGGCAAATAATGCCATACTCTTTTGAACTGGGACCAATCAGACCGCCCAGCGAAGCCTACTCCCTGCTCATCAGGGCGACCAAGAACTGTCCCTGGAACCGATGCAAGTTCTGCCACATCTACAAGGGGCAGCGGTTCGAGCTGAGGCCGGTTGAGGAAATAAAGCAGGATATATTAGCCGCCAAGGCGATACGGGACGGGCTACAGGAAATGTCCCGGCAAACCGGCTACGGAGGCAGCCTGGAAGCAGTTGCCGCCGCCGTCTTAAGCAACCCGCCCAACGAAGCCTATTTTAATATCGCCATGTGGCTTAGCCACGGCGGCACCGGCGCCTTCCTCCAGGACGCCAATACCCTGATTATGAAAACCCCCGACCTGGTTGAGGTAATCAAGTTCCTAAAAGAAACCCTGCCCAGCATAACCCAGGTGACCAGCTACGCCCGCTCCAAGACCGCCGCCCAGAAGACGCTGGCGGAGCTGAAAGAGCTGCACGAAGCCGGGCTTTCCCGGCTGCACATCGGGCTGGAATCCGGCTACGACCCCCTGCTGAAATACATGGACAAGGGGGTTACCGCCGCCGAGCACATCAAGGGGGGCAGGAATGTAGTTGCCTCCGGGATTTCGCTGTGCGAATACGTCCTGCT
>Ga0307431_1001434_pt1 | contig 13774 bp, 16 predicted proteins | sample SalMarWE160170MG_FD_202155 | JGI IMG/M metagenome (GOLD analysis project Ga0307431, IMG submission 202155) | Salt marsh sediment microbial communities from the Plum Island Ecosystem LTER, Massachusetts, United States - WE1603-170 | ecosystem: Environmental > Aquatic > Marine > Intertidal zone >...
AAGTCAATATCACCAGGGTTCACCTTGAGGAGGATGTGGCTAAGCTGTGGCATAGAGCAAATTATAGCCTGGTGGATGTTAATCGCTCTGGAATTCCACTAATGGAGACTGTCAGCGAGCCCGAAATTAGCTCTGCTGAAGAGGCGCGAGATTACCTTATCAAATTACACACTATCCTCCGCTATTTGGGGGTATCTACAGGTAATATGGAGGACGGTAGCTTCCGATGCGATGCAAATATAAGTATTCGCCCGTCCGGCAGCAAAGAATTGCTGTCGAAAGTTGAGGTTAAGAACATGAACAGCTTTAAGGCAGTCTATCAAGCCTTGAAATATGAATCAGAAAGACAAAGAGAAGTCCTTGATAAAGGAGGCAAGTTAGTTCAGGAAACAAGAGGCTGGCTGGATGAAAAAGGTATTACCGTTAGCCAGAGAAGCAAAGAATACGCTGATGATTATCGCTATTTCCCTGAACCTGATTTACCTCCTTTGTTTCTCGATATGGCCTGGATAGAGGAAATTAAAGCAAAATTACCTGAATTACCAGAAGCTAGAAAAGAGCGGGTCATGGCGCAATACGGCTTGCCTTTATATGACGCTAATATCTTGACAGGTTCCAAGGCAATGGCCGATTACTTCGAAAATTGCCTGAAATTAACAGACACTAACAAGGCGAAAATGGTGAGTAATTGGCTGTTGAGTGACTTCAGCCGATTGCTTAATGCTACCAACAGTGATATTGAAAACACGAGGGTAAGCCCAGGCCTTTTGGTAGAAATGCTCGATTTAGTGGATAAAGGGACTATCAGTGGTCCTGTTGCTAAAGCAGTGTTTGAAGAAATGTTTTATACTGGGAAGAAAGCCAGCGACATTGTGGCTGAAAAGAAACTAGGTCAAATCAGCAATGTCACCGAGCTAAGAACAATAGTGGAGCAGGTGCTTGCTAATAATGCTAAAGCAGTGGCAGACTATAGTCATGGCAAACAACAAGCTTTGACTTTTCTTACTGGGCAGGTGATGAAAGCGACCAGGGGAACAGCCAACCCATCAGTGGTAACGGAAATCCTTATGCAACAGTTGGGAGGAGGATAAATTGCCTACTTATCTTTGTGTTGCCCAACTGTTATTAGCTATAGCTTTAATTGCCACTGTTTTTTTTCAACTACATGGTGGTGGCCTCGGGGGTATTTTTGGACAAGCTGATTCTGTTTACCGTTCGCGGCGAGGAGTGGAAAAAACCCTGCTTAACCTTACTATCATTTTAGTTGTTGTTTTCATCGTCCTGGCAGTATTAATTGCTAGATCTCCTACATAAAGTATCTTGCAAAAATGACCACACCATGTCATTGCGAGCGAAGCAAAGCAATCCCAATGGGAGAGATTGCTTCGTCGCCTTCGGCTCCTCGCAATGACAAGAGAAAGTGCTTTTGAAGTGAGCCCGATAATAACCTTAACCACCGACTTTGGTTCTGACGATGCTTATGTTGCCGCTATGAAAGGTGTCATCTTGAGCACCAATCCTGAAGTTAACATCATTGACATTACCCATTCTATCGAGCCGCAGAATGTTCACCAGGCTGCTTTCATCCTTAGTTACACCTATCGCTACTTCCCCAAGAAAACCGTCCACGTAGCCGTTGTTGACCCTGGTGTGGGTAGTGAGCGACGCGGAGTAATCTTAAAAACACCTTCATCTTTGTTCGTCGCCCCGGACAACGGTATCCTCAGCTATGTAATCGATGAATTGTCCTCAACCGAAGATTTGACGGTTCAATATTCTAAAGACCAGGACTCAGTAACCCTGGGAAAGGGTTTCGAAGCTGTAGCCATAACTGAGCCGCGCTTTTGGAGGCAGCCGGTTAGCACCACATTCCATGGAAGGGATATCTTTGCCCCCGTCGCCGCTGCATTATCCCTCGACATATCACCCTATGAACTGGGACAAAAAATAAGCTCCCTTCAGGTTTTCGCCATCCCAAAGCCGCTCGTTGACTATCAAGGTAATCTAACGGGGACTGTTTTATATGTTGACCACTTCGGCAACTTGATTACCAACATCAAAAAGTCTGACCTGCCAGGCAAAGACATCCTTATCGAGGTAGCAGGACGTCTCATCCAGGGTATAACTAATTACTATGCTGAAGGCGAAGAGTTGATGGCTATCATCGGTAGCAGCGACTACCTGGAAATATCACTCAAAAACGGAAGCGCCGCTGACTTCCTCAACATAGGAATCGGAGACGAAATAAAGCTAACATTAGAGGAAGAAGGCTAGCCACATTGTGAACAGATTGCCTTGAATATCTTCGCTGACTCTGTAAAGGCAAAGATACCCATGTATAGAGACCCCAGACTAGCAGCAAATTCCATCAAAAAACTTGCTGACTACTGGACTTGGCGAGCAAACCGCAATTAAATTAGGCCAAGCGTCTCGGTCTCCTTGACAACTAAAATTTAAGTGGTAGAATAGAGGCTTATATGCGGATATTTGAATATATGCTGCGACGATGAAGGCGAATGAGGGAACTCACAAAACTATTCAAGGCACTCTCTGATGAGACCAGGATTAGAATTCTGAAAATCCTGATGGAAAGAGAATGCTGTGTCTGTGAGCTGATGCAGGCCCTGGGGATATCCCAGACCAGGGCCTCCCGTAACCTCAGCATACTGGAGGATGCTGGCCTCGTCCGCTCGAGAAGGGATGGCCTCTGGGTCACTCATTACCTCGATGAGACCGGTATGAAGGAATACGCCGCTGAGGTGGTCGAGCTGGTAAACAAAGCGCTTGAGGGCAATGAGCTGGCCGCTCAGGACCGGGAGCGGCTAAGAAAAGCCGGCAGGGTTGGACCACAGGCAGTATGGAGATTCGAGCGAAAAGCAAAATATCAGCAAGTTTACGGAGGTGAACAAATGAGAATAGCAGTAGCGTCAGATGATGGCAACGGCCTGGATGCCCCGATAAGTCAGCACTTTGGCCGATGTCCTTACTACACCCTGGTGGATGTGGAGGCAGGGGAGGTAAAGGTGGTAAAGGTGGTGAACAACCCCTTCTACGGCTCTCATGGCGACCCTGGCCAAGTCCCTGGGCTCATTCACAGCCAAGGAGCGCAGGTAATTATTGCCGGAGGGATGGGGCCCCGCGCTATAGATTTCTTCAACCAGTTTGGGATAGAGACAGTTACCGGCACCTCTGGCCAGGTTAGAGACGCCTTAAACAGCTACTTAGGAGGTGGACTCTCCGGAAGTGAGCCTTGCAACGAAGGTACAGAACCGGCGGAAGACAGCGAGCTCCTGGAGCTCAAGGAGAGGATTACCACCCTCCAGAACGAGCTAGCTCGGGTACGGCACAGACTGGAGGAACTGTCATCACCTTAACCTGAAAACAAAGGTTTTCAAGAGGCTGTTAGATCTATCGGAGATATTTTGTTCCATGGGCAATTGTCCATCCAGCGAAAGGAGCTAACACATGCCAATAGCCTATATTCTCGCCTTGATGGGCACGGGGATAGGGGTAGGATTCGCCAGCGGGCTTCTGGGAGTTGGCGGATGCTTCATCATGATTCCAGTTCAGTACTGGATCTACACAGCCATGGGCGTCTCCACCAGCGTGGCTATCAAGCTCGCCTTCGGCACTAACCTGGCCGTTGTCTTGCCCACGGCGTTCAGTGGTGCTATGGGACATCACCTGAAAGGAGCGGTGTGGTGGAAGGCAGCCATGTATCTAGGCGGCTTCGGACTTATCGGTGCAATTGGAGGAGCTACTGCCGCAGCTCACATCCCCGGCATGATTCTGAAAATTGCATTTGGAGCCGCAATGCTCCTTGGTGGCATAAGAATGCTCACCGCCAAGCCAGTTAAGGTTGAGGAGCAGCCTAAAGATAGTCCCCGGCTCTGGGCCGCCCTGGGATTCCTGCTTGGAGTCGTCACAGGACTCATCGGGATTGGAGGTGGTGTCCTCATGGTGCCAGTTATGGTCCTCTTCCTCAAATTCAAGATGCACCAGGCTGTCGGTACCTCCACCGCCATGATGGTCCTCACGGCTACAGGAGGTCTCGCCGGGTACATCATAAATGGGATGGGAGTTACCGACATCCCCTCACCACACCTGGGCTATTTCCACCTCTGGTCCTGGCTCTGTCTGGCAGCGACGAGCATCCCCATGGCGCTGGTCGGTGCCCGAACAGCACACCGGCTCCCGGCGAAGCAACTCCGAATCATTTTCATCATCGTTATGTTCTACATGGGTCTCAAGATGATCGGGGTCTTTCAGTGGCTTCACTTGCCAATTTAGGAACTGAAAATGCCACGCAAGCTAACTTCTCCACAGGATGAACTGATGACAGAAGAGAAAGAATATGCGAAAGTCTTTCTACGGCTTTAAGGTGTAGTTCTAAGCTAGCTAAACCACGCCAAGCATCCTCAGGCCAACATAGACCATAACAGCGATAAAGACATACATAAGCCGTTTTGCCGGCAGAACATGTGCCACCTTAGCACCAAGCTGTGCCATAGGCACACTGGTAGCCGCCAAACACAGCCAGATGGGTAAATTCACGTATCCTATTGAATGTGGAAGAAGCTCAGGCAGTCCAGGACTGTTTACTGCATATCCAATAACACCGCCAAGGCTGGTAAATATTATCATCGCCACGGAGGTACCCACCGCTAGATGCATCGGAAAACCAAATGCCAATACCAGCATGGGGACCGCTATTATCCCTCCACCCATCCCAGTCAACCCGGTTAGCGTCCCTATGGGAAAACCACAAAGGGATAAGAGAGGCAAATTCTCCTTTGGCTTCCCCCTTCCCTTGGTTAGATTCAGTGTACTATCTAGAACCATCCACAAAGCCACAGCAAGAACCAACGCACCAAAACCGACTTTCAGTGCTTCGCCAGGGAGATGAACTGCCAGCATAGCACCCACCCAAGCCCCTGCTAAACCACACAAGCCCAGGCCCAGTGCAACCTTCCAGCGGACTGCACCTCTCCTGGTGTGCCCTAAAGCGCCGCTTATCACCGTGGCTAGAATTACCAGTAAATTTGTACCAAAGGCTGTCTTTATCGCCATATCGGCAGGAATGCCCATATCCACAATTACCCAATAGGTAACCGGGACGGTGATAAAGGCACCGCCGACTCCCAGAAGCCCGCTGGCAAAACCAACACCTACGCCGGTGGCTAACAGTACGGGTAAATAGCTCAAATAGATCTGCAAAAATCTTCCCCGAGGCAAGCCTTCAAATTCGTCTTATTCTAGTGCAATAAGGATGAAAATAACCTTCCTTTTTACTTGCAATTGTACTTTAGAATAATATCACCAATCTGGCATCCAATATCATTACCGATGACAGGACATTTTACTTTAAATAAGAAGAAAATAGGTGCCTTATCTTCTCCCGCTAATCCTTCAAAATTTCCCTGTCCTTTGCTGATAATCAGCTCTGCTGTTTCATAAAGGCTCAAAAATTCTTCCGAGCACAAACTTAAGATTGTCCCCGGGGCATCTGACCCATTGGAAATAACTCTGGCTATCTCATCTATGCCACAAAATTTAGCATCCTCTATTAAGGCATCGTTAATTACAGGCTTATCTCTAACAACATAGATAACTTCTCTATTTAATTCTTCAATTAATACACGGTCAAATACTACCTCTCCAGCATTATCAGCTAAATAGAGAATTTGCTTTGTATCTTCCAGAATCTCCTTGAATTCTTGATAATCAAAGACAGCAAAGTCTCTCTCAAACGCGTCCCCTATTTCCCTTCCGAGATCAAAGGGTTTGTCCACTCCAAAGTCAATCACATTACCAGCGAGAGCCAGCCTTATAGCTGCTAGTAATCTATCTTTGGAGTGAGCTACTTTTTCTTTCAAATCAGGATAGAGATTTAGGGCTATTTTGTTGTATTCATCCTTTATTCTTTTGAAAGGATCCTCCTCGCCAGTAATTTCTCTAACAAGTTTATAAACTATTCTCCCCATTTCAGGTGGAGAACTCGATAGAGGGAAATCAGGCACTTCTGCAGCTAAACTATCCAGTATCCTTTTTTGGACATTCTCCTCTGCACCAGCAAGTCTTGCTGCTTTAAGAGCTTGCTCAAAGAAACAAGGTATGCAATCTAAGTATGTTCTCATCCTGGCATCACATTCTTAACAACAAGGCTAATAGTAACAGAAATCCGTTTTATATGATTTGGTTTTAGTCTGGCTATCTAGAGTCAAGTTGAGGATGGCAATATCACTTCTTAATTACAATGCATTGTAGAGCACTGTAAAAGCAAGTCCTATAACTAGTATTGCCAATCCCATTTGCAAATGAGCACTCTTCGCTTTCAACGAAAACCTGCTTCCTATTCTTGCACCTATCATTGAGCCGGCAAGAACACACAATGCCGGTAACCAAATTAAGTTGCCTGTCTTCCAATAGACCAGTGTACCAGCAATAGCTGTAAAAATTGTTACAAACAAAGAAGTAGCAATAGCTTTATGTATCTCCAGCTTCATTGCTCTCAGGAAAGGCGAAAGGAGAGAGCCACCACTTCCCCCTCGCAGCCCTGTTATCAGATTTATGATGAATGCTAACGAAAGAAAACCCTTTGGGCCCGGATTGATTTTTTGAGATATCTTGGGGGCAATCCTATCAAGATACATTGCTGACACTGTTGTAGAGGAAGTGATAACAAAAATAATTGCTAAAGTTAATGTTGAAATCGACCCCACATAGATTGCGAAGAATGCACCTAGTACTTCTCCTGCAATGCCTCCAACAACCACATAAATAGCAACTCTTTTTTCAATATTTTTCCGCTGAGTTATAGCGCTTACCAATGACGTAAAAGGGACAACAAATAAATTGATGGCAAAAGCACTCAACAAAGGTATTCCCCTGAGATAAAGCAAAGGTATTCCCACTGAACCTCCGCCAATACCAAACATGCCATTCATAACTCCTGCCAGAAGTCCAATGCAACAGTAAATTATGATTTGTATTGTCATTTTGGGAATTATCTTAAGCTATTTCCTTTTGTGGAACTTTAATAATTTCTATAATATATAGTTCCTTTGTTCTGAGGTCAGTACAGTTGCTTTAAACAAGAATTAGCTGTTCATTCAGGAGTTTTGGGACTTCCCTGGTCCTTTGCCCTTCTTTGCGACACTGAATCAAATCACATATTGGTTGATAATTTGGGGCAATTCTACTAATTATATCTGTTAGCTTTCCTTTCCCTACTATGAGGGGTTGAAATTCTGTAGTGTTACTTATGTTTCTGAAATTGGGGCTTAATTTCGTCCCAGCAATAACATCACAGCCAGAGCATACTTCTAGCACCGCTTTCATCTTTATAGGATCCTCATGATTTGTTAATTCCGGGGGTGATGTATTTTCTTTCCTCGCCACGAAGCTCGATTCTCCATTCTCGAAGAGGTCGTATATGTAAAAGTATTTTGCCATTCCCATATGGCCACGGCTTGTTTCTTCACCGTCATTTGATGGAATCGCAATTCTAATCCTCTTCACCTATTACCTCCTTTATTGCTATTCTTTCCTCCATTTTTAGCTTCGCTTATCTTCAAGCCAGCTAATTTATCGCTCGTTTCATCTACAGTGGGGACATAAGGCTTAATATCTAAAAGAGGGGTGCCGTCTATGGCATCAAGGTCTTTAACTTTAAGAATATTCTTTTCCCTGGCTACTAACTCCACCACGCATAACCCCAATGGGCAAGGTCTATTTGGTGACCTAGTGGTGAATAGCCCGTGTGGCTTTGTATCCCAGGACGGGGTAACTGTGAGAGAATACCCTGTGGATTTGTGAAACCAGTAAATCAAGATAATATGAGAGAATCTCTCTATGTCTCTTAAACCTGCCTCAAACTGTTTAAATACCTCTACCTGGCAGATTTCCTGGCGTCCAGCTCCCTGACGTGGTGCTTGCCCAGCATGATAGGGGGAGTGAATTACCCCGATGGGCTTCAACCTGAGAATACCCTGCTCTTCCATAAGGCTTTGGGAATTGTATCACCTGGAGCGATGTGTCACCAAGCATGCAAACGAGCACAACCCATTGACAATGCTACAACCTATGTTACACTACACGGACAAAATAGAAAGAGGAGGTAGAAAATGTTTTGTCCCAAATGTGGCACTGAAAATCCCGAAGGTGCTAAGTTTTGCACAAAGTGTGGCGCTGAGCTTGCTCCTCCCGCTGGAGGAAGTGAAACTCCAGCTACGTCGCCAGCTGAGACCAGTATTGGTTTGCAGCCCAACATAGCTGGGCTTCTTTGCTACGTTGCTGGCTGGATAACAGGCATAATTTTCCTGGTGATTGAGAAGAAGAGCACATTTGTCAAATTCCATGCCTGGCAATCCATTATGACCTTTGCCGTGTTAAATGTAGCTTATTTTATTCTATTCTGGATTCCTGTTATCGGTTGGGTTCTAAGCTGGCTCATCGGAATTTTGGGCTTTGTCTTATGGATCATCCTGCTGATCCAGGCAGGGTCTGGTAAGATGTGGAAGTTGCCCTGGGTAGGCAATTGGGCTGAGAGGCAAGCCAGCAAAGTTTCTTAACGGCTTCAACATCACTGGTTAATTTTTGTAAGGAGGCTGCAAGAATGAGAAGAGTACTTGGTATAGTAATCGCTCTTTTGTTGGCAATAACTTTGTTGCCAGCTTGTAGTCCAGGTGGAGGTGGTGAGGGAGGAGCTGGAGAGGGCGGAACGCCTCCAAGTGGAGGTGACGGTGCTCCATCCGAGTATACAGGGTTCATATTACCAACAGAAGGGCAGTGGGTTGACTATGTCATGGCTGGCGAAGGCGAAGATTTTCACCAAAAAATGGAGTGCATAGGACAAGATACGGTTGATGGAAAGACCTGCATTGGATTTGAAATGACTATGGCTGTCCCGCAAGAGGGAGAGACTATCGTGCAAATGTGGACTGATGCTGCCACCCACCAGCTGGTGAAGTATGTGATGAAGATGGGAGACCAGGTGATATGTATGGATATTGGTTCGAGCCCTTATGAACCTCCAGAGACCGAGACACCTGGCCAATACGACCCAAGCCTTCCAAGTATATCGTATGGAACATACCCAGTTCCAGGAAGTGGGGAAACGGTTACTGTGGCTATATTTGATGTACCAGGGGGCGAAGTCTGGGTAAGCAGCCAAGTCCCCTTTGGTACGGTGAAAGTAATAGCTTCAGGAACTACAGCAATGTATCTTTACAATTTTGGGACAAGCGGAGCGCAGAGGGATATATCAAAGGCAGAGATGGAGAACTGCATGCAGATGCCTGGCTTCTAATCTTTGGTAAACCTTCCTGTATCCTATTTGTCTAGCATAAAGCAGTGATATAACAGGTAACTGACCCAGAGTCAGCTACCTGTTAATTTTAACTCTGCAGGTTAATGAGTGGCTAGGCAAAGATGTCCCGACTTTTTCAGGCTTGGCTGGATACATGTTCAGGCATCAATGAGCCTGCAGGATAGTTTTGAGGACTAAGCCCAAGGTGGGTTATAGAAGCAGTAATCGTTTCTACCAAGCTATCCTTATCGGTGGAGAAGAATAAGTGGCTTTTGCAGTGGCAGTCACTACAGCCAAAATCAGGGATATAGGTTAATTCACCGCCTAGAGCTTGAGATAACAGACATTCCAACCTTTTCTCAGTCTGGCAAAGGATTATCTCTCGAATTTCTGCCTCGTTAAGAAGGTAATCAATATGCCACTTTGGCTTTTTGTTTTTGGTTAAGTGCCGATTCAACCTTGCCTTGAAGCCAGCCAAGGCTGAACCACAGTAAGCATAAAAGCCCGTAGGAAAGTAACTCCTTCCCAAGCTACCTACGGAGATCTCCTGCCCTTTCTCAAGTTCCATAACTAACACATAGCCGCCTTTCACTACTTCACTCCAGTTAATCTATCGAGCCTTCCTAAGATAGCTTCCACCTGCATCTGCAAGCTTTGTACTTCCTTCTCTAAGGCCTTGGCTTCGATAACCACCTTCTCAACAATGGCTCCTTGGGGACATGCTTTCACACACAAGCCACAACGGACGCATCTATTCTGGTCTATTTCTGCTTTCCCCCAAAGGAATGAGATAGCATCTTTAGGACAACTCTGAGCACAAAGCCCGCAAGCAATACATAGTTCCCACCTTACTTGAAATAAGCGGCTTTGTTTTCCTTTGCTTTGATTTTCCATTTGATACTAGAGCTTTGGCCTTCTTCTCAACGTTTCTTTTATGTCAAGTGGCTTGACTTCCGGTTTGGGAGATTTGTAGACATTTACTGTTCTAAGCCTGGCGAATTGCCCTTCAATAACTTCCATATCCTGCGGCGGTAACGGCTGCACAGCACACGGACGCAGGGGAGTGTTCAGCTCAACTTCATCCGGGGATAAAGATTCCGCTATTCTGGCTAGCTCGCCAGCATAGTGCATATTGGCAGCAATGAACATTATCTGGAGCACCAGTCTTCCTCTGTATTCGTGCCGGAATTTGCTGATGCCACTCACTATATCCTTTAACGTTAAGTTCGAAGCAGGTCTGTTGATTTTACGGAATAATTCCTCATTTGGAGCATCCAACTTAGCCACCACAGTATCAGCTAAAGCCAACTCCTGCCGCACTTCTTTATTCATCATTAATGATGAACCTGTAAGTACAGCCACCGGGAAAGGTAAAACAGATTTTACTAACTCTATGGCTCTGCCCAGATTACTGGCTAAAGTTGGCTCTCCCATACCGGAGAAGGTAACATAATCAATGTCCAAGCCCTTTACTGATTCCAATTCTTCAGCTAAGCGTTTTATAGAAACAAACTCTCTCCTGTCAATTAGAGAATATGAAGTTCGCCCTAACTGGCAATAAACGCAATCAAAGGGGCAAGTTTTACCTTCAGTGCCGAGAAGATCTATCCCCAATGACCTGCCCAGCCGCCATGACGGAACCGGGCCATAGACAATAGAGGTCACTATACTTGACCTTTAGACTCTATCAATTCCACCAATACACCGTGGGTGGATTTAGGATGGACGAAGATGTATGAAACGGGACCAATAACCACAGGCTGTTCAGGAACAAGTCGCGCTCCTTTTTCCTTCAGCCTGGCTATCATTTTTGTCAAGTTAGTTACCTTGAAGGCAACGTGGTTCAGCCCTTCTCCTTTGCTTTTAATGAACCGCGCCACCACCCCTTCAGGACCCGTTGGCTCTATTACCTGAAATAGAGTCTCCCCTATGGTAGCAGCTTTGACATTCATATTCTCGTTAGGCATGCTCCATTCAAGGTCAAATTTCAAACCAAATAAATCGTGATACAACGCTGCTACCTGATTTGCATCCTCCGCAGCAACGACAACTTCCTGGATACCCACCACCCTGGGCTCTTCGCTTTCATTGCTCATCTCAAAAACCTCCTTGAATATTGCTTTATCGAGCAAGTTTTCTTAACGCCACATTTGCGGCCACTAAAATGGAATCCCAGAAAGGAGCAAATGGCGGTGAATAGCTTAAATCCAGTCTCGTTATATCATCGACCGTCATGCCATTCTGGAGTGCAGTAGCGAAGACGTCTATTCGTTTAGCCACACCCATCTTGCCTATCATCTGCGCACCAAGTAATTTCCCGGTTGGTTTTTCTACCACTAGCTTAACGGTTATATCCTCAGGCGGAGGGTTAGGATAAGTATGACCATGTGAAGGGTGAGCTACCTTAGAAGTCATGAAATCATAAGCTTCCTTAGTTGCTTCAGCGGAACTTAATCCAGTGCGGGCAACAGTCAGGTCAAATATCTTGGATACCGCAGTGCCCACAACACCTTCAAAAACATCATTTCCACCAGAAGCATTTTCTCCAGCAACTCTCCCCTGCTTATTAGCGGTAGTACCACGGGGAATATAAACTTCCTTTCCAGTAACAAAATGGTTCTGTCCTACACAATCACCAGCAGCAAAGACCTCGGGATTGCTGGTCTGCATTCTTTCGTCAACAGCGATGGTGCCATTGGAATTAACCTTAAGCCCCGCCTCCTCAGCCTGGCTTGAGTTAGGGCTTGCCCCTGTGGCTAATAAAATGAAGTCAACTTCCAAGCTCCTATCAGCAAGTGCCACAGCTTTGACCCTGCCATCCACTTCTCCCTCAAATCCTTGAATGATAGCGTTCTTGATAAGCTCAACACCCTTATCTTTAAGCTCAGCTTCAACCTTCGCAGCCATATCGTCGTCGAACATCTTCAGAATACTACCTGGCCTTTTAATCATCGTTACCTCAAGACCCTGTGCTTTGAAAGCTTCAGCCATCTCCAATCCGATAAGCCCGGCACCAATTATGGCTACCTTTCGAGGACCTTCCTGCTTTATGAAAGTTTTTAGCGCTACTCCGTCTTCGGCAGTCCTGATAACGAATATATTCTTGAGCTCTATGCCGGGAAAGCTGGGACGCGAAGGAGAAGCTCCGGTACATATTACCAGCTTATCATAAGGCAGCTTCATTTCTTGACTACGGTCAAGGTCTCGAGCAAAAACTAACTTATCTTCAAGGTCTATCCTGGTAGCTTCATGTCTTAGCAGGACACCAATCCCCCTGTTTTCACGGAAGAAATCAGCACTATAAACCACCAATCCTCGAACATCTTTGACCAGGTCCGACACAAAATAAGGCAAACCGCAAGACCCATAGGAAACAAACTTCCCCCTCTCCACGACGGTAACTTCCCAGTCAGGCTTATTTCTCCTGATACGACTGGCAGCGCTCATCCCCGCAGCTACCCCACCTATAACTAGAGCTCTCTTCTTATCTCGACTCACCTGTTGCTCCTGCCTTTCGATTCCACCTATCCAGTGAGCTATACCTAGCTTTCTGGGCTACCTGGTTACACTGCTCAATTACCAAATTCTGCCTTCGAACTGACCTTACTTTCAATCACAGCGTGTGAAGAAAATTAGTAATAAAAGTCTTGAGAATGTCTGAATCATAACGCTCAATATCGCCTTCATCGCAGAGCTGTGCCAACCGAGGGTCAATTGGGATTTGCGCCAGAAGAGGTTTTCCTGATGCCTTCGTCATCTCCTCTGCCTTGCTCTGGCCAAAAACCTCCAGCTTCTTACCACTATCAGGCAAAATCAGATAGCTCATGTTCTCCACTCCACCTAAAATAGGGACATTCATTTTTTGAGCCATCTTAATTGCCTTTCTCACCACCATTGCCGCCAATTCCTGAGGGCTGAATACCATCACTACACCAGATACTGGTAAAGTCTGCATTACCGTCAACGGAGCATCGCCAGTGCCCGGAGGCAAGTCAACGATAAGATAATCAAGCTTGCCCCATAATACATCCTCCCAGAATTGCGTAATAGCTTTAGACATCAAGGGACCCCGCCAGATAACGGCATCATCCTCTTGAGGCAACATAAGATTCATGGACATAACCTCAATTCCTGAGCGAGACAAAACGGGCATTATTCCGGTTTCACTGCCAGAAGGGCGAACACCACCCAAACCAAACATCTTGGGAACGCTAGGACCGGTGACATCAGCATCAAGTATGCCTACCTCGTTCCCCTGACGGGCAAGTCCAATACTGAGAAGCGCCGCCACTAATGATTTGCCCACCCCACCTTTACCGCTCATCACTGCAACTATATAACGGATATCGTTTACATCTTTGGGTTTAGCGCCCGCAAAACTAACCACCACATCGTTTACCCCGGGAAGCTGCTTAATAACTTCACTGATTTTACCCATGATAAATTCCTGAGCATCGGGATCTA
>Ga0307431_1001437_pt1 | contig 13755 bp, 10 predicted proteins | sample SalMarWE160170MG_FD_202155 | JGI IMG/M metagenome (GOLD analysis project Ga0307431, IMG submission 202155) | Salt marsh sediment microbial communities from the Plum Island Ecosystem LTER, Massachusetts, United States - WE1603-170 | ecosystem: Environmental > Aquatic > Marine > Intertidal zone >...
CTTGCTAAAAAAGTTCGGCTCAATTGAAGCTATCAAAGAAGCTTCGTCAGAAGAACTCAGCCAGACAGAAGGCATCACTCTGACCCTGGCACAAAAAGTTAAGGAGTATTTAAGAAATTCCCCAGTGTCATAGCGTTCTTAACCGCAAATGCCTCAGCATCGTTATTAAAATAGATATAGCTGACTTTAACGTTTTGTCCCAGCCGAGCAATTCTTTGTGCCCATTGAGAAAGCTCTTGGTCAGAGTAAAAACTGGAATACAGACCCTCGCTGCCATGGAAACGGACATAGGCAAAATCACTGGTAGCGACAAGGGGGCAGCCGAAGCCAGGCATGTCAAAAACGCACAACCCGACATTGTGTCCTCGTAAAATATCGAATACAGCGTCATCAATCCAGGATTCATGGCGAAATTCAACTACATGCTGATATTTTGGCGGCAATGAAGATAAGAAATTCTGTAATAGCTCATCGTTGCGCTTCATGCTGGGAGGCAGTTGATATAGCAAAGGCCCCAGTTTTTCTCCCAACAAAACAGCCCGCGATAGAAAGTTCTCCATCGCCGAACCTAAATTCTTTAACCTTTTTATGTGCGTGATGAATCGACTCACCTTAACAGCAAAAAGGAAGTTGTCGGGTGTGGATTCTCGCCAGGTGGTGAAAGCTTTCTCCGAAGGCAGCTTATAAAAACTGTTATTGAGCTCTACAGTAGTAAATTGCCGGGCGTAAAATGGCAACCATTCAGGCTTGGGCAATTCCCCGGGGTAATAAAGCCCGCGCCATTGCTCATAATACCAGCCGCTGCAACCAACATAGTACTTCATTGACATATTGCCCTCACCCCCGGTTTTTTTAGTTACCTGATTCCTCAGACATAACCACCCCATAAATAATGACAGAAGAAGCTACGCCTGGCAATAATACCTGCCAAGTATTGACTTCAATCCATAATACGTCCACAATAAACACCCGTGGAAATACTTTTAATAGTCATATTCGCCATTCTGGGTCTGGCGGTAGGCAGTTTCCTCAACGTGTGCATCGACCGTCTGCCTCAGAACAAGTCGATTGCATTTCCACCATCTCACTGCGAAGCTTGCCAGCATAAGCTGGCCGCTAAAGACCTCATCCCCGTATTTAGCTACCTCAGGCTACGCGGTCGTTGCCGGTACTGTCAGGCTTCCGTACCCCGGAGGTTATTCTGGGTGGAGCTTGCTACCGGCGTCGTATTCGCTCTTTTAGCATGGCATTACGGCTTAAGTGTGGGGCTGGGAGTTATGGCTTTCTACGCCTGTCTGTTTATAATCATTTTTGTCATTGACCTGGAGCATGGGCTTATCCTGAACAAGGTGGTTTATCCCGGCATGGTTGTGGCTTTGCTCCTGGCTCTGTTACCTCAGCCCTGGCTTACCCAGTGGATAGTTACCGGAATTGCCAACGCTGCTCTGGGCGGAGCCATTGGCTTTGCTTTGTTCCTCTTGATCGCCATAGTCTCCCGTGGCGGCATGGGCTGGGGAGATGTTAAGCTCGCGGCTTTGATTGGTCTGGCTACCGGCTTTCCTCTGGTTTTTTTCTCCATTATTATGGGGGCTATCCTCGGTGGCATAGTGGCCGTGGCTCTGGTGATAGCTAAAAAGAGAAAACGCCGGCAGACAATCCCCTTTGGTCCCTTCCTGGCCCTGGCCGCCATGGTAACATTGCTCTGGGGAAGCAGTATACTAAGCTGGTACCTGGGACTGATGTGACTCAGGGCGGGTTTACTTTCTTCTGAACAGGGCAAAGAAACGGTCTTGATATTCCGTGAATAGACCCCAGCGGTTTAACTCAACCACCAACTCCGGGGCTCGAGAAAGGTTGCGACTTGCTTTCTCGAAAAGCTCCTCGATGTAATCCCGGGCACCCTCGGGCACTCCGCTGGCATCGATGTCTAAAAAGCCTCGGCGATTAAATTCGGCCATATTAGTGCGAGCCGACTTGTTAGTTAGCTCATAGATGAACATGAGCAAGGATACATCCCATAGTTCCTCCACCCCCCTAATTATGGTGCTTAAGGGGTTATGCTGCTCCTCTATTTGGGAGCTTAGCTTGTTTATCACCTGCTTGATAGGCTCGGAGACAACGTTCATCCCCCCGGGTTCGTTCTTATATCGGTAAAAAATGCCCGATTCATCAGGGCGCTCCCGAGCCATCATAGATATGTATCTTTTTGCCTGCTCGCTAAAGCCTTCGACATTGACCAGGTAAGCAGGAGTAACAATTTTGGGCCTTTCCGCAACTACCTTTCCATCTCTGACCACACTAAGGTTTCCCACCAGTTCAGTGACAACATAATAATCAATGACAGAACTGCCAAAAGTGTCCAGTTCTTGTCGTGGTGCTCGGACTAATTCCGTGTGTTCCAGAGCATATTTAATTCTGTCATCTGTCTCCATAATAGACCCCAATCCAACCTGTTATTCCGAGCCCTTCACCTCTCGTCATTTATTTACATAAACATCTTGACCGTGTAAAAGTTATGCCTTACTTTATCCTTGCCGGCAATTATGCTGCCCGCTTCGGTGCTGTGACCGGGGACGAGGTATTCCACATCAAGCTGAGACAGCTCATCAATGCTCTTCCGCAACAAGGAAGTGCTGCCACCAGGGAAGTCAGTCCTGCCTATGCTGCCAGCAAAGACCACGTCACCGCTGATCAATATTTTATCCTCTTCCAGATAAAGGGAAATAGAACCGGGAGAATGTCCCGGGGTAAAGATAACCTTGACCGCCACCTTAGCATCTTTAGCCCCCAGAGACAAATCGCCCTCCTTAAGGTAAAAGGAAGGATTAACCTGCGGCGGCTTACCGCCGAACATTTGAAAGAAACTCATCCCCATCGTGCGATAAAATTCATCCTCCTCACGGGATAAAGTAAACAAAGCACCACTTTTTCCCACCACCAATTCAGCGGCTTCAATATGGTCGGGATGGCTATGGGTGGCAACCACCAGACCAATATCCTCCATCTTGAAGCCATCCTTCTCCATAGCCTGAGCCAGTGAATCAAAACAGGGCTCCCCAAGCTCATTCCTGGCATGGCCGGGGTCAACTAATACGTGCGGACGCTCCCCCCTTAAAACCGAGGGCCAGAGAATGGCATTGCAGTTATTTCCTCGGCCTTGCCATACATAACAATAAAATTTTTCCGCTAACTTCACAGATTTATGATAAATCATCACTATAACCTCAAGCTCACTTTGTTGAACCCCCTAATATTATAGGCTAAAATGCACTGCTAAGGCTAATCTTAAAGTAGGGAAGAAGTCAGAAGTCAGTAGTCAGAAGATTCCTCTACTGGCTACTGGATTCTGTATTCTTGTTACTACCTCTATTTTTGGTTTTTGCGTTTTGCTTTGTCATTTTGATTTTTGACTTTTGAATTCCGACCGCCTTCAGCCATCTCTGCACCGTTCTCGGGCTCACCTCAAATATGCGGGCAATCTCCTTAACGCTTTTCCCTTCCCGCTTCAACTCCATCATCCTCTCGGCTCGCCTGCTCTTTAAGAACCTCTCCTTCCCCCAGGGCTCTTCTTTAAGGCAATCGGGAAAGGGGCAGTTAAGACAGGAGGGAAAGAGCTCGCAGCCCTTATCTTCGTAGGGGAATTCCTCGGGCAATAAATCCCAGGCTAATTTAGTTTCCATATATCAATCTACTTTCCGCCTTTGAACCCTCATTACCCAATGGGCAAAGCCCATTCTTACCCATTCGGCGAAGCCGAATCTTAGTTTCCATGATTGAGTATAAATTAGCACTTTTGTTCTAAAAGAGCAAGGGAGTTTTGTCCTTCTGCGCGAAGCGAACAATTTCACCCTGCTCACAATGACAAGAGGGAAAGGGCGGGTACAAGACCCGCCCCTACGCTGGCAAGGCCTGAAGGAAGGGATTCCTTCAGGCCTCAGAAGAATCAACAAAATGATTAATGTAGTGGCGGGGTTTATCCCCGCCTCTTGGCATTTCAAAATGACAAAGAGGAGTAGTTTTGGCATTCAGGCATTTGGATTTTGACATTTGAGTTTGTTCAGGGTCGGGGCTCATCCCCACCCTGCTTATACCTCGCTATATTAGGGATATTGACAAAAGAAAGCTAGCTGATATAATAAATTCAAGCTATTTTGGCAAATTACTAATTACCTATTGACAAAATAGCTATATAGGTTTAAAGTAAGAGGTTAGGTAGGCCTGAGCCTATTGTTATGGCTTTTGGCGTGAAATTTGAGTTTGTTTGAACTTTAATAATTGAATATTGTTCGATGACATTTGCCTGTCATTCTGAGCCGGGCCCCGATGAAATCGGGGCAACTACGGATAGCAGAATGACATTACTCAATAAATAAAATCGAAAGGAGGTGATGCCTATGGCAAAGTCCCGAAGTGAATCGGTATTGCGAGGAGCCGAAGGCGACGAAGCAATCTCAAGGATTCGCCGAGGGGAACAAAACGATGCCTGGCCCGGGCAAAAGAACCATTGTCCTTCGTCATTGCGACGAGGCAATCCCTTAACCCAGGGCAGCCTGAAATGAGGCAGGCTTAAAAATTGGGTTTACTGAAAACTGGAACTCGATGCTGGAGGAGACTCCGGCTTTGGGACATATAAGAAAAGCTTGGCTCGTTGAGAAAAAGCTCAGCGAGATGAAGTAAATTTATAAGGAGGAAATAATGATTAAAGCAAGAGCGTGGCCAGTGAAGGCGATGTATTTGCTCATCGCCGCGGCGCTGGTCATTAGTCTCGTAATTATAGCGGCACCCCTCCAGAAGGCGAGTGCTGACTGCACCGCCGATGTCTGCGCCGAGTGGGAGATGGTTGATACGCCCACCATGGACGGCTGGGTCCTGGCACCCCAGTCCGCTATCATCGACTACCACACGGCTGACGAGGGAGAGGTAGCCTATGCTATCGTGATGGCTTATGATGAGACCTGCGATAGTGGAAAGTGGGTCGATCATGAGCCCCGCCTGCTGAAGTCCGACGATTATGCTGCCACTTGGACTGACCTCACCGCTGCGCTGGAGGACGTGATCGACGTGGATGGTGGAGACTACATAGCCTACATGATGCGTGTCGCCACCGACTGGGTGGATCCCGAGTTCGTGGCTGTCGCCCTAGTGTGGTGGGATGAGAGTGCTCTACCTAGTGGCGCCTATTACCTGCACGTGTTCTTCTCCACCGACGGCGGAGCTACTTTCGAGGATGCCGGTGAAGTTGAGGATGGCGGCGTTTACATGAGTACAGTCTCCGACCTGGTCGTCACCCCCGAATCGGGCGGCGATCGGGACATCGCCATCGGCGGTCAAGATGACAGCGGATGGGCAGCGCTTTTCCGCTGCACGGTTACCGGTGATTCGCCCAGTGCCTGGCGCGATACAACTGACTTCGACGACTACGAAGGCTGGGACAACATGTGGTCCGGTGATTCAGATGCGACGGACGACCTCTACTCTGAGTTCGTCACCGACCTCATCGTCTCCCCGAGCTGGGGTACGGACAAGACCATCCTGGCTACCACCGTTGCTGTCTCTAATGACACCGGTTACTACGGTGTCTACATGCAGTGCGGCAGCTGGGGAACGAGCCCGGGCTGGAACGTGAAGTCCACTTTGGGCATCGAGGCCGTGGAAATAAAAACGGACAATACAGGTGATGTATTGCTCCCAATGGACCTTGCGACGTATGACGGCAGAGGAATAGCCGGCCTGCTCCTGCCCGAGGACTACAACAGCAAGAACAACGATGAAAGAGTGCTCTGGGCCTGGGTGAATTATTGGGATTCTTCCACCGGCAATCCTCCCATGTGCGATATAATGCGGGTAGAAGATGACTCTGCCGACCCGGTCGGCCCTATGGGGCAGATCGAGGACGGCGAACTCTGGTTGACCAACATATCCTACAAGGGCACCATCGCTGAAGGTGAAGCCATGGCTGGCGTGCTCGGCAACGGAGGTTATGATTATGGGAGGGAATCCCCTGATGACCTCTATACGGGCTGCTGCGATGGCGTCCAGGTCTATCGCAATGACGGCATCGTCAACATGGATATCTGCTGCGAGCGATGGCACAAGGCCTGCAAGCCGCCGACCGGCGAATATGCCATGGCGGTAACCTATGTCGGCGACGACAAGGCTTACGCCGTTGCCCTGATGGGCGCATACCCTTATGATGAAGGCGCCTGGTCGGTAACTTTCGACGACGGAGACACCTGGAACCAGCTCAGCCTGATCGACACCTACATCGACTATGTGTCGGACGTCGCCGTATCGCCCGACTGCAACAAGACCTTTGTATCCACTGTTAATTTTGAAGCTGGCTGCGGCTGCGACAGCGTCTGGCTGCATGCCGAGACACTCCCCGAAGCCGAGGAATACAGCGGCCAGTGGCTGAGGACCTGGTGCGACGAGCTCGAGGGCGACAACAGTGGGGACTTTCCGAATGTGCCCCAGCGCAGCCTGCTCAGGCTGGCTCCCGAGGAAACAACCGGCGATACCGTTTTCCTGGTTGACCGCCGGAGCGGCAACGTGTACTGGAACGACCTGGAAACCCTGGCATGCTGGGACCCGATATCATCCACCGAGATAAATGACATCGTGGACCTGGTCGCTCAGGATGCAGACACTCTGTTTGCCCTGGGTAATGCTGGCGACGTTGCCATGTTCGATGACGACGAGTGGCAGGAAAAAGTTGACAGCGAGCTCACTAAGGGTTGGGCCATCGCTGTTCACGGCGACCACATACTTGTCGGCGGACAGGATGGTGATGTATCCTACTCCGACGATGGCGGTGAAACCTTCACCGAGCTGGAGAATGTCGACGATAGCGATAGGGTTTATGTCAACCTGGCGTTTGACAGCTACTTCGACCAGAACGACACAGTCTATGCCGCCTTAGCCCACGCCTATGGGGACAACGGTATCTATCTGCTGGTCATCGGCGGAGAGGTGGAAGACTGGACCAAACTCGCTGCCGAACCCTACGACTATACCGGCATAGTGCTTGACAGGCCAAGCCCCGGTAACCCCATGACCGGACCCGACACCGGCGGAGTTCTCTATGCCAGCTACTTCGACTGGTCAAGCGGCGACAATTGCGATGATTGTTGCGGCAATGACGACTATATAGGTCCAGGTCCCACTTGTTGGCACAGCGGCGTGGCCCGCTGCCTGACTCCTATCGTGGAGCTCTGCTGCGGCGCCGGAGATGCCGAATGGGATTACCTGACCTGGGGCCTCGACCAAGATGTGTCATTCTACATGCAGCCCCAGGCACTTAAGATTTGCGGCTGCCTGAGCGCCGATACCAACAGCCATCTCTTCGCCATCGACGGCGACGACTACGACATGTGTGAAGGCGAAGACGGCACCGTCTGGACGTTCGAGGACTGCTACGCCAAGAAGGGCGTCGAGCTTAATGGTCCTGCCGACGGCTACGTTGTCGGTCCCGATGCTTGCGACTGCTGCAACGTACCGTTTACTATCAGCTGGGATCGCCTGTGCGATGCCTGCTGCTACGAAATCCAGTTCGCCTATGACGAGGACTTCACTGACATATACATGCCCCACGGAGATGGCAATCCGGTGAATGGTGATGGTGATGGTTGCTATGATCCTCGCTGGTTCTGTCCAGATATGCCAATGGAACCCAGCGTGTGGGTTGGCTGCTGGTTCGATCCTGCATTTACCTACTACTGGAGAGTCAGGGCTGTCGAGGCCGAGACCTGTCAGGACATCACGAGCTGGTGGTCCGAGGCACGGAGCTTTACGGTGGCCCCCACTGCGGAGTCTGCCGCCATCAACCTCGTTTCACCTGAGCCCGGCACAACCGGCATAGCCTTGAAGAAGCTGGGCTTCAGCTGGATCATGTTAGCAGCGGCCGATGATTTCGACTGGGTACTGTCGGAGAACGCCGACCTGTCCAGTCCCGTCGAATCCAAGACCGGTCTGGAAGGCACTGCTTGGGAGTGCACCCAGGACCTGGAATACGACACCACTTACTACTGGCAGGTGACTGCCTACAAGGGCGGCTCTGAAATAAGCAAGAGTGCCATAGGCACATTCCGCACGCTGAAGGAGGCAGATGAACCGGATGAACCGATAACTCCGACAACTCCATTCTGGGTGTGGGTGGTTATCGGCATCGGCGCTGTCCTGGTGATTGTGGTCATAGTGCTCATCTTCAGGACACGTCGGGTATAAGCACACCCCACCTGACCCCTCCCTCCGAGGGAGAGGATTAAGGTGATTCCAAAGGGGGCGACTTAGAGTCGCCCCCTTTGGAATCACCCCCTTTATCCCCCTTACCTTAAGGGGGAAATTGGAGTTAGAAACCCCCTCTTAAGGTAAGAGGGGGTTAGGGGGAGTTACGAGTGAACCCACTCTCTCAAATCCATTAGATTCTTCGCCTTCGCTCAGAATGACAGGAGGCGAAAGGCTGGGGAAGTAGGCGGGCACAAGGCCCGCCCCTACTAATCTTTCCAAACTCGGCCGGGCCGTTGCCACACGGTAGTGGCGGGGTTTATCCCCGCCTAGGGTGGGGAACTGGGCGGGCACAAGACCCGCCCCTACTAATTTGTCATTGTTTGGAATTTGGAATTTAGCCAATACGGCAATTACTTTCTAGTGGCATTTTCGGTTATAATAGAGAGTGATCAGTCAAATGCGCTTGCTATCTCGATTACTGTTTGTTCTCGTCTTCTGCCTTTTAGCGATTGCCCTACCCGCTGCGCCGGCACAAGCCCTGTGTGTACCCTGGGATATCGAGCTCTCCACCGGCTCGGGAGTCCCCGGAACAGAGGTCACCGTCTACGGTCATGATTTCCTGGAGGACGTACTGGCTGACCTTTATTATGACGGTAAAATAATAGCCACAACCAGGACCGGTAGCAAGGGCGATTTCACAATCATCTTCACCATTCCGGAAGGCTGCACGGGGCACTATGAAGTAAAAGCCAAATTACCGAATACCGAAGCACATGCTTACTTCGCGGTGAAGCCGGGCTTGATAGTGAGTCCCGAAAAAGGTCCTGTGGGCACTACGGTTACCGTGGAAGGACGCGGTTTTGCCAGGGAGGAAGAGGGCATCGAGCTGCTGTATTACTCTAACGGCAACTATGAAACGATAGAAAGGAACATCATAGCGGATGCCAAGGGCAGCTGGGATAAGAGCTTCCAGATTCCCGTTTCCAGTAAGGGAGACCATAAGCTGGACGCCGAAGGCGATGAGAGCGGGATCTACGAGGTCAAGGATGCCATTTTTAGAGTAACACAGGATATAAGCATAGATAAATCATCGGGCATTGTGGGCGATAGCATAACGGTGACGGGCAGCAGATTTCCTTCATACGAGAAAAACATCAAGGTATTGTTCGATGACCAGGAGGTGGTCACGGGCATCAAAGCCAACAGCGCGGGTGACTGGGAGGCAAGCTTCGAGGCGCCCGAGCTGCCCGCAGGTGAGCACATCGTCACCGCCGAGGGTGAGCGGACTTTGAGGGAAGATGTCGTCGAGCTCAGCTTCGAGATAGAGCCAGACATCGTGTTGTCCCCCGACGAAGGACATGTGGGCACGGATTTGACCGTCACGGGACATGGCTTTGCCGCCAACGAAGATGTGGTCATATTGTACGATGACAGCCAGGTAACGACAACCGAAACCAGCGACAAAGGCATCTTCGATGCAAGTTTTCTGGTACCCGAGAGCAAAAATGGCGAGTACCAGGTGACAGCCGAGGATGCTTCCCAGAACACGATTAGCTCTAGCTTCGTTATGGAATCAGACCCCCCGCACGCACCCGAACTTATTTCACCGCCCGACGAAGGCAGAGCGGGGCTCAAAAACAAGGCAACCCCGACATTTGAATGGTCGGAGGTATCGGGCACCATCGGAGTAGCCTGTTACCGCCTGCAAATAGCGACCAGCGCCGATGTCAACGCCGGTGGAGAATTCGCCAACCCCCTGGTTTTCAAAGAGAGCCTGGTGGGAAGCAACTATACGCTGGAGGAATCGGAAGCCCTGTCTTACGGCACTTATTACTGGATTATGCAAGCGGTGGATAGCGCAGATAACGAGAGCGAGTGGTCTGAGCCACTTTCCTTCAGTGTCGGCCTTCTACCCCGGTGGGGATTCATTGCTATCATAGCCGCGGCAGTAGTGCTGCTGGTCCTCCTGATTCGTGCCCTGGTGATACGGCGAACCATATATTACGACCGCTGGTAATCTTCCATCTCCCTCGATTTGAGAGGGTTAGGGTGAAGGTAAACCGGGCGGGTACAAGACCCGCCCCTACAAACTAACGTATTAATGTAGTGGCGGAGTTTATCTCCGCCTTCACGAAATCCTAAATCCCAAGCAAATTCAAAAATCAAAGTAGTTTTGACATTTTAGTGTTTGGATTTTGGTATTTGGAATTTAGCCAATAAGGTACTTACTTTTTAGTGACACTTTCGTTTATAATAGCAAAAGGGAGGTGAGTCAAATGCGTTCGCTGTCTCGACTGCTGGTTGTTATTATCGTATGCCTTGTAGCTATTGCCCTTCCTGCTACGCCCGCACAAGCCCAGGATACATATATCACGCTCTCCCCTAACTCAGGAGTTCCCGGGGAGGAGGTCACCGTCTATGGCTGGAATTTTACGCCTGATGAGTGGGTTGATATTTACTATTACCTTAACGGTGCCAGTATCCGGGTAGCCGAAGACCAGACGGATTCAGATGGATATTTCCGGGTGACTTTCACCATCCCCGAAAGCTACACGGGACCCCATGATGTGCTTGCAGAGGATGAGGAGGAAATTCATGATTATGATATCTTTACAGTAAAACCGGGGTTGACAGTAAGTCCCGAAGAGGGTCCTGTGGGCACCACGGTTACCGTGGAAGGACACGGGTTTGTCGAAGATGAGGAAAATATTGAGCTCAGGTACTATCTAAACGGGGATTACGAGACAATAGACGATGATATCACCGCCGATGACGATGGCTGGTGGGAGTTGAGTTTCCAAATTCCCGATTCTGCCCAGGGACACCATGAGCTGGACGCCGAAGGCGATGATAGCAGCTTTGCTAAGGTCGAGGATGCCGACTTCGAAGTAACGCCGGGGATAAGCATAGATGAGTCGTCGGGCAGCGTGGGCGACAACATAATGATGACAGGCAGCGGATTTGCTGCTGATGAGAGGGACATCACGATATTCTTTGATGTAGAGGAAGTGGCCACGGAAATCAGGGCCGATGATGCGGGTTACTGGGAGGAAGACTTCGAGGTTCCCGAGATGCCTATAGGTGAGTATATCGTCACCGTTGAGGGAGAATGGACCCATAAAGAAGACATCAACGAGCTCAGCTTCAACATAACGCCTGGCCTGGTGCTGTTACCCGACGAAGGACACGTGGGTATGAACCTGACCGTTGCTGGTCGCGGATTTGCTCCCAACGAAGATGTGGATATAATGTACGATGGTATTCAAATAGAGACAGCCGAGACCAACGACAAAGGCAGCTTCGATGTGAGTTTTCCCGTGCCTGAGAGCAAACATGGCGCGCGGCTGGTGGCAGCCGAGGATGATGCCGAGAACGAGGCCACCGCTATCTTCACCATGGAATCAGCCTCTCCGGACACACCGGAACTCATATCACCAGCCGACGGGGGCAGGGTGGGATTCTTAGTTAATGTGAGGCCGACATTTGAATGGTCGGAGGTATCCGATGACAGCGGAGTTTACTATAGCCTGCAAATAGCGACCAGTGCCAATGTCACTGCCACCGGGTTCGATAACCCCCTGGTTTCTAAACAGGGCTTGGTGGGAACGAACTATACCCTGGAGGAAACAGAAGCCCTGCCTAACGGCAAGTACTACTGGATTGTGCAAGCCGTGGATGGTGCAGATAACGAAAGCGAATGGACCACGGCCCGTTCCTTCCGAGCCGGATTCTTGCCCCTGTGGGCATTCATTGTTATCATAATCGCAATAGCGGCGGGCATCGGAGCCCTGGTTTACTTTTACATAATAAGGAGAAGAATATATTACTACTAAAAGAGCGCCCAAGCTCCCCCTCTTAAGGTAAGAGAGATCAGAGGAGTTATGAGGAAAATCCTAAGTACTAAAGACTAAAACTTGTAGGGGCTGGTACAAGACCCGCCCCTACAAATGAACGTAGTGGCGGGGTTTATCCCCGCCTAGTGGAGGGGAAGGTGTACGAAGCAATGACAAATAAGAAAAAGGAGAACAACGGTAAAGAAAGAAGGAGGGAAAAATGAAGTTAACAGTTATTGGACTGGGGCAGTGCGGCTGCCGAATTGCTGACCACTTTGCCAGGCTAAATTTCAAGGCGCGTGCTCAGCGCAAAGCAACCATAGCCCCCACCGTCATTGCCGTGAATACAGACCAGGCAGACCTGACCGGGCTAAGGTTTATCAAGGACGACTACACACATCGAGTGCTCCTGGGCCTGCGCCAGACCCTGGGACACGGGGTAGGCAAGATAAACGAGCTAGGAGCTCAATTGGCCAAGGAGGACAGTGATAAGGTACTGGATGCCGTGAAAGCTACCCCCCAGTTTTATGAGACACATGCCTTCTTGCTCATAGCTGGCGCTGCCGGCGGCACAGGGTCGGGAGCACTGCCCATAATAGCCAGGGCAGTTAAGGATAGATACATCAGCAAGCCGGTCTATGCCCTGGTAGTTTTGCCTTTTGAGCATGAGCAGACCACAGAGTCCAGGAGCACATATAACACCGCTACTTGCCTGAAATCCACTTATGATGTAGTGGATGCCATTTTTCTCGCTGATAACCAGAGGTATGTGAGAAAGGATGCCAGTCTCGTTAGTAACATAGATAGAATAAACAGGATGATTGCCGAGCCCTTCTATGATTTAATGTGTGCCGGCGAGGTAACTAAGGCCAAATATGTGGGTTCGCGGACGATAGACGCCGGGGACATAATTGCCAGCCTGGAGGGATGGACCACCATTGGCCTGGGGAGAACCGAGCTTCCTTCGTTCCGCTTCCCCTGGGAGATAAGGAAGAAAAGTTTCCGCGACAAAGCTCTGGAAAGCTTCAGAGGAACACAAGCCTTAGACGCCACCATCTCTGACCTTTCCCTCACTTGTGACCCCAAGGATGCCGGCAAAGCCATATATATCATATCTGGTCCGGCAAGAGAGCTGAATATGGACATGGTCAAGAGCGTTAGCGATTACATAAAAGAACTGGCATCCAACGCCCTGATTCGAGGTGGCGATTTTCCCGGAGAAAGGCACTTTATCGACGTTACCTTGATATTATCCCAGTTATCCTTTGTGCCCAGGATAAAAGAGTTTTACGAGCAAGCTACCCAGTATGCCAAAGAACATAAGGGACAGCTAGAGGAAACTAAGAAGAGGATTGCATCCCTGGCTGAGCTAGGCAAAGACTTGCCCAGCCTGGAATGAAGAACACCGTGCCTGGAAATGAATATTCTGGTACGAGGTAAGTCTTCCCGAAATCCCCCTCTTAAGATAAGAGGGGCAAGGGGAGTTATGATGGAGAGGGTCCTTATCTTAAGGGGGGATATTTAGAAGGAGAGCCTCATTCTCGAGTCCCGTCCCACCCTGCTGGATCCTCCTGGATACTACGCTTTGCCACCTACGAGTGAATATAGGGCTCCCTCCCTAGCTTTCCCTGAGCCAACCCTTTGCTTCCCTGGGGCTAAGCCCTTCGGCGGCCTGGACCACCAGAGCCAGGCTCAC
>Ga0307431_1001440_pt1 | contig 13751 bp, 15 predicted proteins | sample SalMarWE160170MG_FD_202155 | JGI IMG/M metagenome (GOLD analysis project Ga0307431, IMG submission 202155) | Salt marsh sediment microbial communities from the Plum Island Ecosystem LTER, Massachusetts, United States - WE1603-170 | ecosystem: Environmental > Aquatic > Marine > Intertidal zone >...
CACCTTCAATGTCGGACCGGAAATGGAATACTTCTATTTCCAGAATGCCGAGGGGACACATATCTTGGATGAAGGTGGCTATTTTGATTTAACTCCCCCGGATATAGCTAGTGACCTAAGAATGGAGACCGCGCTCATCCTGGAGCAAATGGGTATCGGTGTTCAATATAGCCACCATGAAGTAGCTACCAGCCAGCATGAGTTAGACCTGTGTTATACCGATGCCCTGACTATGGCCGATACGGTCATGACCTGCCGATTGGTGGTTAAAGAGGTAGCTCTAAAGCATGGTATCTATGCCACCTTTATGCCTAAGCCTATCTTCGGTGCCAATGGTAGTGGCATGCATGTCCACCAATCGCTGTTTAAAGGCAGCCGAAATGCCTTCTTTGATAAAAATGACCCCTACTACCTATCTAAAGTAGCTAAACACTATATTGCCGGTCTGCTAAGGCACGCCCCGGCGATTACTGCCGTGGTCAGCCAGTGGCTCAATTCCTATAAGCGCCTAGTCCCTGGCTATGAGGCACCGGTATACCTCTCCTGGGCAAGGAGAAACAGGTCGGATATGATTAGAGTCCCTGAGTACCAACCGGGGAGGGAGGACTCGACTAGAATTGAGTTCAGGGTTCCTGACCCGGCCTGTAATCCTTACCTGGCTTTCAGCGTGATGCTGGTTGCTGGTCTGGAGGGTATTGAAAAGGAATATGAGTTGGTTGACCCCGTTGAAGAAAATGTTTTTGAGATGAGCAGCCAGCAGAGAGAGCAAAGGGGCATAGGCACTTTACCAACCAACCTGTCTGATGCTATAAGCCTCACCGAGAAGAGCCAACTGGTAAAAAAAGCCCTTGGCGACCATGTCTTTGATAGTTTTATTAAAAATAAGAAGATTGAGTGGGACCAGTATCGTATTCAGGTTACTGAATATGAATTAAAAAAATATTTACCCATTCTCTAAGCTTTCATATTGACTGGGGTAGAAAAGGCGATGAATTTTGAGACTATTATCGGTCTGGAGGTCCATGCCCAGCTATTAACTAAGAGCAAGATGTTCTGTCGGTGTAGTGCTGACTATGCTAGTGCCCCACCCAATACCCATGTCTGCCCGGTGTGCCTGGGGATGCCTGGAGTCCTGCCGGTCATCAATCAGAAAGCGGTGGAATATACCATAATGACTGCCTTGGCACTAAACTGTACAATCTCTGATTACACCAAATTTGACCGTAAGAACTACCCCTATCCCGACCTGATGAAGGGCTATCAGATTTCTCAGTATGATGCTCCCGTTGGGCATCATGGTTGGTTCATTATTGAGGTTAATGACCAAAAAAGGAAGGTGGGTATAACCCGTGTCCACCTTGAAGAGGATGTAGCCAAGCTAGTCCACTGCGCCTCCCCGGGGGGAGAATCTTATAGTCTGGTAGATGTCAATCGGTCTGGCGTGCCGCTAATGGAGGTTGTAGGCGAGCCTGACCTGCGCTCCCCAGAAGAAGCCAGGCAATACCTGGTAAAGCTGCGCAGCATACTTCAATACCTGGGTGTATCTACCGGTAATATGGAGGAGGGGAGCTTCAGGTGTGATGCTAATATCAGTATCCGCCCTGAGGATAGCCCGGATTCTACGGCTAAGGTTGAGGTCAAGAATATGAATAGCTTCAGGGCAGTCTACCGGGCTATGGAGTATGAGGCCAAACGACAGAGGAAGGCAGTAGCCGAAGGTAAAAAGCTGGTACAGGAGACCAGAGGCTGGGTAGAAGGGAAGGGGAAGACTGTTTCCCAACGCAGCAAGGAATACGCTCACGACTATCGCTACTTCCCCGAACCGGACCTTCCCCCATTGGTTTTAAGCCGGGAGTGGGTGGAGCAAATAAGGTCAAGGCTGCCTGAGTTGCCCGAAGTCAGGCGCGACCGATTTGTCGCTGAATATGGCCTCCCCCTGTATGATGCCAACCTGCTTACCAGCTCTAGAGCCATGGCTGACTACTTTGAAGCCTGCCTTAGACCAGAGATGCCCAACACTGAAATAAGCGATTGTAGAGTCAGGCCTGAGCAGCTTTGTCAGTTACTTGATTTGATACACAAGGATAGTATCAGCAGCACCAGTGCCAAGATGGTGTTTGAGGAGATGTTTAATACCGGGAAAGATGCCGCCAGTATTATTGCCCAGCGAGGGCTTAGCCAAATCAGCGATGCTAAGCATATCGAAATCGAGGTGACTACAGCAATAGCTTTGAATACTCAAGCTGTGGCTGATTATAAGGCAGGTAAGGCATCGGCTCTGCAGTTTCTGGTCGGGCAGGTAATGAGAGCGACCAAAGGTCGCGCCAATCCCAAGGTGGTAAACGAATTACTTAAGCAAAAGCTTGAGGGAGGATAAATGCAGACTTATCTCAACGTGGCTCAGATTGTGTTGTCTGTAGCCTTGATACTGGTTGTTCTGTTTCAGGTTCGAGGTGGGGGGCTGGGGGGTATCTTTGGTCAGCCAGGCACCGTCTATCGGACTAGGCGGGGCGTAGAAAAGATATTATTCCAACTCACCATCATCTTAGTAGTTGTATTTCTGGTAATCTCGGTATTGACGCTCAGGCTTAGCCCCTAATCGCTGAGGTAATAATAGGATAACTACTGTCAGGGAAAGTTTGAAGGGGCGAAAAATCGGGGTCCCCACAAAAACCACTCTTCCCCCTCTCCTTGAAAGGAGAGGGGGACCGAGGGGGTGAGGTTGATAATCAATCTCGTGAGGTAGTCAATGAATTGCCCGGTTTGCGGCAAAGAAGTCAGAGCCCATATTTACCACTGCGCTAGATGTGCTGTTTACGTGCACGAGAAATGCTGGCCGAAGCATGTCGAGATGGCTCATAAGCAAAAACGAGGGAAAAGGGCTCGGTGAAACTGAAAGTATGATTGCTTGAGACTGACAGTATAAACTATTGACAAAGGCTTGGGAGTTATATAGTATAGAAAGGTAGCTAGAAGGAACGGTCCCAGCGGCATTATTGTATCAGGAAAGGACTTCATGTGTTTGGAGTAAAGTCGCCAAGCTTAGAATATACCCCCTTCGAATCTAAACGGAGGGGGGTTTTTATTTATTGGCAGTTAATTAAAAGGAGGTATGACAATGGCTGAAGCTTATAACGGGAAGGTTTTATTTGTTGACCTGACTTCAGGTTCTATCAAGGAAGAGAGCTTGCCCGAGAAGATATACCGAGATTTTATTGGAGGTACTGGGCTAGGGGTAAGGATTCTCTATGAGCGTATGAAACCTAAAGCAGACCCGCTGGGTCCAGATAATATGCTCGGCTTTGTCACCGGCTTGCTACTAGGGAGTGGGACCCCTATAGGTATGAGGTTACAGTTGGTAGGCAAGTCTCCCGTTACCGGGGGCTGGGGCGACTCTAATGTTGGTGGCCACTTCTCTCTTGAGCTAAAGTCAACTGGCTATGATGCCGTTTTCTTCAGTGGCATCTCGCCCAAGCCGGTTTATCTATTCATCCACGATGGCAAGGCTGAAATTAAAGACGCTACCCATTTATGGGGCAAAGATACATCCGAGACTGTGGAAATGATCTGCCAGGAATTAGGCGACAAAAGGATAAGGGTTGCCTGTATCGGTCCTGCTGGAGAAGCCAAATCACTACTAGCCGCGGTTATACACGACATAGGTGCCGCCGGTAGGTCCGGGCTGGGGGCAGTGATGGGGTCCAAGCGTCTCAAGGCATTTGCCGTTAGAGGCACCATAAAGTTCCCCATAGCTGATAAACAGCGGTTTGATGACCTGCGTAAAGACTGTCGTAAGGAATACAAGGAGACGGAGCATGGTTGGAATGTTATGCTGCGGACTTGGGGCACCAACTCCTTTACCACTCCTTGTGTCACCGCAGGCGAGACACCAATTAAGAACTGGACCCTCTTCGGTGAGGAAGGATTCCCTAATCACGGTAAATTAAATGGTGATGAAGTTATTAAATACCAGGCGAGAAAGGTTGCTTGTACTAGTTGCCCTGTAGCTTGCCACGGTGTGCTTAAACAGGAGAAGGGTCGTTATGGTATAAGCGGCGAAGTAGCTAAGCCCGAGTATGAGACTTTGGCTATGCTTGGTACCAATTGTCTTAATGATGGTGTGGAGTCGGTAATTAAAGCTAACCACCTTTGCAATCTTTACGGGCTTGATACCATAGGGGTAGGCAGTGTTATTGGTTTCGCTATGGAGTGTTACGAGCGTGGCGTCATAACTAAAAAGGACACCGACGGCATTGACCTTACTTGGGGTAATGCCGAAGCGATATTAACTATGGTGGCAAAGATAGCCCGGCGGCAAGGGTTCGGAGCTGTGCTTGCCGACGGAAGCAAATTCGCTGCTGAACGTATCGGCAAGGGTTCTGAGAAATGGGCTATGCATATGGGTGGTCAGGACATGCCTGCCCACGACCCCAGGGCTGTCCATACCGTCTCTTATGCCTGGGGCTATCTTACCGACCCTACTCCGGGACGCCATACCTTGAATGAGCAGATGAAGAGTGCCCACCAGGGGCTGGCAGCCGGTTCACCAGACCCTGAGCTACAGTTCCCCCCGTGGGATGAGCTTGATTACCAAACCAGTGCTCCAATATACGCTGCCTTCAGTGATTTTCATTTGTTACTTTCTGCTGCCGGTTTCTGTTACTTCATGTCATGGCCCGGTTTTCGCCTGGCTGATTTCATATCGGCAGTAACCGGGTGGGATTTCACCATGGCTCAAGGACTAAAGGTGGGGCGCCGCATTAAGACCCTGCGTCAAGCCTTTAACATTCGTGAGGGAATAGATACCAGCCAATGGCATTTGCCGGAAAGGATAGCTGCTCCCCAGCCTACAGGACCAAACGCTGGCCGAAAGATAGACTTCAAAACCATAAAGGAGAAGGGCTATGAAGCCTTGGGCTGGGATGCTAAAACCGGTAAGCCATTGGAGTCAACCTTGAAGGAGCTAGGGCTGAAAGAACTGGTGGGTCAGCTATAGCTTGGTGGCTGCCAGGAATAATGTTGGGAGGATAGTTGCTGGAAGCAATAGAGGTGGCGCATAAGGCAGTAGAAGTTGCCAGTGACAAGAAGGCTCTTGATATTGTGTTGCTGGATACCCGCGGGGTATGTACTTTTGCTGATTACTTCGTCATCTGTAGCGGTGATACCGGTAAACAGATTGAGGCTATCCGTGATGAAGTGGGGCATACCTTAAAGAAAGAGGGTATTTTACCTCACCATTATGAAGGTACCGTAGATTCAGGCTGGCTCCTTCTTGATTTTAGCGATGTTATCGTACATATTTTTGCTCCCGTTGAGCGGGAGCATTACCAGTTAGACAGGCTGTGGAGCCAGGCTATCCCCGTAGTCAGAATTCAGTAACTGAAAATTTCACCCTCACCAAAGAATAGTTTAATTTCCTCGGCGGCAGTTTCTGTTGAATCGGAGCCGTGAATGGTATTGTGTTCAATATCTACACCAAAATCGCCTCTGATAGTTCCTGCCTTAGCTTTAGCTGGGTCAGTTGCCCCCATCGTTTGTCTGATTACCTCCACGGCTCTCTTGCCCTCAAAGATAATGGCGATTATCGGTGCCGAGGTAATATAGTTGACTAAGCTGTTAAAGAAGGGCTTGTCTTGGTGGATAGCGTAGTGGCGCCGGGCTAATTCCTTATCCATGTGGAGCATCTTCATTGCCACCAGCTTGAGTCCTACCTCTTCTAATCGGCGGATAATAGTCCCCACCAGCCCCCTCTCTATAGCATCAGGTTTGATAAGAACTAGAGACCTTTCCATTTTTAATCTCCTCTAGATGTTCTCTTGGACTTATCCCTCTCGTTGACTTTCGAACCGACATACTGCATAGCTGTACATTCGGCGACTAATGTGCCGTCCATCAGGGTTATCTTGGCCTCGGTCTCAACGTATCTTCGGGCATTCCTGGTCAGCGAGGCGGTGACGATGATAGGCTCGTCTATTGAAAGTGGTCGCTTGAACCTGGTTCGCATGGAACTAGTTACGCACTTTACCCCTTCATAGTAGGCGGCGTAACCCATAGCCTCATCAAGGATAGTAGTTATGACGCCACCGTGGATAATGCCTGACCAACCTTGGTGGAACTTGGTAGGGGTAAACGGGGCTCTGACCTGTTTACCATCCCACTTGAACTTTAGTTTTAGTCCGCAGGGGTTATCCTTGCCGCAGCCAAAACACAAATCACTGATGCCAATTGGTATTTCTCGTCCGGTTACCATTTTATTGCCTCCATCCCTTACTGGTGTTTGCGTTTGGTAATTGGTGGTCGTCTGAGATATAGCGGGTGTAAGGTGGCTGGGTTGTCATAATTGCCTGCCTCCAGCCGCTGTTGCCCGAGTTCGGCTAAGAAACTGGCTCGCCGCAATCTGGCTGGTGACGATGATATTATTGCTCTCTGCTTAAGCTGCTTTCTTAGCTCTCCAGCCAGAGAAGCTACGAATTCGCCGCAAAATAAGGTCTTGGTCGTTATCTGTGAGCATAGGCTGGCAACGGTAGTTATATGCTCACTAATAATCTGTCGCCACTCATTATCTTTCATCTGGTAGATAGCGGTGGCAATCTCGCCTCTGCCAGCATTAAATATGGGACAAATAGGCAGATTGGTTTCAGCGTGCTGGTAGGCTTCTACCTCCAGGGTGCTGATGCCAATGATAGGAATACCCAGGCTAAAGGCTAATCCTTTAGCCGTGCTCACCCCAACCCGTAACCCGTTGAAGCTTCCCGGTCCCTTGGCTACGATAACGCAGCTGATAGATTGAAGACCTGACTTAGTCTGACTTAGCAGGTCAGCCAGGCGAGGTAGCAGCTCAACACTGTGGTTTTGTTGGCAGCGCCAGGTTAGTTCAGCTAGCACCTGGCTGTCCTGGACCAGAGCCAGGCTAGCCATATCGGTTGAAGTATCTATGGCTAATTGCATTAGTAGCTCCTAGTCAGGTGCGAAACTATTTCCCCTTGCATTTTTCTGCAAAACGTCGAATCTCTTCATTGGCTAAATCCCAATATTTAGTCGCTAGTGTAATCTGCCACATCTTTGCGGAAAGTCGCGCGCGATTTGGCTCCTCCAGCAGCTTTATACTCCATTCACAGGATTTGATGTAGGCATCTAATCCACTTTCTTGGAGCTTCTTAATTAGACGGAGTTCTTTTCTCTTCGGTTTAGGAAACTGTTTCATAGACTTTAGAACAGTAGGCAGTTTCTCAACAGCCTCCGAAAAGGCGGTGAACTTATCTTCCTGTGCATCACTAGCTTCAGCTTGGGAAACTCGATGTATTATCGGACCAGCTTGCTCCTCAGATAGCAACACGAACTCTTGCAACCACGCGAATGCTTCTAGTTTGTCTATATCTTTCATTGCCTGACATTCTTCATAATCTTTTTCGCATATCCCTAAGCCCTTTCTATAAGTTGAGAGAAAGGGGTTTCAGTTGGGTTAGTAATTCCAGGTAGCGTTTGCCTCTGGGTTTGAGTCGGAAACTGCGCTCGGTATCGGAAACAAAGTCTATTTGAACCAGCAGGTGCTCGGTTGGTAATACAGTTAACCCCTTTTCTGCCCATTCTACGACGCAAACACCTTTACCATATAGATAGTCATCCAGGCCTAATTCTTCAATCTCTACTATATGGTCTAGCCGAAACAGGTCTATATGATATAGAGGCAACCTGCCATAAAGTTCTCTCATTATAACAAAGGAAGGGCTGAGGGCATATTCTTTGATATTTAGCCCCCGGGCAATACCCTGGGTGAGGCAGGTCTTGCCCGTTCCCAGTCTGCCGACGAGGAGGAAGATATCACCGGGCAGGGCGAGCTCACCGATGCCGGCTCCAATTTTTTGGGTCTGCTCCGGGCTATGGCTGATTAAATCAAGGTGGCTTAGTTTCATCTTGAAGTAAAGTGCTCCCAGCCCTTTTTATCAAGTCTAAACGGGTTTCCCTGGCTGTCAACCAGGGTTATCTTGCCTGTCTTATCAGCTACCATTTCACCAATTACCGTTATTGGACAGGAGGCGGTGGCTCTTATTTTATCAATGACCTCGGTATTTGCGGTAAACAAAAGCTCGTAGTCCTCTCCCCCCGATAGTGCCAGCTCAAGGGCTCTATCACCGAAGTTAGCCTTGACTGCAGGCTCAATGGGCACCTGGTCAACTTCTATTCGGGCGCCAACCTGGCTGGCTTTACATATGTGGTTCAGGTCTGAAATCAGCCCATCGCTAATATCTATCGCTGTCTTCACCCCCTGGTCTACCAGTAGTTGCCCTTCGGTTATTCGGGGGTAAGGGTGCAGGAAAGCCCTTTTTAAACCAGCGGTGGCTTCGGGGTCAAATTGAAGTTCTTTGGTAAGCATCTCCCAGCCGGCAGTAGCCGCCCCTAAATAACCGGTAACCGCTACCCTGTCACCGGCTTGGGCTCCTGAGCGGGTGAGGATATTATCCTCACTTTTAGCACTACCCAAAACAGTAATGTTAATCGCCACTAATGGCGCGCTGCTGGTATCGCCACCAACTATGGCTACTCCAAATTGCTGCGCCAGCTCAATCATCCCCTGGTAGAGGGCGGTAACATCGTCTACCTCAGTATGGTCAGGCAGGGCTAACGATACCAGGGCGTATCTGGGCACGCCACCCATAGCCGCAATGTCGCTCAGGTTGATGGCTAGTGCTTTCCACCCCAGCTCTTTCCAAGGGGTGATAGCTAATGAGAAGTGAACATCCTGGATGAAGGAATCAACAGTAGCCAGTTGAGTTAGGGCATTACCGTGCCAGGCAGCAGCATCATCACCGATACCGATAATGAGTTGTTGCCGGGGCAGTATCTGTTTGTGAACCATTTTAGCCAGGAGGTCAATCAGTCCAAATTCCCCTAGCTCCGAGACCTTCATAGCTGAATTATAGCACGCTTATATTCAGCTCACAATCAACCTGTTTAATCACCAGAAGATGGAAACAAGCCGAGCTGTTGCATCATGCCCAGGTTATCCATCTCGCCCCATTCTTCGACAATCTTGCCGCCCACGATGCGCAGGATGCTGATTCCGGTTATCGTCACCCGCTTACCGGTAGGGGCAACCCCCATATACTCACCTTGGTGTGTGCCGCGCCAGGTCCAGCGGACGGCGACCTTGTCCCCTTCGGCAACCATATCTTCAATGGGGCATTCAATGTCGGCGAAGGGGGCACACCACTCGGTCACGGTTTGTTTGTAGCCCTCCCGGTCGGGTTTTACTCCGGGAACGGGATAGTTGAAGACGAAGTCGGCGGCGAAAAGCTCATCTATTGCCGCCAGTCTCTGCTTACCCCAGATCTCCTCACTCCAACGGTGGGCGATAGCCTTGTTTTCTGCTATTGACATCGGAGTCCTCCTTCAACTTAGATTTGTAGAAATGTTGACCGTAATTTCCTGTATCAACTGCTGTGGCTATGTTAAGCCCCTGCTTGCTGGCTGTCAATATCTCTAACCAGCCCAAAGTAGTCCCTCGCCGCTACCTCTAGTCATCGTTTAATCAAAGGAAGCCCGAAGGGGCAAGGTAATTTAATAACTCTCCTCTTCTCTTTTGAAGAAGGGATGATAAAGGGGTGTCTAAGAGGGACAAATCCTGTCTAGAAGACTTGCTTCCCAGCAAATTAGGGTGTCTAAGAGGGGCGAAGCCCCTCTTTTTAATATCCTTCCCCCTCCCTATATCAAGAAGGGAAGCCCGAAGGGGCGTTAGCCCCTTCGGAAACTATAGTTCCCCTTCCCCTTGTCAAGGGGAAGGGGATACAGGGGATAGGGTTTCTAAATAAAAACTTAATGGGGGTGAGGTAGATAAAGATTCCCTAGCCATATCGGGCAAAAGCTGTTATAGTTTTAATCGGTGCGTTACGCAATTATTGCCGATATTCATGCCAATCTGGCTGCTTTTACCGCGGTGCTGGATGATATTGCGCGCGGGGGAGGGGTGGAGGAGGTGTGGTGTCTGGGGGATGTTGTTGGCTATGGTCCTGACCCTCATCAGTGTATCGAGCTTTTGCGCCACTATAACCATGTCTGTGTTGCCGGTAATCACGATTGGGCAGCCATAGGTAAGCTTAGTCTGTCTGAATTTAATCCCGATGCCGCTGCCGCCTGCCGCTGGACAGCCCAGCAATTAAGCCCGGGGGATGTAGCCTATCTGGAGAGCCTGCCATTGGTTATTGAGAAAGACGATTTTACCTTAGTCCATGGTAGCCCGAGGGAGCCTATCTGGGAATATCTGCTGTCAATCGGCAATGCCAGGCAAAATTTTACCTACTTCCAGTCACAATTTTGCCTGGTGGGTCATTCCCACGTGCCTCTGGTGTTCAGGTATACTGAAAACGGTGGTTGCTCATTTAGCCCATTTTTGACTAGTAGTAGACTCGCCCTGGGGAAAAGCCGATTGATTATCAATCCCGGTGGTGTCGGCCAGCCCCGGGATGGCGACCCCAGGGCTAGCTATGCTATCTATGATAGCCAGACCAGAACGATTCGGCTCTACCGTATTCCTTATGATATTAATCTCACTCAGAATAGGATGGTGGAGCATAACTTACCGGTGCGCCTGGTGGCTCGTCTCAGCCACGGTCTGTGACCAGGTTAAGCTAACCCCGGAGGTAAAGTTGACATAATATAAAAACAAGGAGGCGTTACCTGAAAGCGAAATCACTACTGGCTCAGACCAGAGGGCTACTACGCCGTTTTGACCTTCGGGCGAGGAAGGGACTGGCACAGCACTTTCTTATTGATGAGGAGGTGCTTAAGCTTATTAGCTCAGCCGCTGAACTTACCCTCGCCGATGTCGTTATGGAAATAGGACCCGGTCTCGGTGTGCTGACCAGAGAGCTAGCCAGGCAAGCCGGTTGGGTAGTTACCATTGAGCTGGATGGCAGACTGGCTGCCATCTTGAAACAGACCCTGGCTTCTTTCAATAATGTTACCGTCATCAATGAGGATATTCTTCAAATTGACCCCGAGGCTTTGCTTCAGGAGCAAAGACAGATATTTTCTCCGGCGATAACCAGCCCTTTTAGCTATAAAGTGGTGGCTAACCTTCCTTATTATATTACCTCTCATGTTTTGCGCCATTTCCTTGAAGCCTCACTCAAGCCTCAAATTATGGTAGTAATGGTGCAAAAGGAGGTGGCTGAGGCTATCGTGGCTGAGCCTGGCAAGATGAGTGTGTTGAGTGTTAGTGTCCAGTTTTATGGTCAGCCAGAAATAATCAGCTATGTGCCCGCCCGGTGTTTTTACCCTGCGCCCGAGGTTGATTCGGCGGTATTAAGGGTGACTCTATACGCTAAGCCAGCGGTAGATGTAACCGATGAAACGAGCTTCTTCAGGCTGGTGCGGGCTGGTTTTACTGCCTCTCGCAAGCAAATATGTAATTCTTTAGCTCAAGGTCTGGAATTGCCCAAGGCTGAGGTCTTATCTTTGCTAGGAAAGGCAAACATCGCCCCACAGCGGCGGGCTGAGACACTGACCCTTAACGAGTGGGCACAATTATGGCAGGTTTTTACAGGGAGAGAGGGCTAGAATGCTTAAAATTCTGGCACCGGCTAAACTAAATTTGACCCTTGAGGTTTTGGCTAAGCGTCCCGATGGTTTTCACGAAATCCGTAGCGTTATTCAGGCGATAAATCTAGGCGATAGCCTCCGCTTCCGGTTGAGTGAAAATATTGAGTTTAACTGTGCCGACCCCGACTGGGTTCCAGCCGAGAGCCTGGTATCTAAAGCAGTTAGTTTACTTCAAAAAACTACCGGGTGCGCCCAGGGGGTAACCATAGAGGTTGGTAAGCGTATCCCTTTGGTCTCAGGGTTAAGCGGGGACAGCAGTGATGCCGCCGCTGTCCTGCGTGGACTTAATCGGCTTTGGGGATTGGGTCTATCATTACCACAATTGCTTGAGTTAGCCTCACAGTTGGGTTCAGATGTATCTTTCTTTCTGTACGGCGGCACGGCTGTGGTCAGGGGTAGAGGTGAGCTGGTAACCCCACTGCCCCCATTCCCCCATATGTGGGTGGTCTTGATGCTGCCGCCGGTGCCCAGGATGCCGGGTAAGACAGGGCGACTTTACGCCAGTCTGAAGCCCAGCCATTATACCCGGGGGGAGATTACGGATAGATTGGTGGCATTATTAACCGGGGGAAGTTTGAAGGGGCGAAGCCCCTTCAAGACCAATACTTCCCCCTCTCCTTTGAAGGAGAGGGGGATAGAGGGGGAGAGGTTGGTACATAATCTCTTTAATGCGTTAGAAGATGTTGCCGTTGACAACTTCACCGGGCTTGGGGAGTATCGGCAGCAGTTTTTGAAAGCCGGAGCCCGGGAGGTCCACCTGGCGGGCTCGGGTCCGGCTCTATTTACCCTGGTCAGGGACAAGACTCAGGCGGAGAAGATATACCACAACCTCCAGCAACAAGGTCTAGAATCCTATTTAACTGAGACCTTAGCCCCGATGGAAGAGGTGGAATAAATAGCCTGTAATTAGAGAGATTGTTTAGTAAAGGGTCTCGGGTTGTTAAACAATCCTCGGGAAAAAGAGGATGGAGAAAAGGGGACGAGTCATTAAAGACAGACTTCAAAGGTTAATTGAGAGGATGAGGGCGCTTGGCTACAACGAGTATATGATAGGGCGTGCGGAAGAGCTGGTTAATGAACTTGAAAAAATAGGTGTATATAGTGTAGATAAATTCGTACAAAAATTATTAGATAGAGTTGATAACAAAGAAGGATATTTAGATATCCTTATGGAGGGACGAGTCGCTATTATACTTGCTAGGCTCAAATTTCTAAAGATTCAAATAGAGTATTGTGATAACGGTCCAGACATAAAGGCCAACTATAATAGGAATACAGTTTATTTTGATGTAACGAGAAGACGTCCTAATGAAGATGACCTTGCAATACAATCCAAAGTCGCTATTGTATCACGAGACAGGGCTGAAAATATTATCAGCAAAATTCAGAATAAAAAGTCGCAGCTACAAAGCGGTGAAACAAACATTGTAGTTATCTGGAGCGACACAGTAAGATTGAGTCAGCATGAACTAGAAGAAGCCTTCGAATGCATTAAACAGGAAATCGAACAAAACCCAGGCACATATAAAGACCTGGGTGCCATACTATTTACTCGAGGTGAAGAAAGCCACCGCACAACACTGAAGAAGTTCTATTTGTTTAAGAACGACAGAGCTTCAAAACCTCTAGAAATTTGCCTCACTAAGAAACTAGAGTCTTTACGCAAGTAAGACCGTGAGGAGCACAAAGGGGCTGGGAAGCGTTAACTTCACTTATTCTGTCCCCTTACCTAACCACCCCTTAACCAAATAGTAATTTTAGTCTTGGCTCCTAGGGCTGGGGTGGTGCCTCTTTAACTTCCCGGCTCTGAGATACATTGATAATCAACTTGATAAATCTAACCAGGGCGCCAATTCCCAGTCCAATGGTAATTAGAATTAGCACTACTACAGCCACGGTGGGCAGTATCGCCGCCAGTTCGGCATCGGGTACGACGCTGAAATCAAAAGGAAACACCCTGAGGAAGGTTAAAGCAGTTATCATTCCCAGTGTATTCAGGACAATTAAGGTAATCTGACGTACCAGATATTTGTCCCGGGCAATGGAGATGCTGTGACCTACAATAGAAAGAATCAGCGTTACGTTTAGAATCGGCAGTACCAGATTAAGGTCTGGTGTCAGGAGGGGGTATATATTCCATCGGGTAATGCCAT
>Ga0307431_1001441_pt1 | contig 13743 bp, 13 predicted proteins | sample SalMarWE160170MG_FD_202155 | JGI IMG/M metagenome (GOLD analysis project Ga0307431, IMG submission 202155) | Salt marsh sediment microbial communities from the Plum Island Ecosystem LTER, Massachusetts, United States - WE1603-170 | ecosystem: Environmental > Aquatic > Marine > Intertidal zone >...
TGTACCGCTTATAGATCATCCTCCCTGAGAATGCCATCCTGAAATAATTTCTCTCATGATGTAAAAAACTGCTGATTTTTAGACATTCTAACCCAGCCTGTCAATAGGTATGGAGCAAACCTATAGCCATGAAAAAAAGGCATACGGGTTGCGGGATGAGGACACGGCATCATGTAATCAAGGGATAGGGAGAGAGTGAATCTTTTATGTCTCCGAGCGTGAGGTATCTCGTCCTGTTGTGCCGATAAGATACATTCAGGATCAACAACCTATTGACAAGGCACGAAAACTTAACTACGTTGTAGCTACAAAGTAGCCACAGAGGAAGAAACGCCTAACAGAAGCCAAGCGAAAAAAGGAGATCAAGCATATGAGCGGAGAGAAAGCTCACGGCATGTCAAAGGTTGAGTGGTACTATGAGGATTATGGGTCGAGGGCACGGGAACTGAAGGCGCAAGGTCAAGGGGTGATGCTCTACCTCTGCTCCCTTGTACCGGTGGAAATGATCACTGCAGCGGGCTTTATACCGCTCAGGATCAGGGGCAATGTTCACGAACCCATCACCAAGGGCAATACACAGCTGGAAACTATCGCCTGCCCCTTTATGCGCAGCTGCTTTGACGTTTCGCTCAAGGGCGCCTACGATTTTGCCGATGGGATCATCATCCCCCATGCCTGCGACAGCATCACCCGAACCTACAGTGTATGGCGATATCCCCTGGGATTACCCTATTCCCATTTTATCAACCTTCCCCATACCGTGAGGGGTGCCTCAATGGAGTTTTGTCAAAACGAGCTTGAGACATTCAGAAAAAGCCTGGGGAGGTTTGCAGGGAAAGAGATCACGGATGAAGCCCTTGCCGATGCTATTGAAGCGTACAACCAAAACAGGGATAAGGCAAAGGCATTCTATGAGCTAAGAAAAGCCAATCCGCCTCTCGTCACGGGTACTGAAATCCTGAAGATACTTACCGTTGGTATGAGCCTGCCTGTTCACGAAGCCAACGAGCTCTTCGATGAGGTGCTTGATGAGCTCGGGAAACGAACGCACTCACCTGTAGACGAGGCGCCTCGAATACTGGTGGACGGTTCCTGTGTGGATAACATAGACTTTATCAAGCTCATAGAGGACAGCGGCGCCAATGTAGTGGCTGATAGTCTCTGTATCGGCACCAGGGACTACTGGCCCCATGCCGAAACCGGCATAGATCCCATTAAATCCCTTGCCCATCGGTACCTGGACAAGATCAACTGCCCCAGGACATACCGGGAAAAGGTAGGAACCTCTTATGAAGACGACCTGGAGGCGAGGTTCGGGGACATAGGCTCCTTGGTCAAGACATTCGCAGTGGACGGGGTCATCCTGTATATCTACAAATATTGCGACCCCTTTGGATTTGAGGTCCCTGCCCGGGAGGCTTACCTGGATCAGCTGGGGGTCCCGACCCTTTACCTGGAGGACGAATACTCGATCGGTACCATAGGGCGCATGAGGACGAGGATCCAGGCATTCCTTGAGATAATCGGCTAAAATAGTTACTTGAGTTTATTGAGTTTATTGGGTTTGCCTGCCCTAGGTTCTAGGTTTTTACTGCTCAAGATGAAACTTTTTAATCTTTTATTCTTACATTGCATCACTGGGTGGAAATCTTTTGTTCCATAGAGTGAATCTTGAAACACTACGAACTCTATGAACCTAATGAACACGGCAACCACTGTTGAGGGAGGTTTGGAATATGGCTGAGGAAGTCAGGAAAGAGGAAAGTAAAAAGAGAAAGACCGCCACTGTGGCAGCAAGCAAGATCGGAGGCATGGTAAAGGCTGCCATAGGAGGTACGGTACGGGCAAAGGAAGAAGGCAAAAAACTCGCCTACTCCTTTATCTGCTGCAGCTATGATGAGATTATACGGGCCATGGATATCGTGCCGGTTTGGACCGAAAACTATGCCGGCATATGCGGGGCAAAGCGGGATGCGCAACGGTTCCTGGAGAGGGCGGAATCCTTGGGATTCTCACGGTCCTTGTGTACCTATGCTCTCTGCGGACTCGGCTTTGACCAGTGGCGGGAAGAGCTGGGTGAAATGCCCCCGGATGCGCCGTGGGGCGGGCAGGCACGGCCTGATATGATGCTATCAAGCGGCCAGATTCTCTGTGACCCGAGAAACAAGTGGTACCAGGCAGCGCAGCAATTCATGCCCGATGTTCCCATCTACGATGTGGGCCTGCCGTGGCCCCTGTATGAGGATGACATCGAGCTCTCCGAGGTCCAGGACTACTATATCGCATATATCGTGGCTGAGCTTAGAGGCCTGGTGAAATTCCTGGAAGAGCAGACCGGAAAGAAGATGGACTATGATCGGCTCAGCGAGCTGGTCGATTTGGGAGAGAAAACCTGGAACCTGATCTGGGAGACCTATGAGTTGAGAAGGGCCGTGCCTACACCCATGGGCACGGGCGACGCCATGAATACCATGGTGCCCATGGTCTTTATGCTGGGCACGCAGGAAGGATACGACTTCTTTGTGGATCTCAACAGGGAGCTCAAAGAGAAGATAGCAAAAGGCGAGGGTGTGATCCCGGATGAGAAATACCGGCTGCTCTGGGGCGGAGGCCTGCCCTCATGGTTCGCCCTGACCGATTTCAACTACTTTAACAGCAAAGGAGCGGTATTTCCCGTTGAGACGACCTACCGCATGATAGAGCCTATCTACCGGCTGGATATACCCGACACCAACGACCCCATAGAGCGGCTGGCTTGGAGGTGGCTTGGATACTGGACTTACTGGTATGACAAAGCCAAGAAAAGACCCGGATCGGAGCCTGATGTGGAGCGTCTCATCCAGTATATTGAGGATTACCAGATCGACGGCGTTGTCATGCACGAGGCCTTCTCGTGCAGGACCTGGCACCTGGGGTTGATCTGGCAACTCAACCAATTGCAGAAGATCTATAGGCCGATCCCCGTGTTAGTGCTCAGGGGGGGGCACAATAAAGAGATAGAACACCGGGAGCTCCCCTCCTTGATCCTGGAAAGCGATATCGTCGATATAAGCTCCTACTCCGAGGTAGACACCAGAAACAGGATCGACGCCTTTATCGAGACCTTGGAATCAATGAAGAAGAGCAAGACTGATACAACGGGCTAAGGCATGTCTGATTATTTTGCAGGCATTGATATAGGCTCCACCATGACCAAGGCGGTGCTCATGGAGGAGGATGTCATCTCTTCTGTTATAGGGCCGACCGGCCCCGAACAGAGGAGGTTGGCCAATAAGGTGATGGAAGCAGTGCTGGAAAAGGCCGGTCTCCCCTTCAGCTCCATCACCTATGTGGTTGCAACAGGGTACGGGAGGATTAATGTGCCTTTTGCGGACAAACAGATCACTGAGATCAGCTGTCATGCACGAGGTGTGGGCCACCTCTTCCCCTCGGCAAGGACCATCATCGATATCGGAGGGCAGGATAGCAAGGCAATAAAGATACAGAACGGCAGGCCTGTCGATTTTGTCATGAACGATAAGTGTGCCGCAGGAACGGGCAGGTTTATAGAACTTACCGCAGATGCCCTAGGCGTTTCCCTCGATGAGGTGGGCAGCCGTGCCCTTGAGGGAACCCACCCAGCCAAAATAAGCAGCATCTGTACCGTCTTCGCCGTCCAGGAGGTGGTGACTCGCCTGGCCGAAGGCGTTCCCCTGAACGATCTGCTCGCCGGCATCTTAGAGTCGTTAGCCAGGAGGATCTCGGGGATGGTGAATCGAGTGCGCGTGACCAAGGATGTGGTCATCACCGGCGGAGGCGCCAAAAATGCGGGGCTGGTAAAGGCACTCTCGGAAAAGCTGGGCTGCGAGGTCCTGCTTCCCCCCGAACCTCTCCTCACCGGTGCTGTGGGTGCAGCATTACTGGGAAAGGATATCGTACAAAAAGCTCGAAAGGACGACTCAACCCTTACGAGAAAAGAGCGCTCCCTATCGGAGATAGGGCTTTATTAGCGGATCAGATTCTGCGATCCTGAACAGATTTTGCGAAGTGCTCAAAAGATGCCGATCGCTAAAAGGTCGGCACAAGGGGACAAACCTAGCAAACCATGAAAAGGACCTCTTTCTGCATACTCCTATTTGTAACATTTCTCTTGCTCACACCCGACATCCACGCAGCAGACATCCCTCCGGCATTTCAAGGACTGCTCCAACGCCTGCACAGAGACGGCATAGATCATGGGTATCTCACCGATGTCTTTACACGGCGGGAACTTGAGCTGATGCCGGAGATCGTGGCGAAAGGCCTCATCCGAAGGGAAGCCCGCCTTAACTACGCCCAGTTTCTGGAGAACTACGCACTCAACAAGTCAATCTCCTATCTCAAAACTCACAAAGATATCCTGAGCGAGGTGGAAGCTCGTTTCAGCGTCCCAGCCCCGGTGGTGGTCGCCGTTATCTGCGTTGAAACCGCATGCGGAACCTACCTGGGTCGCTACACCACGGTCAATCTGCTCGCAACCCAGGTCCTCTCGGCCCAGCCTGAGATCTGCCAGGCGATCTATCGCCTCATCCCGCCTGAAGAGAAAAAAAGCTTGACCCTAAAGATGGTGCAAAAAAGGCTGGAGGGAAAAAGCACAAAGGCGTACCGAGAACTCAAGGCCTTTTTGAACTATACGAGGGATCATGGGATTGACCCCTTTTCCATACAGGGATCAGCCGAGGGTGCGATCGGAATCCCGCAGTTCCTTCCCTCGAATATCACCCTCTACGGCTCCGATGGCGATGGCGATAGGAAAATCGATCTCTTTCAACACGAAGATGCCATCGCCAGCGTCGCCTCATTCCTCAAGGCCTTCCGGTGGAGCCAGGCCGGGACCTGCCAAAAGCAACAAGAGGTTATCCTGCAATACAACCCAAGCCGCTATTATGCCGATACTGTGCTCAAACTGGCGGGTGAACTCAAAGACTCCTGGCGGTAAGCAGCTCAGGCGATCGTGACGTCCTTGCTCAGATACACATCCTGAATCGTATGAAAGATCTCCACCCCGCCGGCAAGCGGCTTCTGGAAGGTCTTCCTGCCTGTAATGAGGCCCATGCCCCCGCCTCTCTTGTTGACGATTGCGGTGTAAACGGCATCGGCTAGATCGTTGTCCCCTGAAGGGCCGCCGGAATTGATCAGGCCGACCCTTCCCATATAAGTATTCGCCACCTGATACCTGACCAGATCTATGGGATGATCTGAGGTCAACTCGCTATATACCTTCTTATGGGTCTTCCCGAAACTGAGCGCGGTAAAGCCACCGTTGTTTTCAGGCAGCTTCTGCTTGATGATGTCCGCCTCAATGGTGGCGCCCAGGTGGTTTGCCTGACCGGTGAGATCCGCGCTCACGTGATAGTCCACGCCATCCTTCTTGAAGGCGTTGTTCCTCAGGTAACACCAGAGCACGGTAAACATACCCAGCTCATGGGCATATTGAAATGCCTCGCTTACCTCGGTGATCTGTCTCGTTGACTCCTCGGATCCGAAATAGATGGTGGCGCCTGCTCCCACTGCACCCATATCAAAGGCCTGATCGATACCGGCAAAGAAGATCTGGTCATACTTATTGGGGTAGGTGAGCATCTCGTTGTGGTTGAACTTCACGATAAAGGGGATCTTATGGGCATATCTCCTGCTCACAGAGCCGAGTACCCCGAGCGTTGATGTTACCGCATTGCATCCTCCCTCGATAGCCAGCTTTACAATATTCTCTGGATCGAAGTAATCCGGGTTCGGGGCAAAGGATGCGCCGCCTGAGTGCTCCACCCCCTGGTCCACCGGGAGGATGGAAAGATACCCGGTACCCCCCAACCGGCCATGGCTAAACACCGACTGGAGATTCCGCAACACGCTATTCGGCCTGTCTGATTGAATCAGCACCTTGTCCACGAAATCCTCGGAAGGGGTTATCAGGCGCTCTTTGCCGATGGTGGTGCATTTGTGATTGAGCAGATAATCTGCCTTTTCTTTGCCCAAGAGCTTATAGATTGTATCAATCATAGCTGCCTCCTTGGTTTAAAATTCTTACCAATCGTGAATTCTCTCGCAACCTTCTTGCATTCCATTATTTTTCATACGTCGCGCTTGCGCGGCGCTCTATAAAATCGTGAAGCGGTTTTATATCTTGATACAAAAATGCCGCTCATTTGTCTATCCCATTACCCTATTTTTCTATTATTATTTGATTTTGCGCTCATTTCCGTATAGAGAGGAGAGGTATTTTGTGTCGGCATTGCCGTCAATCGCTGAAACAAGGATCTTTTATGCCATCGCAAAGTCTTGCCGGTTTTATTGTGCTCACCATTAAGGGATTCTGCATCGGTGCAGCAAACGTTATCCCCGGCGTATCGGGCGGCACCCTAGCCCTCATACTCGGGATCTATCAGGAATTGATCAATGCCATCGGTTCATTCAATCTTAGGGTACTGAAGCTTGCCGCAGAGCTCAAGGCGCGAGAGGCGCTCGGAGTTATTTCATGGCCTTTTATCCTGCCCGTGAGTTTGGGCATCTTGCTGGCAACAGTGTCGCTTGCACGGGTACTGAGCGCACTTTTAGAAACCTATCCGATAATGATCTGGTCCTTTTTCTTCGGATTGATCCTCTCATCCGTCCTTATCGTGAGTAAGGAAGTCGGCAGGTGGGGGGTGATTCCCTTCAGTGCAGCTGCCCTCGGGACAGTTGGGGCCTTTCTCCTCTTTGGTCTGACGCCCGCCACTACACCGGATGCCCTGTGGTTCCTCTTTGTTTGCGGTATGCTCGCCATCTGCGCCATGATCCTGCCCGGCATCTCAGGCGCTTACATCCTGGTGCTTCTCGGTAAATACCAGTATGCCCTCGAGGCAATAAATAAGGGCGATCTGCTGGTCCTTTTTATCCTGGCCTCTGGAGCCCTGGTTGGATTGCTCAGCTTTGTACGGGTTATCGGATGGCTCCTGAAAAAATACCATGATGTCACTATGGCTGTCCTGATCGGCTTGATGCTCGGTTCCCTGCGAACGATCTGGCCCTGGAAAGAGACTCTGCAGAGTGTTTCCGGGGGTTACGGAACAGAGGTTAGCATCTTTCAGGTCAACACCCTTCCAAGTTCCTTTAACGGTGAGGTGATTGGTGCCCTCCTTTGCCTACTCTTGGGAATTTTTCTTATCCTCGGAATAGAGATGGCGGCGCGGAACAAGGCCTAGCCCTTGATGACGCCGAGAGGCCTCATCTTGGCAACCTTTGTCGCCAATCCTGCCATGTGAACCGCTTCAACTACCAGAGAGACATCCTTATATGCCTCGGAGACCTCCTCCCTGAGTGTGGTCTTTCCCCTTGATTGGACAAAGATGCCCCTATCCTCAAGCTCCCGGTGGATAGCCCGGCCTTTCGTGGCCTCAATGGCCTTCTTCCTGCTCAGCAGCCTCCCGGCCCCATGACAGGTGGATCCAAAGGTCTCTTCCATAGCCCCTTGGGCGCCTGCCAGCACATAGGAGCAGGTACCCATATCGCCGGGTATGAGCACCGGTTGACCCACCGTTCCGTATCTCTCCGGAACACTCGGATGCCCGGCTGGAAGCGAGCGGGTAGCCCCTTTCCGGTGAACGCAGAGCTTCATCTGCCTGCCATCCACCAGATGCGTCTCAATTTTCGCAATATTGTGGCACACATCGTAGAGGAGCTCCATTCCGAGATCAGCGGGGCTTATTTGCAAGACACGTTCAAATACCTCTCTGGTCCAGTGCATGAGTATCTGCCGGTTGGCCCATGCATAGTTCGCAGCGCAGGCCATGGCCGAGAGATACCGCCCAGCGAGCTCGGACTTGAGCGGAGCACACGCCAACTGCCGGTCGGGGAGCTCAATCCCCCATTGGCTTACCCTGGTCCCCATCTCCTTGAGGAAGTCATCGCAGATCTGATGGCCGAAGCCCCTGGACCCGGTATGGATGAGCACGGTAAGTTGACCCTCAAAGAGGTTAAATACTTGAGCCACACGCCGGTCGTAGATCTCCCGGACTTCCTGCACCTCTAGGAAATGGTTGCCTGAGCCCAGGGTTCCCAGTTCATCGTGTCCCCTCTTGTAGGCCCTCTCGCTCACCGCCTCTGGATCAGCACCCCTCATAGCACCCCGATCCTCGGTCCGCTCCAGATCCTCCGGCGTGCCCATGCCTTTTTTCACGGCCCATAAGGCTCCCTTGAGGGCGACCTCCGATGCCTCTTTCCTCGAGAGGCGTATCCTCCCCCGGGAGCCGACACCCGTAGGAACAGCCTTGAAAAGCTCCGAGATGAGCCCCTTTATTCGAGGCCTGATTTCACGTGCCATAAGGGCTGTGGTTACAAGCCGCACTCCGCAGTTGATATCATAGCCCACCCCGCCGGGCGAGATGACTCCCTCGTCCATGTCAAAGGCGGCCACCCCTCCAATGGGAAATCCATAGCCCCAGTGTATATCAGGCATGGCCAAGGAATATCTGATAATACCGGGCAGGGTTGCAACGTTCGCTACTTGAATAAGGCTCTGATCATCTTTTATGTTGGGCGCGAGATCAGGGCTTGAGAAAACAAGCCCCGGCACCCTCATTGCACCGGTTTTAGGTATGAGATACCTCCATTCGTCTATCTTCTTTATCTTGATATCCATAAACGGACCAAGCCTCTCGCGTTCCTACAATTATACTATCCTGTCCTTAGTACACAATCCTAAATCTGAGCTGCTAAATATCAAATATAATTCTGGCCTCCCACTCACCATCCTTCCTCTCAACCGAAATCTGATGGTAGGTAACGGCCTTTATCTCCCTGGCAATTTGGTGACGGCCTCCCCTGAAACGAGCCAGGTTTAGTACTGACTCCAATCCAATCTCACTAATGGAGGTAATCTCAATGTCACGCACTATCAGCTTTTCGGCTTCAAAGAGATAGAGAACCTCCCCGAGCCATCGCACCATAAGATCCGGAAGGTCTTCACCTTCAAAGGTCAGCTCCCTCCTAACAGGCTTCCCTTTAATGTCTCCCTCGACCATAATGTCTGTCATAGCATAGGCAGCACGCATGAAAAGATCTTTTATGTCAGCTGCTTGGACGATAATACCCATGTCCGCAGCATGATCGATAATCTGATACGTTAGTTCGCTAGGGTTCATGTTTTAAACAAACAGTGCATAAAGTCGCCTTTTCATTTCATATTACTCTCTTGGCAAGAATAAATCAAAAGGTCTAGGCCCACATTCCCGAAAGAAAAGGCTTCAGAAAAATTTGGATTTGCCCGGTAATCTCATCTGTGATAAAATAATTATATGCTGCATACGTTATCCCTATTCGAAGATCTTAGCCGTTATTTGGATCCCCAGCCATCCCGGAAAATTGCTGAGGTACTAGGGCAGGTCTATGAAGAGGTGGCTCAGGCCGTTACAAAAAAAGAATTCAATGAACTAAAAGAAATCGCTGGCGATCTGGCCCAGGCCCAGCACAGGACAGAGGAGAGGCTCGGGGAATTAGCTCAAGCGAAATAAAAAACTGAAGCCTTCCTTAATAAACTGGTTGAGGATCATCATAAAATGGGACAAAGTAGGGGAATTACTTCCGATGTTTTTGCATATACGCTGAAAAATCAAAGTTATAAAGGCCTGCCGCCACTCCTTAAAAGAGATTTGGGGCTTGAGATTGAAGATCGTCTCATCAGACGCTATCTGCCTACAGGGGAGAAGGGGCACTATCTCCAGGTAAATATCTATGGCTGGGGCAAGAAAAACGGGAAGAAGACATTGATCCTCGGAGAGGCCAAAACGAGCATTTCACGCCGTGAGATCAGCCGTTTTCAAAAGCTCGTGAAAAAAGCAGCACACTTAGAAAACACCTCTTTGCAGGACGTCTGCCAGGTAATGGTCGTCCATGACGTCACCCCTGCCATCGAGGAATATGCGAAGGAACAAGGCATCCAACTTTACTGGTCCTATGATCTATAGAAAGACCTGGCTTTAATAAAACATGAGTAATTCTTTAATACCTTTATCAGCATCCCCCCCTTCCAAACAATTGACAGCTTGCAAAATTAAGGCTAGCAAAAAAATGGAATACAACAAGATACGAAAAGCTTTCTCCTGTTTGAAAGCTACTCCATTTCACCCTCAATGGTTTGTATTCCGCAGAGAGCAGGAAAGTATTGCCTCTATCAATCCATATTTGCGTGGCCTTGTATTGGATATCGGATGTGCTGATCAAAAGCTACGGCATTTTTTACCAAAGGGTACAACTTACATAGGATTAGACTATTATCAGACCGCTACCTATTGGTATAAAACTCGGCCACAAATATATGGAGATGCACAAGCCTTACCCTTTCATGATTCCAGCATACAATCAGTGGTACTGCTTGATGTGCTGGAACACATACCTGATCCAAACAGGTGTTTAGAAGAAATTCATCGCGTTCTGGCCCCAGACGGAATACTTGTTTTACAAGTGCCCTTCATGTACCCAATACATGATGCCCCATTGGATTTTAGACGCTGGACAGTTTATGGATTAAGAATTCTTGCACAAAATCAAGGATTTGCCATCATACAAGAAAACTTAATAGGCAATTGTCTTGAAACTGCTGCCCTCTTAACCAATATTGCTCAAAGTAAGACTGTACTTAATTGGATAACCCACAAAAACCCTTTAGCGATTTTAGGGCTATTGCTTCCTTTAACAGTGCCGTGCCTGAATATAATCGCATGGGTCCTTGCTAAATTTAGCCCACCTGAATCAATTATGCCACATAGTTACCGCATAATTCTGGCGAAGGCTTAATATGCATATTCTTTTGATCACTACTTCTTATCCCGAACAAAGGTCTGGCAGTGAAGCAGCCGGGTCATTCGTAGAGGATTTTGCTGAAGTCTTATCTAAACATATTAGTATTACAGTTGTTGCCCCAGGTCTCAAAAATGCGTCAGAAACATACAGCGCGAATTTAATCCTACGCCGCTTCAAAGTGCCATACTCACCCCTTTCTCTTCTTAAACCATACAATCCGGCCCACTGGCCATTTATAATCAAGACACTTAATGCAGGACAGCGAGAGGTGCAAAAAGTTGTCGATGAAAAAAAGGTAGATTATATAATGGCTTTATGGGTATTGCCTTCTGGTTATTGGGCTCGCAACATCTGGAAAAAGCATGCTATTCCTTACTGTGTATGGGCGCTAGGTAGTGATATATGGGGGTTAGGAAAAATACCGGTGGTAAAAACCATGCTAAAAATAGTGCTGCGAGACAGCAATATCTGTTTTGCCGACGGTTATATCTTGAAAAAAGATATAGAGAAAATCTCCGGGAAATCTTGTGAATTTCTTTCTAGTGCACGAAGACTGCCAAAAGTGGGGGGGAAAATTTTGTCTGCTGCCCCGCCTTACAAACTTGCCTATCTTGGTCGGTGGCACTACAATAAAGGAATAGATTTATTGTTGGACAGCTTGCATTTGCTAACTGACGAAGATTGGGCAAGAATCGAAGAAGTCAGAATATTTGGCGGAGGGCCATTGGAAAAGATAGTCAAGTCTGGCTATGATTCATTGAAAGAAGCGGGTCGCCCCATTTTACTTGGCGGCTATCTTGATAGAATACAAGCTGCCAAATTACTCCTTTGGGCAGATTATTTATTGATTCCCTCACGAATCGAAAGCATACCTGTAATATTTTCAGATGCTATGCAGTGCATGTGTCCAGTTATTGTAACACCTGTTGGTGATTTGCCACGACTATTGTCAGATTATGAAGTTGGTGTATTAGCAACAAATTTATCGGCGCAAGCCTTTGTCTTTGCTTTAACTCAAATTCTAAACCAAGCACCTCAGAAATTTTCCGTTGGACTTCAAAATGTAGCTGATGATTTTAATCCGGAGCATATCGTTGATACATTACTACCCCTTTTCCAAAAATATTTTCATTAAAAAGAATAAAAAGATGATCGCAGTTTTAGGCTATATTTTTAAAAGAATTAGAACATTGTGATCTTCTCAGCAATTTAGGTAAGATATTTGCTTATCTATATCTTCATCCTCTTTTACGAGATATCACTAGGTTGACTTTTTGCAGGTGTATCAGTCATTCTATGAAAAATTTTATTTTTACACATAACCCTCCTAAATATTGGCATGAAAGCTGTGTCTCGCAGGGTAATCTATTTCACAGTGCAGAATGGCAAAATGTTTTACATAAAGGATTCAATTGTCAAACAATTTATGGTTGGAATGCCAAAACGGAAACAGGTTTTGCGATTACTATCTTCAAAGTTGGCCCTTTTCGGATTGGCTATGTTGGATTTCCAGTTGGCGGGATACTTGGTAAAGAACCTCTTGATAATGAAACTATGATGGCACTACGAAAAGCACATTTGCCCACAACCTTACATCTAGTACGCTTACCTACCAGCGCCTTCCATGATGAGCCTGCGCTTGATTTAGATTCTATTACAACCCCAGAAACTGCTATTGTGGATTTACAAAGGTGGCAACTTTCCCAAGTTCCCAAATTTCAACGTAATGTAAGAAAAGCACAGAATTCTGGTATAAAAATCGCCGACGCCTCCCAATCTTTTTATGGTACTCATTTATACCGCCTCTATCGAAAAACCATCTTACAGCATAATGGTAGCCTACGCTACAATACGGACTATTTTAGTGCATTAATAGAATTATCTTTGACACATCCTGACTTGCGTTGTTTGCTCGTTTTTTTGGGTCAGGAAATTGTAGGTTTCCTTGTACTCGCCTTACAAAATGACACGGCTTATTACCTGCATGGTGCAATTGATACACCTTTAAGAACTTATGGCGGTTCAGCATTATTATTTTATGAGGCCATCACTTGGGCAAAAGATCGTGGCATGGCTTGTTTTAATCTTATGGCATCTCCCAATAAGCAAGCTTCCCTGATACGTTATAAGGAAAAATTAGGCGGTATCACTAAAGAACAAAAGACTTATGAATTTCCAATCAAGCCTTTTTATGCAAAGGCGTTTAAGAGAGCAATGTGGTTTTACAATCATGTCAATAAACTCTTCTACTAAATTTCAGGCTTCTCAATAAAAGCAACCGATCTTTTTGAAAACCATTCTAACCAAAATAAAACAACCGAGTAAACGATAAGCCTGATGATATAAAAAACTGCGCTTGCGATAACACCCATAGAAATTGGCAGAGAAACATAAGGTGCCATAATTCCTACTACTACCTCACGGATACCTACATTGCCCGGCGTGAAAGAGAATTGTGCCAACACATTTAAGGCAACAGCAAAATAGGATATATCAACAAAACTGAGCTGACATCCAATCCCTCTTAACAAACAATAAAAAGCTATTATTGTAGCTAAATATAGTCCTAAGGCAATTAACAGGAGCGCAGGAAAGCATCTAGCATAAACAAACAAAGTAAAACGAACTGAAAAATAGATAATTACCATAATCAGCAATAGCAATAACAATGTATATATTAATGGAAATAATAACCATACGGCACCGAGCAAACTAACTAATACGGAAGCTATGCTGGCTATCAATATAAATACAATAAAATTATACCATTTTAATTGATAAACATCTGTTAACATCTTTATCAATACTAATGTGCCTGTTTTTGCAGGTAAGACTGTGTTTAAAACACTTTTCCTAGCTGTAAATAAAGCCGGATATAGCCAATGTGGCTGAATTTGGTGATATTTCAAAAAAATCATTACTTGCCAGGCTTGTAAAAAAAACATTGCT
>Ga0307431_1001442_pt1 | contig 13737 bp, 10 predicted proteins | sample SalMarWE160170MG_FD_202155 | JGI IMG/M metagenome (GOLD analysis project Ga0307431, IMG submission 202155) | Salt marsh sediment microbial communities from the Plum Island Ecosystem LTER, Massachusetts, United States - WE1603-170 | ecosystem: Environmental > Aquatic > Marine > Intertidal zone >...
TCAAGGTCTTCCATATCTTCCATTAAGTCCAAAACATCTTCTTCAATACTATCTTTTTCTTCTTGATAATTGGCTATTACCTTTTGTATCTGCTTGAGCTCCTTGATATCAGATATTTTCCCTCCGTATAAATCTTCCTGATGTTTTTTGATTTTATTAGATTTTTCAGTTAAATCTAATTCTATTCTTTTTAATTTAATCTGTAAATTCTTATAATTTTCGTTCTTATTTTTTAAACTATTTTTCAGCCCCTGAATTTCTTTGGTAATCCCTTCTATTTTTGAGGGTAAACTTCTCTTCTTTTTCTCTTCTTCATCGATATCAATATCGATTTTCTGTAATTCTAAAAGAATATCATATTGCTCTTCTATCAATAACTTATTCCTCCTCTCTTCATAGTTGCAAAGCCATTAAAACAAAAAAACCTTACTTCTTATATAAAAGAAGTAAGGTTTTTATAAAATTCTGGTATTTTTTTAATTTTATGCTTTATCATAAATTCCACACTACCGTATTATTAATAAAATTAATAATTATCAATTTTTTGGTGGGCCCACCTGGATTCGAACCAGGGACCGACCGGTTATGAGCCGGTTGCTCTGCCAGCTGAGCTATGGGCCCGTTAGCCAACATTATCTTCGTTAAAAGTATATCAGATATGTTTATAAAGTCAAGAATATTTTCGTATTGCGTATCGTGTATAAAATACAGTAATAAGTAATATGTAATGAGTAATGTGTAATAAGCAATTGGTTTCGAGTTGCAAGTTACGAGTTTCAAGTTTGAAAGAAATAAGTAGGTGTATATTAAATTAGTTATCTGGTTAGGAGAATTAGCGCAGAGAATGTATAGCGCAAAGCTATAACTTAAAATTCAAAACTAAACCGAGAACTAAAAACCAAAAACTGCAAACTGATTTCTTTATCTAATTGCCCCGATAAAATGTAAGTTATATAATTATCAATATTTATTAAACTTATTTTAGATGCAGGCTCTTTAGCTGACCACAGGCAGCGGAGATATCATCACCTTTTGATATTCTTATAGTAGTTGGAATCCCCTTAGCTATCAATTTATTTTTAAAAGATTTAACCTGGGGAGCAGCGGGCACCTGCAGTAAGGAATCGGGTGCGGGATTAAAAGTAATTAGATTTACTTTAGAATTAAATCCACCAATCAGTTTAGCCAATTCATCTGCATAAATCAGTGAATCATTCACTCCTTTAATCATAATGTATTCAAAAGTAATCTGTCTATTAGTTTTATCCGCATAATTCCTGCATACTTCTATCAAATCGGGCAAAGGATACAGATTATTTACCGGCATTAGATAAGACCTTAATTTGTTTTCTGGGGCATGCAGAGAAACTGATAGCTCTATCTGCCAATCACGCTCTTGCAATCTTTTTATAGCAGGTATCACCCCGCAGGTAGAGATGGTAATCTTTCTTGCTCCAATGTTAAATGCATCTTTAGAATTTAATATACAAATGGCTTTTACAACATTATCATAATTGTCTAAAGGCTCCCCAATGCCCATAAATACAATATTATTGGGATTTGACTTCATTTTTTTCTTAACAAATAAAACTTGATTTAAAATCTCGCTAACTGTAAGGTTTCTGATAAAACCCTTTTTGCCGCTTTCACAAAATAAACAGTTATATTTACAGCCAATTTGGGAAGATATACATTCAGTAACTCTTTCATCAGAAAATATAAGAACACTTTCTATTAAATTTTCATCTTCTAGTTTAAATAAATATTTCTCAGTTTGGTCTTTCGATTTAGCTAATTTAACTAACTCTATCTTGCTTATATAATAATTTTCTTGAAGTAAATCTCTAAATGATGCTGGGAGACCCAGCATTTCCCTGAAATCTTCTATGCCTTTCTTGTAAAGTAAATTAAATAATTGAGTTGCTCTATATTTTTCAACTCCTAAATTTTTAACCTCATCTTGAAGTTCATTTAAGGTAAAATTTTTAATATCTTTCTTCTGTATAATCATAATATAAACTAAATCTCTATAATTTATTTTTTAATTTCTCTTCTTATATCTTCAGCAAATTTTTTTACTCTTTTATCTATTCCCGGGATACCCTTTACAGACCCGGGGTCATTAGCGGTAGCGGTTAAAGTAAAATAAGGAGGCAGTCTAAATCCTTTGTTAATATTTAAAGCCCCTATTAACTGTTTAACCACACAATCACTCCCTGAATTTCCGGAAACTACAACGGAAAATATAGTTTTATTTCCAAATTTCACCCTCTTGTAAAGAACAGTCATTCTATTTATAACCGCCATAAGCTTTGCGGATATTGCGTCATTATAATTAGGACATAGCCAGATTATACAATCAGCCTCTTCTATCGCGGGGAGAATTTCTTTTACCATAATCCCCCCATAAAAACAGCTTTTTTCTTCACTATAATGGATACAAGTTTTATAAGAGCATCCTCTGCAATCCACCACGGTTCCATTTTCTACGTGGAGTTCTCTTATATCTTCTCCGCTAAGGCTTTCTTTTACCATTTTCCAAAGCATAAGAGTATTAGAAGTCTTAAACAAACTCGAATGCAACACAAGTATCTTCGGTCTGTTAATTAATTTTAAATTCTCCTCTGTTAATTTTTTTACTAATTCTATAGACTGTTCTTGGTAAATCTTTAAAAGAGGCAGTTTAAAAGTTTTTTGCCAGGTAAGAAAATTACTGAAATTGTAAGTAGCTTCTACAACTGGATGACCAGGGAACCTGCACCCCATCTGGTTGGTTAAAAAAATTATCTTTTGAGCGGTGCTCTTGGTAAATAATTCACTTGGACTCTGGATTATAATTACAGCTCTTGAGCCTAAAAGGGAATCATCTCCCCTTTCCTTCAATTTTAAAAGCATTCCAAATAGAGGGATATTAAATCCGCATTCATCTAATTCGATAGCAAATATAATCTTCTTATTTCGTAAATCAACAGGAAAATCCTGAATAGTTTTCACAATTGTTAATTGATAATTTTCTGTGGCTGTTTTGACAACTTCGGCAAAACTATCCGATATTTTCCCCGGCATAATCAAATAAATCATTTCCATAAAATAATTTCCTCTATCGATAATTATTTATAAAATATTGCTCAATTCCTGATAACTTTTTTTAATTTTTTCTACTAAAATAGCTGGAAGGTCTAATCTTTCAATTTCGATTCCTGATTTAAGCAATCTATTTTTCGCTCCCATAAATACTCCCCCCATAAAAGTTGCACTATAATGCCATTTTCCACTCATAGTGGCAATAAGAGGATAGCTCCCGGAAGATAAGGCCGGGGCTACATAAGGTTTAAAACCAGTCTCCCTCACTTCTAAATTTGCTTTTACGGTTTGAGCGGTAAGCATCTCGGAAAGACTTTCATCATATTTTTTTAAGCTGTTGGCAATTACCAAACCCTGGCCATGAGGGCCAAAGGCTCTTCCCTCTCGATTATATTCAGCAATTTCAGTATTTTGTTTTGAATAATAGACTGCCCGGGCATGCATCACTCCCAAGCCATATCCTCTTATCTGGTCTGCTGCTAACCCTTTAAAATCAAACTCTCCGCCTGTACTTTTATTGCTGGTCAGAAAAACAGCTTTGCACAATAAGTCTACCGGGTCTGAGATAACAGCAAATATCCCTTTAAACGATTTTTCCCGTGCTTTTCGGGCATAATCAGAGATTATCTTAAAATTTCCTCTAAATTGCTTCATTCTCACATCTTCTTGTTTTTCTCCCAAAGAAGGAACTCCTACTGTTGCACAAAATACAAACATATTACAATCAAAAATATTCCCTTCTCTTATCGGGGAAACCTCGGGAAATTTCTGAGCAGAAAAAGGACAAAATATCTGATTCGCCTCCAATTCCCATCTCTTTATTGAGTTTATATTTTTATCATATATTCCGATAGATTCAATACAATTTCCTCCCAATAATCTCAAGCCGGTAAGGAGAATCCCTCCTACATCACCCAATCCTATAATATTAACTTTCCACCGGGAAGGGAATTTATAATTTAATACATCTTGCCAGTTAGGGTATTCGGTATTAAGTGAACTCACTCTTTTTTCTTTTATTCTTTTTTTAAGCCATGGTGGTAAATTAGAATCAATCTTCTTGGATTTTTGCAGTAGGTGGATACCCTCTTCTTTTAAAAAGATTAGAGATGTATCGGTAATACTAAAATATCTTCTTGATTTTAAAGGGTTTATCCGATTAAGTACATAAACTATTTCTTTGCTCTCTTCGGCTTCGCTTTCGGATATTCTCTTTAATTCATTGTATTCCGATTGGGAAATTAGTATTTTATCTTTTAATTTGTAGAAGAACATTAAAAATCCTTCTTATAATTATAATTTTTTCAGTTTGCGGAATAGATAAATTGATTTATAGATTACTATTAAATTAAAAATTTAAAGCGAAAAACGAAAAACCATAATTTAAAATTCAAAACTTTTTATCTCAATTTTAAATTTTAAGTTTTGGTTTTGCGCTTTACTCTTACTTTCAATTTCCTTAACCTGCTAACTGGGTAACTGACTAACCAACAAACTAATCTTAAACGAGATACGATTCACGAGATACGAGATACGAATTTTGGTTTCACATTTTCCTGTCTGCTATTCCTTTGGTACGTCGTAAAAGTTCAAGGCTATTTCTTAAATAATGAGAGGGACTAAGATTAAGATTATAATCCATATCTTCTCCCTGGTCAGGATACCGAGGATAAATAATCACTTCTCCTAAATGGTCTAAAGTCAACTTTCTTTGTTGAATTACTTGATATTCATTTTCCAGAGCTTCTAATATGGTTAAAGCATTTTCAATACAAACTTCGGAAAAATTATAGATGGTTTTCGCAGAAACATTTTTAATAAATGAAGGGAAAGTATAGGGTAGTACCTGACTGATAGATCTAACTAAATTTCCCTGAGTCCTTATCTTTCTCATTAATGCATCTCCACCAACAAAAGGATACAATTCACTTTCATTAAACCAAAGCCTGAGATTGGGAATAAAATGGGCACAATCAGCATCTCTATTTAATATAGTTGCTATCTCTTTTCCACTACCAGATAGTGCTCCCACAATTATTTTTTTAATTTTGATATCATATTTTTTAAATAAGGGCTCAAGAGTCTTTATTCTATATCCTTTATGTAAATAGTCATCAATAAGAATTACGGGCATATCAAATGAATGAATTATTTTAACCTGATTTTCCAGACTCATATAATTGGGGAAAGCACCAATCTCAAAACTTTTCATATCGGAAGCAAATATTTTTTCCGTATGGAGAGATTTAGTTACCGTGTTAGGTACTACCATCTTGTGCAGTATCTTTCCAAAGGGCACACACATTGACTTTCCTAAAGCTCGAGGGATTAACGGTGTTGTCGAAACATCATTTATCTTACAAATTTTCTTCACAATAGTCTGGTTAATTAAATTTATATTAAATGGTAAAACAATATTCCCGGGATAAAAAGTAGTAAACGATTTTAATAATCTTTTACGTGATATTATAACCGATTTTTTAATGTTTAAATTTTGGCAGAAAGGTTCCTTTATAATTGTCTCGGTATCCAGATTGACTATACAGGGTTTACTCATATCCACTACAAATACCGGATTATCTTTATCGCTGAAGGGTAAGCAATAAAACCCCATAAGTTCTAAATTCTCGTTTAAAGAGTCTAACGGATAATTTTTTAATACATTTCTAAATATCGCATAATTGTAATCTTTCTCCATACAAAAAGAAAGGGTTTCGGTAAGAATAACCTGCTCAAGGTTTTCGAGTCCTGATCTATTTTCCATATCACTTATGGTAAAAACGCCATCAATAACTATAGTGCGGCCAACTGCATTTTCCCGGATATACTCAGATATCAAGTTGTCCTTAAACTCCTGGAAAAGAATGTTTGAACGAACCCAATGAAAGGCTGAAAAACCCAATATCATTCCATTGTGGCGAACATCGCGAAATAGTAAAATTCTCGGATTTAGTTTATGACTAAACTCAATCAACTTTTTAGATACTTTGTTTCGATTATATTTAGAAAAAACTTTCTGACAAAGTTCTTTTATTAAATCCGGGGTAATATCTTCAATTACCTCCACATCGATAGAGACAGTCTGTACTACACTCTTGTATTGTGGTTCTCTTTGGTATAAATTATTTTCGTAAATATATTTCTGAGCCAAAGGGTCGATAAGTCTGGAAATTTCTCTATTTTCATCTATATTATTTCTTATTTGAGTCGAACTTATTTCTTCATAACGAGTAGCAAGATTAAGACTGAAAGAATTTTTTCCAATACTTTCAATTGGTATTTGAACTTTTTTCTTTTGCTCCTCGATAGAATTTGAAGCCTTTCTATCAAAAATAATATGAGGAAAAGTATGGATAGAATTTTTGCTTTTAGTTTTTTGATAAGCAGAGGCATTTAATATAACATCACTGCCTGCTACAATGTAAACCTCGGAAAAAGGGAAATTTTCCCTCAAAGCCTTTAAATTATCTGGATTGGCGATATTAACCTGCAAATCTTCAGGATATAAATATACATTAAGTTCATCAGCAATAGAAATATTTATTATATTCTTTCTGAAGAGATGGGGCTGAGTCCTTTTAGACCAGGAAAACTCATCAACAGCCAAATATATTTCAAAGCTAAGATTTTCTATTGCCTTAACAATCTCTCTATGGCCTAAAGAAAACGGGTCAAAGGCTCCTGGAAAGAAAGCTATTTTGTCCGGGGTTTCAAGGTTTATGTTTCCCCTAAAAAAATTATAATCAGAGATAAATTTATACATATAATTAAGTCCGATGCAATTTACTAAAAACATCAGGCCTTCTTTAGTTACAGGAGTTAACAAAGTAAGAATTTTTTTAGCAATAAGTTGAAATATGTCGTTCTTCTCTTCTAAGCTGAGATGTCTCGAGCCAAATATTTCCTTACCGATAACTCTAAATGCTGTCTGTTTCACCTTTAAATTATAGTGTACAAAACCATTCAAAAGGATACCTATCATCTTGCTAAGTCTGTTTTCATATGATTTCTCCTTTTCTGAAAATCTTTCTCGGTACTTAGGATAATTAGCGATGGCTATACCAACTGTCTTAAGCAGCAATGAGCTTAATTTAGGATCTGACTGTTTGATTTTTTCCATTAAATCATCAACAAGTTCCTCTAACTCATTAGGTGTAAGATGGAGTATTAATTGACCTAAATAGTAAGGAATATATTTAGTAAATTGATAATCTTCCATTTCTAAAGCCCTCAATAGTTCAATGGCTATATCGTTTCTCTGCTGAAAAGATAAAGAAGGAATTAAATTTACCAAGGATTTACCAGCCAAATTTCTAATATCTTCTATGCCGCTAACTTTTAAAATATTACAAAAATGCAAAGCAGTATAGATTTCTTCCTGTTTGCTCTTTAAGGTATGTTCTAATAAAAGTTCTATCTGAATTTTTTTAATTATTCCACTGGTTGAAGTTTTAAGGTTGCTTAGATATATATACTGTATCTTTTCTATATCTCTTCGATAAAATTCGATATACTTTTTTACAATGCTTTCGTCCAAACCTAATAATTCAACTATCTTCATATTTAAATAATTTTCAGCAGGGAGCACTAAGGCAGAAATATTACCGGCAAATATTTTTCTTAAGTTATTTATAAATCTAAATTCTTTATCGATTTGGGGTATTAAATCGTAGACTACCTCTAAAGCAGTAAGCCTGAGATTGTGATTCTCTTTCTTCAACATCTTTATAATATAATCAAATAATACCTTTACAGATTTTTCATCTGAACAGATTGATATATGTTTGGCGGCTTTTATCAAACACAGTTGAATTTCTTCATCGGTATACAGGTCTTTTTTATAGTGTTTTAAAATACTTTTTCTATAATTGCTTACCTGATGATTATTGCGGCAGTTAGAAAAAAGAGAAGAAATCATATTCTCAGTGCTATTAATAATTCGAGATTGATGAAGAGCAATCTTTTTATGGTCTGGCTGTAAAAAATATTTTAAATATCTTTCCAATAAATTAATACTGGTAATCACGGGAGGTTTTAGAATAACATTTTGAGGAATCTCTTTACGGTAATCTTCGTCAAAGCTGGAAATCAATAAACCGATAAGATTTGCACTTCTCCTTCTTATTTCATCTTCCGGGTGAGTTAATTGTTCGTATAAATATCCCAAGGTAATCATCTTCTGATTTTGAGTCAGGTAGGTAGAATATTCATTAAATATTTGTAGATATTCCCGTAGATTATTCCAATCTTTTTCGCTTCGAGCTAATTCTAAAAGTGAACTAAGAGAAGATTCATCTCGAAGTTCGTGCATTAAATTTATATTATGTTCTATAGAAAGAAATTTTATATTCTGGATAACTTCCTGACCCTGCATGAGGGTATAATACGGGTTTCTATCTTTTTTACAAGAACTTATCTCTTTATTATCTACATCCACATTTACCCCTAAATTTATCATATAATCTTCAAAGTCTTTTAATTTTTCATAAACATGGCAATATCTTTTTCTTTTTTTCTCATCAACATTATCCAGTTTGTCTAAGATTACTTGAAAAGAATCTTTCAGGCTAAAAATTCTCATCTCCTCTTTGGGACCGTTATTCGCATTTTTAACTCGAAAATCAGAATAAATTAATACAAGTGATTCCAGAGGTAAATTTTCCAATTCTAAATCCCAAACAGAATGATTAACTGCAATATGTCCGATATAGGGGATATTGTATTTTTTAAACCACATGTCAGTATAGTAATAATGTAAATAGGGAGTTCTTTCTACCTCAATATCTTTACATCCATATTTTCCGATATCATGTCCTGCTGCTGCTCCCGAAATCCTCCCCAAATCAACAGGAAGACCCAGATTATTCAACTGTCTGCCGATAAACAAAGCAATCCAATTTACCCCGCATATATGGTCTAAAGTATTGAACTTTAAAATTTCCTGGCTTAATTTCATCATCTCATAAATATATTCATCATTAAATGCTTTTAAAAATCTTTTATATTCAGCAGGATTCTCCAGTTTGCTTTTTTCGTCAGAAGTTAAAAAATTAAGGGGATATTTGCTGTAAAAAGCAGGATCACCGGACGACTTTTGGAACTTCGAAATTACTCTTAAAAATTCTAAATAGAGTAAGAAAGCTTTTCGGCAATTAGGGGAAATATCCTTTACAGGCAGCTCTACTGCTTTAGGGAAAGATTTAGAGAGGGTAAATTGATACACCTGATGAAGCCAATTAGTGGGATTATGTTCTTTATCAATATTGACGATGATGTCCTGACATAATGAATATGCTGCCTGACAACTATAATTTTTCCTTTCTACCATAGATGATAATTGTTTTAAAAATAGAGGATTTTCAATATATTTTCTAACAAACTCTTTATCTAAAGAGATATCATCTAATATTTGTGTGTGTAAAATCTTTTTAGATATTTTGTTATATAATTCTTTTACCGTAGTTTTATTCATTAATTACCATCCTAAAACATTTTATGGTAAATATATATTAATAATAATCCTTTTATAATATTTATTATAACTGAAAACTACCGTATTTTACAATTAAATCAGGATTTTTTTCGTATCGCGTAAAGCGTATTGCGTATCGAGTATCGCATAAAGAAAAAAGAAGATAAAAAAATAAAAGCAATAAATATTTTTCTATCTTTCTTACTATCCACCTAAAGTTTATACTAATAAGATGTCCATTTTAAAGTGAAATTATTTATCGAACTTTGAAAATAATAAGGGGCGCGATATATTGTAATATCTTGCCCCTATTCTATTTATTGTATTTACTTTTCTTGATATCTACACTTATTAAAGAATGATTATACTGCTACAATTTCCTTTACTTCAGGAATTTCTTCCTTTAATGCTCTGCCAATACCCATCTGTAAAGTCATCTGTCTCATCGGACATCCGCTACAGGCACCGGTCAATCTTACTTTTACCACTCCTTCTGGAGTCACCTCTACTAATTCAACGTCACCACCATCTGCCTGAAGAGATGGTCTTATCTTCTCTAAAACTGCTTTTACTCTTTCTTGCATTTCTTCCTCCTAATGTAATATTATTGATTGCCCAGATTATAATCAGATTACACAGATTAATATTATTGTGAATCTGGCATCCCTCTTTTTAACGAAATAATGTTAGCATATTTTCTATACCTTGTCTATATTAAAATCAGTATCGAGTATATCGTATCGAGTATTGAGTAAAGAGAAAGAAAAGTACCATACGAAAAAGAATATTGGAAAAACAAAAGCAATGGCTATTCTTTTTTTTCTTAAAGTACCCCACTAAAGTTTACACTAACTATAATTAAAACTCTCTTACAAAAAATTTTTATTGAGCTAGTACATTAACCATTATCTATACTTTGTACTAAATTAAAAAACTTAACAAGTTTTAATACAATACGCCAAAATACATCTAAGCGGTAACCTTATCGAATTGTTCCACTGTTATTGCCGGGATACTATTAAATGAAATCCCAGTTAATTTATTCAAGGCAACTGAAGATCTTATCACATCATCTACACTAGGAAAATTTACAATAAAAAGCAAATCATTTTCTCCTAATAGAGCATATTGAGAGATTACTTCACCACCATTTTTTTTAATAAGGTTATTAGCCTCCACTGTGCGTGCACCGCTTATTCCCTTTATAGCTTCTGATGAATACTTCCCAAACATTAAAAATGTTGTCATCATTATACCTCCTTTTTTCAAGAATTCTGCTTATTCAACGAATTTACAATTTAAAAATAGTTAGTTAAAATTCATACTATTAAATAGCAGAAGGTTGTACTAGCTCAATAAATTTTCAACTTTTAAAACCAAATAGAAATTTCTCGTTTCGCCTCCTCAATAGTTGACGAGGCATGAACTAAATTTTGTAAAGCACGCTTTTCTTTAGTAGAAAGGTCGGGTGAGTCAATCGAAAAATCACCCCTTATTGTACCTAATTCTGCAAAAAGAGGAACCGTGTTCCCAACTATTTTTCTTACAACTTCAATAGCATGGTTTCCACTTAAGATAATTGCAATTATTGGTCCTGAAGTTATTTGCTGAATCAACCATTTTCTAACCAGATTACCAACTTCCAGGTCATCATCAGTACCTAAATCCTCTGCAATATTTAAATTATATTTTTTATAGGTATCTACGGTCTTCTTACCAACAGATATAATCCAATTTTTATCATCAGGATAGTGTTTTCCCACAATTTCAGTAGTAGCATTTACTATTTTTGTTTCTTCCAGGCTTAGTCCCACTCTTTCAAATCTCGTAATAATTTCCCCAACTAATCCTCTTTTAAATGCATCAGGTTTTATTAAAACTAATGTCCTCTCCATTCTTCAATTCACCTCTAATTTCTTTATTTTATTTCTTTCATTAGACAAAAGCCAGCCTATGTAAAACTAAAAAATTAAAACCCATTCAGCTTGATTGCCAAAGGACTGGTGATTTTCTGGCTCCCCAAGAAAGTCAATAGTAGTCAGAATTTTTCGCAAAGAAGTTCAAATAGAAGCAAGACAACTGTTCTTTTTTAGATAATTAATTACCTTGTAGCTGTGAATATCTCAGGAAACAAACCATCAGCTCCATATCCTTGAATATAAAAAGTTCCTGCAAATAAGGTAATCTGAATTTCACCAGGAGCACTAGCACTTTCCGGAAAACATTCTGGTGTGTTCATGGCAATTTCATTAAAGGGATTATATAAACCTGCTTTTTGAGCTATATTTACTGCATCATCACGATTAATATCTTTATTAGTAAGTTCTGCCTGTATTAAACTTTGGATGTTTTCAACATTAGCTTTAACTATGACATTTTTTGCTTTTTCTTGAACTATGACATTTTTTCCTTTTACTTGTTGGTCGCCATTATAAACTCTTAACCCAATTAAGGTTAATAATCCGATAATAGATAGTGCTAACAATAATCCGATTAGGGCAAAACCCTTTTTATTTTTCATTGCTTGTCCTTTCAAGATTAGAGTATTTTTAAGTGAATCAAAATAATTCACATAATAGGTAAAAAAAATTAAATTATTCCTTTATATTTTCATAATACTACAAATCTTTTAAAAATCCTTCTTTTATTTAAAAAGTTCAATCAAATCAGTTCTTAGGTTTGCTTACCTATCAAAAATTTACAAAGTATTTAAGGGTAAAGTTAATGAAAGTATGGGTAATAAATGCCGGCCAAAATGATTTTCCCCGATAGGCAATATATCCGAACCACAATCCCATGGGAATACACATCAGTATCTCTATTTCTGGTTTTCCGATATGAAGAAGCACAAAGGGAACCATCTGTATGAGTATACTCGCCTCTTTAAACTTTTCCTTAAGCCCGAACAGAAGAAAACCGCGAATTATATATTCCCAGAAAAAAAGAAGGGGAACCATTTGAGTAAAGAAACTGTAGTAATCAAAAGGCTTTGTATAATACTGACCTACTGAAGAAAAAAGAGAGCCGATATACAATACCGGGACAGCGATGACAACTGTTATAACTACATAAAAACTCCATAATTTATAATCCCCGAGCCTGAGCCCAAAATCAAGAGGATTCATTCTCAAGATAATTAAAATGGTAAAAATCGGAAGGATTGCATAATAAATCAGGTAGCTTACTACCAAAGATGGCCCTATTGGTCGACAAATTGCCAGAACAAGGAAAAGCGTTGATGTGCACAGGACAACCGCTTCCTTGTAATTGTTTTTAAAAAAAGAATGTATCTCGCCTAATTCTTGCTTAAAGAGATTAATCATAATTCCTCCTTACTCAGACAAGGCTAGCCTATATTAATTTATTTATTCGACAAATCTTTTAAAAATCCTTCTTTTTCTATAAAAAAGCATTTTGGTGATGCTAAGCTATTCGAGTAACAGTTCAAATCGCTGTTCGTTAACTTCGGTGCCCCACTGTATTCCTTCGTGCTGTTCAACGAGTTCAAAACTATTCTTCTCGTAGAGGTGTCTTGCAGCTTTAAGGCCCTCAAAAGTCCAGAGATATACTCGTTTGTATCCTTCGTTTCTACAAAAGTCAAGAGCTTCTTTAATAAGTTGATTACCAATGCCTTTTCCGCGCAAGACATCAGATATGATGAACCACCGAAGATGTGCTCCTTCTTTTTCGGTGTGAATCCCGTCAATGGTAATTGAGCCTTCAACACGACCTTTAAGTGAGGCGGTCCAAAAAGCATCGCTCTTTTTATCATATCTCCCAAAAAACTCTGAAAGCTCAGTAGCTACCTTCGCTTCAAAGAATAGCGAAAAATCCCAATGCTCGTGGTAGTAAATACCATGAAGTTCAGCAACTCGACCGATTGAACCAGGGATATAACCCTTTACTATTTCTACATTCGACATACATTACCTCCCAATTAATTCTTCTCGACTTTTCTCAACCTATAAAGCCTTTTCTAAAAAAGATTACTTTAATTAAATTACTACATAAACTTACAAAGTCCTTCTTTTTTTAAAGAAAATTTTTAAAATCGAGTAGGAGGTAAATGATTAATTCATTTACCGTCCTCTCACACCACCGTACGTACCGTTCGGTATACGGCGGTTCGTTAGAAATTAGTTACTTGTGTATATCTTTCTGTAAAACTTAGGTATCCAAAA
>Ga0307431_1001447_pt1 | contig 13706 bp, 16 predicted proteins | sample SalMarWE160170MG_FD_202155 | JGI IMG/M metagenome (GOLD analysis project Ga0307431, IMG submission 202155) | Salt marsh sediment microbial communities from the Plum Island Ecosystem LTER, Massachusetts, United States - WE1603-170 | ecosystem: Environmental > Aquatic > Marine > Intertidal zone >...
CACCTGGCACCGGTTGGGCACTGATTGATACGGGCGCTACTCGAACCTGCGTTGACAAAGCTGTTCTCGATGAACTGGAAGTGCAAGCTACGGGAGCAATTACGACTGGCACGGCTGCAGGGCCGGCCCAACAGCTTCTGTATCCAGCAAAACTGAACTTTCCCGGTGCGAACTTCGAGATCGAGTTCGGATCAGTCATTGGCGTTGATCTAAGCGGGCAGAGCATTGCAGGCCAGAATGTCATTGTACTCCTTGGCCGTGACGTCCTGTCTCGTTGTGTTCTGGTATACAACGGGCCCGGTGGTATCTTCACTCTGGCAATGTAGCTCTGAACTGCTTCTACAGAGCTCTTCTGACTATTTCGACTGGGAAATCGGGGACATAACACCTATTTCTGCGTGGCGAATCCCGAAACGCATACCATAATCCCTCAAGGAGCAGCCTGAAATAAGGTTTGGGGCACTTGAAGTGAATGCGGGCGATTCGAGGGGAACGCAATTCTCATCCAGGCTCATCCTTAGCTAAGACGGATTCGAGGGCGGAAGAAAGCGGAGGCAGGTCGTCCTGCACCGTTCGCCAGAGGATATCCAGGTTGATATCGAAGTAAGCATGAACCAAATGGTGGCGCATACCGACGATATCCTCCCAGGGAATGCTTGGCACTTCAGCCCGTGTGCTCTCGGAAACCTGATAGGCTACCTCACCGATGATCTCAATCGCCTTGACCAATCCGAGCACCAGGAGTCGATCGCTGTCCAGATCCTCACGGCGTCTTTTCTGAACAAACGAGAGGGCCTCGCGAGCCCCATCGAACATATGCTGCCCGGATGCGATCATCCCTCCGCATACTGCCCCTCGGCCTCACGCAAGACGTCCTCACGGAAATACCGGCTCAAATCCTCGGGGGTGCGCAGATCGACCTTGCGTCCGCCGAATAGGGCCGAAAGCTCCCGCTCAAGGCGGGCGATGCCGAAGAGCCCCGGTGTATGACTGGGCTCGAATTCCACCAGGACATCGACGTCGCTCTCGGGCCCGAAATCGTCCCGCAGGGCCGAGCCGAACAAGGCCAGGCGCCGGATGTGGTGCTTTCGGCAGAACTCCGCCAGGCATCTTCGGTCAACCGTTATACGGGCCATTCAATCTCCCTCCCTGAGCCTAGGACTGACGTCATCGGCTCCTTCACGGGGTTCTACCCTCACCTTACCCCTTATCAGGTGATGCAACAAGGTCTTAAACACCGCCTCAAGGGCCGCCTTGCGCGCCTCCTCCGCCTAGATCTTGCGGGACACCGAGCTTGAAGAGGGCGAGCGATCGAACGCCGAACGCTTCCAGCTCTTTTCTGTGCGTTGCCAAAATCCTTGCGATGTCATCCCGCTCCATTGAGACTCACCCATCAACATTCTACCGAGAGTTCGCGTTTCCACCTAGACCACCTCGTCTGTGGAAATTCCGGGGACGCATGATTCCTCGCGGAGCAGCCTGAGGTAAGGATTGAGTCACTCAAATTCCAGGTTTGTGTCCCTCGAATTCCTCAGGCGTACTGAGGTTTGAGTAGGCGTTGTATCCGAGCTTATTGATTTTGTCTTTGCCTGAATATAGACTGTATTCTAACCATGAAAACGAAAGCTGTTGTGGTTCCGCTTGTTCTTCTCTTGTTGTTCAGTCTCCTAATCTCTGCTTTTGCACAACCAATAAACGATCCGGCTTTGCACTGGGCTTCGATTGGAACCGGGGTAGCGATTGGCCTTGCATTGGACACCTACATCGGATTCATTGCGTTCAGTGATTCGGAGGCACCTCTACTGCAACAGCTCGCGGTGTTTGTCCCTACGGCTATTGTGGGCATGGCTTCATCGATGCTGACTACAAGTGGATTCTTTCAGATCATGAGTGTAGAAAGCGACAAATGGCTTTCCCTGTTTCTCGGCGCGCTTGGCGGCGTGGTGGAAGGAGCCATTATCGGTGGTCTGACTGTTGGAACCCTTATGGGTGCAAACTATGCCGTTAATCCGAACTTCATCAATGTAAGTGGCGAGTGGAAGAACGCCTGGGATGTTGTGGGTCTGGGCCTCTTTGGAGGTGGACTATTCGGAGCACTTACTGGGATTCTTCCCGGCGCAATAGCGGGGCTTATCTTGCAGATAAGCCTTTACAGATAGTCCTTCATTTCTTACGACGTACCAATCTCAAGCTCTCACTCTGTGTTACCAGCTTGAGGCTGTTGCCACGGTCGCACATCGAGCATCTCCCTGGAGATCGGGTAAGAGCCGTTTTCACCGGTTGTCTACGGCGTTTCAACCCCACCCCAATGGCAGAGCCACAAAGGCCGAAGCGCGCTATCTGATCACAAACGGGACAGCTATCGATATGAGCCCCGTAAAAACGACTGCGAGGATAAACAGATTGTATCTGACGTTGTAGTTACTCATAAGGGAGGGGTCGTAGTACCCTTCCACCCCTTGGTCTTCGTACATCTTCAGCAGGCCATTTAGGAGCTTGGACCGGGTTTGCTTTCCTTTCAACAATCCAACTATCGCAACGAGATTGACCACTAGTGTGAGAGCAACAAAGATGAACATCACAATAATACGATTGGTAATCTCGCGCGACTCAGCAGCAGCCAGCGAAGAATTGATGGCAAGAACCAACAGGTTAAGCAGAACCGCGGTGAGGATGAAAAGCGTGTCGGTGCGTGCACCTTGTTGAAGCTCCGCAATAATGTGCTGATGTACTCGCTCAATCATATGATCTCCCTCCTTTCTAACGGCGGTCTGAAGCTTGACTTCATCATAGCACTAACGCACGCCGCAACCAAGAAGTGAAAAGGTGTATTCGTCCCTATGTTTCATCCATCTAGTCGGAAGCCCGCACGAACGGGCTCCAGTTCGATCCAGCGCAGACTCTTTGAAGTTCCCTGTTACGTTCTCCTCTCAGACCGCTACCGCTTCTTGGCGAAAGGATTTGAGAGCGCTCTCCACCTCCTCGTTGAAGAGGCGGGTATAGATCAACGTGGTGAAGACGCCTGCATGCCCTAGCACCTTTTGCACAAGACGGATCTTTCCTGTCTCCCGGTAGAGATCGGTAGCGAACGTGTGCCTCAACGTATGAGGGGAGATGTTCGACTCGTGCCAGGTTATTTCGGAACTCCTTTCCGGTCCTTGAGGAAGCAATCGATCCCCACGTCGGTGAGTGGATGGTTGAAGAGCCGCGTAGGGGGACAGTGGCGATCTCCGCGCCGAGGACGGCGACATCGAGGATCTGCGAGACAAGGCCATCCAGTCTCCCCCAACTGGAAGTTCGCGCTTGGGTTAAAGGCCCTTTGGTAAGAGCACTGCCTTAGTCTCTTCTTGTTCGCTGGCCCCGGCCACGTACATCTTATAATCCACCTGTGTTTCCCCGAGGAAAGGGTTTTATTCGATCGGTGCTACGGCCCGTTAACTTGACCGTACTTGTAAGTTTCATCATACTCCTACCGGGGTAAGAAAGGGGTGGGGGTTACAATGAAGCGACTGGTCGTATTGGTCGGTCTTCCCGGATCTGGGAAGACGAGCTTTCGGGAGGGGCATCCTGAGTGGGCGGCTGTCTCGAAGGACGATATTCGCCGAACGGTATTCCATCGTGACTTCGATCTTGACTACGAAGACGCTGTTGAGCGGATCTTTACCGCTGCCTTGGTAGAAACGGTGCAATCCCCAGTGCAGGTCGTCTGCGTCGATAACACCGATATTACGCGGGCGGAAAGGCAACCTCTGATTGAGGTAGCCTGTCTCGCTGGCCGTGAGCCGGTCGCGCATGTGATGCCCCTTCTTCCCCTCGAGATGATGTACGAGAGAAAGAAGCAGCAATTAGAAGACCTTGTCCATGACTACGCCGGGCTCAAGGTTAGTGGCTTCCCTAAAGATCGCTACGAGGCGATGTATAACCGCTACGAAGCAGTTAGTGAGGATGAAGGTTTCTCGAGGATTAACAACGAGGTGCCGTTGCTATCACCACTTCGAGGTACGAAGCGCACACGTAGGGCTCGTCGAAAGCGGATCCGAAGAGTAGACGAACTAAAGCCATTACCACTCTTCGCCCAGTAGCGAAAAGAAAAAGCATCCCAGTGAAAAAAGGACGCCTCTCTCAAAAAGCTCTTGTTTTGCTGTCTAGGCTGCGGCTTGCATGACAAAGGAGAGGAAGTCCTCCTCAGGGATGGCCCCCTCAAAGCTTGTTGACTCGTTTAACACAACCTTGGGGACCGCCATTACCCCATAGCGATTGACTAGATACGGAAACTCGTTCGCCATTACCATATCCGCTGTTACATTGGTCGAAGCCATCGCCATCATATGGGCCGTCCGTACTGCACGGGGACAGTAAGGGCAGCCCGGTGTGACGAAAACCTGTATGTGAACAGGCTCCTTTAATTTTTCCAGTTTATCCTTCGTCGTGTTTGAGAGGCCTACCTTTCCCGTTCCCACATCAGTAATGTCTTCGACCAGCGATGAGAACTCATACCCGGAGGGGACGCCGAAGAAGCGAATCCCGTAGTCACGCTCTCCTTCAACGATCACCGCTGGAACGCGATCGATCCTGTAACTCTTCGCCCTCTCCTCATCCCCTACCAGATCATGAACGACCAGTTTGATCTTCTCGGAGAGGGCCGCGGTCTCCTCCAGTAACTGATGGGTGTTACGGCATGAGGCACACTCAAACTGCTGTGTAAAAAACACAAGCCGCACTGGCCTTGACAGTTTGGAAAACTCATTCCGCAGGTACTCTTGATCCTTCTCTCCAATCAGTGCCATGTTACCTCCTACACTAGATCTAATAGCTGATCAATCTCCGGCCTGTTAAAGCCGATCACTATCTCGCCGTCTATCTCCAGTACCGGCGTGCCCATCTGTCCGCTTTTTCCCATCATCTCTTCGGCTAGAGACTGATCAGCAGCGACATCGATCTCTTCAAAGTCGATCTCTCTTGCGCGTAAGTACTCCTTCACTGCCTGACACCATGAGCAGGTCGGCGCAGTGTATAGCGTAACCTCGTGGCTCATCCTTTTTCCTCCTTTTTCAGTGCCTCTGTAAGCAGGCGGATGCTTTTTTTCAATCGATAGCAGTTTCTTGACCCGTGTTTTTCTTTGGTTAGGATGCCGGCTCGCTCCAACTTCCCTAAGTGATAGGAGACCGCCGGTTAACTCAGATCGAGGCGATCGAGAATATCCTGACATTCTAACTTTCCCGATGTCAGCATCTCCACGATCTTGATGCGTTGTTCGTTTGCCAGGGCGGAGAAGACCTCCACCCAGTTGGTTCTTTGTTCGTTGTTCATTGGCAGTTGTTCCCTGTTTTCCTCTTGTTTAAAATGATAGTTTCAGTTGTCGATTTTGTCAAATATTTAAATACTTAAATGGTTGGAGGGGCGATGGGAAAAACGATTGTAAAGCTCGTTGAAGGGATGAGATTCGTGGGACATGGAGAAAGCGGACATGAAGTAGCGATGGACGCCTCATCCAAGGTCGGAGGAAAGGATAGTGCAGCCAGGCCGGTTGAGGTGATGCTCTGCGCGCTCGGGGGGTGCACCGGTATGGATGTCATCTCTATCCTGCGTAAGATGAACACTGAGCCGAGCTCTCTTAAGATCGAGATTGAGGACGAGCGGACCCCGGACTATCCCAAGGTGATCACGAAGCTTCACTTGATCTACAGTGTGATGGGGGAAGTTCCTGCAAAGTACCTGAAGAAAGCGATCGACCTCTCCCTCGCCAAATACTGCCCTATCGTCACTACCCTTGCCGGAGTAACCAAAGTCACATCGGAATACGTAATCGAGCCGGATCAGTGATCGGTGGCCTTCCACAGGATCTTCACTCTTCCCTCACACCCCCCTCACAAACAGGGGCTAGACTCATAAGAGTAATTGGAAGTGAGCAAGCCAACACCGTTTGCTTTCATTACCTCCAAAGGGGTGGACCCAGGGGCAAGGCCCGATAATCGAAGGGAGCGTAATCAGGGACTGCGGGCGCCCTGGGCCTCCCCCTGATAGAAAGAGGATTCTTCCTCTATAATAGAGACGAGATGAAGCGAATTCTGGTTGTGGATGATGAAGAGATGATCCTGCGGACAGTGAGGGCCTATTTGGACCGTGAGGGGTTCAAGACCTACACCGCGACCGATGGGGAGGAAGCTCTGCGCGCCTTTGAGGAGAAGGGGCCGGACCTGATCGTGCTCGACCTGATGCTCCCCAAGCTGAATGGAATTGAGGTTACCAAGAGAATTCGGGCTAAATCGAGCGTGCCAATCATCATGCTGACTGCCAAGGCAGCAGAGGCTGACCGGATCGTTGGGTTGGAGCTCGGCGCAGATGACTACGTGGTGAAGCCGTTTAGCCCACGGGAGCTTGTGGCTCGCGTCCGTGCGGTCCTTCGCCGGATTGAGGGTGAAGCGAGCGCGACGGAGCGGATCGCTGTCGGAGAGCTCGAGATCGACTTAAAGACACGTGAGGTAAAGGTAAATGGGAGGGAGGTCGAGCTCACCCCGACCGAGTTTGACCTCCTCGCCTTTCTGGCCCGCCATCCCGGGCATGTCTTCACCAGACTGCAGCTTCTACGTGAGGTGCAGGGCTACACCTACGACGTGTTCGCCCGTACCATCGACACTCACGTCAAGAATCTGCGGCGGAAGATCGAGGAGGATCCAAAAGAACCGCGTTATATCCTTACCGTCCACGGAGTAGGTTACCGCTTTTGCAGGGAATCGTAAGATGAATCGCCGCTTTCCATTTGCCCTAAAGCTGGGACTGTCCTTTGTCATCGTCATCCTCGTTTCCGTTGCCCTTGTCTACTTTCTCACTGCACGTGCGATCACTTCCCGGTTTGCCGAGTTCCGCGAGCAGAACAAGCAGCAGGTGGCAAAGCAGATCTGTGGCCTGCTCTGCGAATACCGTCGCCGAACTGGGACCTGGCTTGGGATCGAGCAGCTCCTGTCGACTCGTTATACTGTCTGGATCAACGGTCGGTTGATCGTGAGAAGAACCTCGCTCATTGGCCCCTTCTCACTGGCCGATGCTGATGGAAAGGTGGTCGTCTCCACTGAGGAGGGTAAGGTGGGGTTGTTTCTCTCCCCACAGGAGGTCGCTTCGGGAATCCCTCTTCTTGATGAAGGAAAGAAGATGGGGGTGCTTCTGCTCAGTGAACAGGGGTCGGTGCTTGACCCAGCCGAGGAGGAGTTCCTCGCCTCGGCGAAGCGCTCGGCCCTACTCGGAGGGGGGATTGCCTCCGGGATCGCCCTTCTCCTTTCAGCCTTCCTTATATCACAGGTCCTCTCCCCGCTTCGCCTCCTCTCCCGTGCTACTGAGCGGATCGCCCACGGGGATCTCACACAGCGGGTGGCGCTTAAAGCACGAGATGAGTTCGGTCAACTTGGAACCTCCTTCAACCGGATGATCGATAACCTGCGCCGCTCCGAGACGATCCGACAGACTATGACCGCCGACATCGCGCACGAGCTGCGTACACCGGTGACGATCATCCAGGGGAACCTGGAGGCGATCCTCGATGGGGTCTACCAGCCGACGGCCGAGACGATCGCTCCTATCTACGAGGAGACCCTTCACCTTGGCCGACTGATCGACGACTTGCGCGACCTCGCGCTTGCCGAAGCCGGGGAGCTTCGCTTGAACAAGGAGCCGACCGACCTAGTCACTCTGGTAAATCAGGTCACGGAGATGGTATCTTCGTCACTGGAACGGGGACCGGAGCTTCATGTAAGGGTCGATCACTCGCTCCCCAAAGTCTCTCTCGACCCGAAACGGATTCGTCAAGTAATGGCGAACATATTGAGCAACGCCTTGCGTCACACGCCGGCCACAGGGGAGATTTGGGTTGAGGTTTTACAGGAAGGCGGTGAGGTCGAGCTGCGGGTAACAGACAGCGGGCCCGGAATCCCGCCCGAGGACCTTCCGCACCTGTTCGAGCGGTTTTACCGCGGTGACCAAGCGAGGAGCCGCTCTGAGGGAGGAAGTGGTCTTGGCCTTGCTATTGCCAAGCAGTGGGTGGAGGCACACGGTGGACGGATCTGGGCTGAGAACAACGAACAAACGGGAGCACGCTTTGTCGTCCGACTCCCTCTTACTTGAACTGATCCCCCATTGGCTATAAGATGATCGATCATGGACGGACAATTTTATAACCCTCATGCTGGCGAGTTAACGTTCGACGAAGTTGTGAGAACAATTGTGGAGGGGATGAAGGAAGACTCCAAGGCGCGTTATGAGATCCTTGTTGGGACCGACTCCTCTTCTGCATACACCCACGACGATTTCGTCAGCGCGATCGTCCTCCATAAGATCGGCAAGGGTGGCCGTTACTTCTGGACTCGCAGGAAAGAGCGGAAGACCCCCTCGCTGCGGCAGAAGATATGGCGCGAGGCGTGGCTGTCGTTCGAACTTGCCCAACACCTCTTGGAGCGCCTCTCGGCCTCTTCTCTCCTTCACTTCAACCTGGAGATCCACGTCGATATCGGGGAGAACGGACGAACCAAGGCAATGATCGACGAGGTCGTTGGAATGATCATCGGTAGCGGCTTTGCCGTTCGCATCAAACCGGAGGCCTACGCTGCCTCGTCGGTCGCGGATAAGTACACCTAATCTGCGTGGATCAGCCGGTAGGCTTCGTTGCGTGGAAGGTCAAGACAGCACATGAGTATCTTCATCGCCGTCCTGTTGGAGATCCCTTCCTTTTTAAATAGAGAGACGACCTCCTTTACGTCCACAGACTCAGTTTTCCGTGCCGACCTTTTTTCCCCCTCGATCAGGAGAACGCATTCTCCCTTTATCTCACTACGAGCATCCAGGGTCTGCAAAATCTCACTGGCGCTACCTCGTAGGAACTCCTCGTAGATTTTAGTCAACTCGCGGGCAAGGACGACCCGTCGTTCAGGGAGGACCTTCGCAATTTCTTTCAAGGTGGTGAGGAGGCGGTGGGGAGACTCATATAGGATGATCGTTCGTTGTTCCTCGCGGATTGCCTCGAGATAGGCTCGTCGCTCGCCTTCTTTACGAGGGACCGTTCCGTCGAAGGCAAAATGATCGGTCGGAAGGCCGGAGGCGACAAGGGCAGCGATTGCCGCGGTAGGGCCGGGGATGGGAATGACGGGTATGCCGGCCTCGATTGTAGCGCGCACGAGCGGGTAACCAGGATCGCTTATCAAGGGGGTCCCGGCGTCGCTCACTAAGGCTAAGTCTTTCCCCTCCTTGAGGAGAGAAAGAATTGGCTCGGCGCGCTTCCTTTCCACCCCTTGGTAGTAACTGCGGGAAAACGGGGTCTTGATGCAATAGCGTTCGAGCACCCGCCGCGTGTTCCGCGTATCCTCGGCGACGATCATGTTAACCTCCCTCAGAGTCTTGATCGCTCTTAAGGTTATATCCTCCAGGTTACCGATAGGGAGAGAGACAAGGTAGAGATGACCGGTCATGCTATCCCTTCACAGCGTTGAGGATTGCAGGGAGAAACTGAGGGAGGTCGTTTGGTGTGCGCGAGGTGATGAGGTTTTTATCGACGACGACCGGCTCATCGACCCACTTCCCACCGGCAGCGACTAGGTCATCGCGGATCGAGCGGTAGGAGGTAAGACGGCGACCGGAGACGATCCCCGCTGAGACGAGCACCGAACCGGCGTGACAGATCGCCGCAATCACGATCCCTTTTTTATCCGCTTGACGAACTAAGTCCAGCGCATCGTTGTGGAGCCGCAGCCGGTCCGGGGCCAACCCACCCGGGATTACAACAGCCTTCACTCCATCTAAACTCGCCTCGATGAACGAGCCCCCCGCACTGACCGCGATCTCGTGTTTTCCGGCGTAGGTCTTTCCCTTTTCCTTTCCCACGATCTGTACAGATAAACCCGCTTCGAGGAAGCGGTAATACGGTACCCACAGTTCGAGCTCCTCGTAGCCTTCCTCAACCAGGATCAAAATATCGCTCATCATGGCCTCCCTGAGATCATAGTCTTTGCCAATGTAGTCTATCGCAGGGCATTGATCAACCAATACTTAGCTGGATCGGTGATCGATGAAGGCTGTTGAAACGCATCGCAGGTGCGGCAATTCAGGGTCGAGTAATACATCGCGGCTACGGACCTCGCAAGCCACACGCCCATCAAGCAGACATTCTACTCGACTAGGGGCTTCCCATCACCAGCACAAGACCCAATAGTAAGCCGCAGTAACGTTCTCTAGAATATTTTTCCTTTTAGTCCCGCACTGTAGCTGAACAAATCTACCAGTTGCGTTGACAGAAGAAGGGCTACGATTATAATGGTTGTTAGTAAGTAGCTGGAGGCAATACATTGCTACAGTATTGGTGTGAGAACGCGAATACTCAAGTCTTTTCTCCAACTGTTTTTCCAATTCCCGCCGTTCTTTTTAATCAGTTTGCTATTTTCTCAGATTCCCTGATAGCAAATAAGCTGTGGGGCACACCTTGCCGCAGTTATTTATTGATCCTAAAAACAATCTCTCAAGAGGAGGTGGTGGCGCGGGGAATTCAAATCAAGAAACTTGTTTGAAAATACGTTTGAGGGACAAGGAGGAACCAAGATGAAACGAAGAAGTAGTGTGATAGTTGTTGTTTTGGCCTTGGTGTTAGGATTTGGTTGCTTTAGTCTAGCTGCAGGGCCGAACATCTTGACTATGTCCTGTAATCAGGAGTTTGGGACGATCGATCCGCAACGAGGCAACGACTGGACCGAGTCCATGGCGATGGTCAATGTCTACGATGCGCTGGTCTTCCCGAACACGGCCGGTGATATGGAGCCTAAGCTCGCGACAACTTGGGATGCCACCCCAGACGGGTTGATCTACACTTTCACAGTTAGGGAGGGCGTGAAGTTTCACGATGGCTCTGAGGTAACCGCTGAAGACGTGAAGTTCGCTATGGAGCGAGCGCTCGCTCTCAAGGAGGGCTATTCGTGGTTGTGGGCAGACGTCGTGGAGGAGGTTACCGTTGAGGGCAACACGGTTACCTTCCGCCTGAACAAGCCGTTTGCACCGTTTTTGTCCACCCTCGCCTGGCTGTTTGTTGCCAACAAAGATCTCTGCCTGGCCAACAAGAAGCCAGGAGATTCTCCTGAATATGGCGATTATGGAGCGGAGTGGCTCAGCGTGACCACCACCGAAGATGTCGGTTCCGGCCCATACGCGCTGAAGGCGTGGGATCGCGGCCGCGAGATCGTCTTTGCACGCTTCGGAGACTACTTCGAGGGCTGGCCACAGGGTGATAAGTCAATAGACGAGGTCCATGTGCTCCTAATACGCGAAAATGCAACGGTCAGAACCATGTTCAAAAAAGGGGAGATGACTATCGTCGAGCACTGGCGAACGTACTCCGACTATGAGGAGATGGATAGCTATCCGAACGGTAGTGTCATCTCGTTCATGTCGCCTGAGGAGCTCAGCTTCAAAATAAACACCAAGAGAGCACCCACCGACTGTATTCACATCCGCAGGATGCTCGCTTGGGCGATGGACTACGACGCCGTCCTTAACATTATTGAGCCCGGGTCTGGCAAGACGCGGGGCCCGGTACCGGACGTCATCCCAGGACATAACCCGAGGGTCTTCAGCTACTATATGGACCTGGATAAGGCTCGGGAGGAGATGGAGCAAAGCAAGTACTACCCCAACATTCCTCCTATCCTAGCTGTTGCCCCCACCGGCCTGGAGAACCGCCGTAAGATGGCGTTGCGGCTTCAGGAGAACCTGGCAACACTTGGCGTTACGCTCAACATCAGCATGGAACTGTGGGGGCGGATGACCGACCTGGCGACCACGCCCGAAACCACCCCGAACATCATGATAACCTCTGTATCAGCTAACTATCCTGATCCAGATACCTACCTCTACTGCATGTACCATTCAAAGGCTGTCGGAACCTGGATGTCCACGGAGTGGCTGCAGGATCCGTTGGTCGACCAACTGATCGAGCAGGAGAGGGTCACCCTCGATCCGGAAGAGCGGGCGCACATCATGAACGTCCTTCAACACATCATCGTTGAACGTTGCCCGGACGTGTACGTCTACGTCATGCCACTGCGCGCCGCGATCCAGGATTATCTGAAGGGCTTCACACCAAGACCGGTAATGAGCTTCTACTACTACTATCACGATTGGTGGTACGAGAAGTAGGACCAGGAGGCAAGAGGGGGAAGGGGCAGATCTCCTTTCCCCCTCTTGATTTGTCATGAAATTCATTTATTTCTTCATTAGGAGGTTATTGTATTCCATTCTGGTTTTAGTCGGCCTTTCGGTTCTGATATTCATAATCGCTCGTATATTGCCGGGCGATCCTGCACGCCTTGCTTTGGGTCCGTTTGCATCCCAAGAGATGGTTGCGCGGCTTCGCCACCAGATGGGAATGGACCAGCCGCTGTATCTTCAGTATGTGGCTTATGTTAGGGGTATCTTTCATGGAGACCTTGGCCTCTCGTTTCAGACTAGGCGGAGTGTTTCTCTCGACATAGCGCATTACCTGCCGGCCACTTTTGAGCTGGTTTTGGTGGCGATCATCTGGGTGTTGATCATTGGGGTTCCGTTCGGCGTTCTCGCAGGTCGCTATAAAGACAGCTGGCTCGATAACATAAGCAGGGTGGTAGCGTTTGTCGGGGTGGCGGTCCCACCGTTTGTCGTTGGACTCATTGGCCAATTGATCTTCTCTTATGGTCTTGGTGTCCTACCGACCACGGGGCGCCTGAGTCTGCTGACGCCTATGCCACCCGCCAGGACTGGGCTCCTCATTCTGGACAGCTTAATTGCGGGCAACTTCAGTGCTTTCGGAGATGCCTTAATCCATATTCTCCTTCCTTCGTTGGCTATTGCTATGACGGGGATCGGCCAGATTACCCGCCTTACGCGGGGCAGTGTGAGTGATGTCCTCGGCAAGGATTACATTGAAGCAGCACGGGCATTCGGGATACCCAACCGTTACGTGACCTTTAAATACATGCTAAAGCCATCCTTCATACCGCCATTGACAATCCTCGGTCTTACGTTCGCCTCAGAGCTTGGCAATGCGTTCCTTGTTGAACAGGTTTTCTCATGGCCTGGAATGGCGAAATACGGAATCCAGGCCATCCTGCGGAAGGATTTTAATGCCATTATGGGGGTTATTCTGATCATTGGTTTAGCCTTCGTCGCGGTGAACTTCATCGTGGATGTGCTGGCCGGATACGTCGACCCGCGTATTCGTATTCAGGAGGAAAGCTGATGACGGCTGACGAGAGCACTTTCTCATCAGTTGGTTCAGAGATTACTGTCACTCGATGGGCTTCGTTCAAAGACCGAGTTGGACGTAGCTGGTACAGATTTCGTCGTAACCCGATTTCGCTTGCTGGGGGCTCGATGGTTCTTCTGGTCATCCTGTTAGCGATTTTGGCTCCGTATGTCACTCCGTATCCCAAACATGCAGGCGTGTTCACCAATTTCTCAAGCGCGTTTCAGCCGCCCAGCCAATCGCATTGGTTTGGAACCGATGAGGTTGGAAGAGATGTGTTCACCCGTGTCATCTTCGGTTATCGCGTCTCATTAATGATGGCGGCAGTTGTATTGGGAATCAGCGTTCCTTTCGGGATCTTCCTTGGCCTGGTCGCTGGGTATTTTGGCGGACGGATTGAGACGATCATCATGCGTGTTACGGATATATTCTTGGCACTCCCACCTCTTGTCATGGCGCT
>Ga0307431_1001450_pt1 | contig 13690 bp, 9 predicted proteins | sample SalMarWE160170MG_FD_202155 | JGI IMG/M metagenome (GOLD analysis project Ga0307431, IMG submission 202155) | Salt marsh sediment microbial communities from the Plum Island Ecosystem LTER, Massachusetts, United States - WE1603-170 | ecosystem: Environmental > Aquatic > Marine > Intertidal zone >...
TTAGGTTTGCCGTTCACCCGCTTGCACTCACGGGCATAGTAGTAAGTCCTTCCTCGGATGATCTTCTTCGTAATGCTTGCCATATATTAGGTCATACACTATTTGTAACCTTATGTCAAGTAAGTGAGGTATTAAACCATCATAAATCAGATATTCAGCGAACAAGTGCAGGTAGCAGACCACAGTAATATGGCGCACGAATGTTAGGTCATACGGTTCGGGCTGATATTTTGTTCACCTTATCCTACGAGGCAAAGACGAGCAAACCAGCTTGTACAGAGAGATTGCGAAGCTAGTGAATACCCTGAACAGAGGGCCTATGACTGCTGAAATACCCTCTTGCGCGGTAAAGTCGGGCTAGGATCTCCAAGGTCACGAGGGCGTCCGTAATGACGCTGCTATCTTCACCGAAAAACTGCGTCCCTACCGCAAAAACTGGATCTTCGCACTTAAATCCGTCAAAAGAGTTAAGAAGCGCAAAAACATCTAGAGGTTCGCCAATAGGTTTAGCATTTGTCCCAGACACCCGGATGGTAAGCGCGGGCAACGCTTTATCGATGTTTATGTTAGTGGAAACCACCAAAGCAACATTCCCTGCCTTATCTATAGCAGTTCCAGTAACTGACTGATTTACTCCTTCCTCTGTTAAGAGAATATCACCTTCAACGTAATCAACTCCGGAAACCTGGTCCGCGGCTTCAAAAGAAACACTCACATCTGTATTGTTCCATACTATGGTATCCGCGCCGGGATTCACGCGCGCTCTAATAATGGGCGGAGTCTTATCCAGGCGCACCACAACGCTCAATGACGCGATGTTCCCCGCCTTGTCCACAGCTTGTCCCATAACTGACTGATCCGCGCCTTCCGCTGTCACCATAGCATCACCGGTGATCGAGGCAACGCCAGAAAGTGCATCCATAGCTTGGAATGTCACAGAGACATCTGCATTGTTGTTCCACCCATTAGCATTGGGTTCAACAGAGCGGACAGCGCTCATAACGGGCGGGGTTGCATCAAATGTGATTGAACTGTTGCCAGAAAGAGTATGCCACCCCACTTCAGCCCAATACCTTCGTTTCCACATACACGGTCTTGACGCCATCTTCTTCGCTAAGCAACCATTGTTTCGTGGGATTATAGGGTTCCCACTCCGGCCATTTTCTACTCTTATTCTGTAACCGCATCTGAGTAGGCGCAGGGAGACCTGTATGGGCTAATGCGAGCGACACTTCACGCGTTACCGTGTACAGAGCACCCTCATTAATGCTAATCTCCTGTGTATCATGCGCGACAGCAGGTATCATGAGCAATATCACAGCGATCACCCATACCATGACTATCAGGCCTAAACGTCTTTTCATTGGATTTCGCCTCCTTGTTGGTTCTCTCCCGCACAGGTAGATCTCTCTTCCTGCCAAATCCAGTATAAGTCAGTCATACTAGCAAAACCACCTCCGCCAGATCAACAAACTCATGAAACAGCCAGCGTTTACCAACAAACTCTCTCCTTCAGACAATCGTGAACGGGTCGACCGCGTCGCGTAGGGCGTCTCCCATAAAGTTGAACGCCAACACTCCAACAACGATAAAGACCCCTGGGATGAGGAGCCATGGATGCTGTTCAATCCCCGAGATGTTGGTCGCAGCGTTTAGAAGCTGGCCCCAGCTTGTCATCGGCTCGCGGACTCCGTAGCCAAGGAAAGAGAGAGCCGCCTCAGTGAGCATCATATACGGAATGGTGAGGGTTGCAGCAACGACAAGATAGCTCATGACATTCGGAGTAATGTGACGCAGGATGATACGCAGGTCGTTCGCCCCAGCTGCCTTGGCTGCAGTGACGAAATCCATCTCACGGATGGCGAGAACCTGCCCGCGAATAACACGAGCACCTCCAGCCCAACTAATAACGGAGAGGGAAACAATGATCCCGAGGAAGATCATCGTAGCCGAAAGCCCGAAGCCACCTAGGGCCGCCCCCATTGCAAGGAGAATTGGCAGGGCAGGAATCGCCATGAACACCTCCCCAAACCGCTGTAGAAACATGTCGATTCCACCTCCGTAGTAGCCGGATAACCCCCCAAGGACGATGGAGAACGGGAAGCTAAACAGGATAACCAGTGGCCCAACGGCAAGTGAGATCCTCCCCCCGATCAACGTCCGTGATAATAGATCACGCCCAAACGTATCGGTTCCAAGGAGAAAGACCGGCACCTCCGAGCCATCGTTTGCTCGGGCGCCAAATAGGTGCACGTTTGTCTTAAACAGGCCCAACAGACGGTATTCGTAACCCCGGACAAAGAAGCGGATGTGGTACTTCTTGCTGCTATCCTCAACAAAGGTTGGTTGATATGTTTCCGGATCAAACTCACGAGTAGTCTTATAGACAAATGGGCGAAGCGTAAACCTATCTTCGGTACGGAAATGAAAGGTAGTAGGCGGTGAAAAGGGGTACAAACGAAACTGCTCCGCGTAGTGATACGGCGCAAAGAACTCTGCGAAAACTGCAGCACTGACTAGAACTACAACGATTACTGTACCAATGTTTCCCAGGCGATGTTTCCTGAACGCTCGCCAAATCATCTGCCCCTGAGAGAGGCTCACGTACTCACGGTATTCTAGTTCTTCATCTAACCCTTTCTTTCTCCGCAGCCCTATCATGATCTACTAATCTCCCCAAAGTGCTCAGTTGTAACGAATCCGTGGGTCAACCCACGCAAGTAAGATGTCGGCCAATAGATTTCCAAGCAGCAGAAACAAACTAAAGAAGAGGAGCCCGCCCATAATTACGTATTCGTCCTGCATCTGTAATGCACTCCAGAATGCGCGTTCCACCGTTGGCAGATTGAGGACAATGGCAGTGACGAGTGAGCCAGCAACCAGGTTAGGAAGCGTCATCCCGAGCATGCTAACGAGAGGGTTAATCGCATTTCGCACTGCATGTTTATAAACTACAATGTGTTCGGAAAGCCCCTTGGCACGTGCCGTCTGGACGTACTGAAGCGACAGAGTATCCAGCAAGCTTCCGCGCATATAGCGCAAGAGCCCCGCCATACCCGATGTTCCAATCACTAACCACGCCGGCCAGATGTGCCATAGGAGGTTCCCTAACTTGGCAACTGACCAGGGAGCTGCAATGAACCGATTATCAAACAACCCTCCAATTCCCAGGCCGTAGTTTCCCACCTTGAAGACCGCAACTAGAAGCCAGAGAACCACCAGCGCGAAGAAGAAGTTAGGAATGGAGAGCCCCAGAAACCCGAAGAAAGTGAGACCATGGTCACTCGCCTTGTATTGATGGGTAGCAGAGTAGATTCCAAGGGGGATGGCAAAAAGCCATGTGATGATCATGGTAGAGATCGACACCACCAACGTCCACTGCAGCCGACTTCCCAGAAACAGGGTAAAGAATACCGGTTGCCTTGTCTCAAATGATGTGCCAAAATCGCCACGAGTAAGGATTCCCTTGACCCAGGCCAAGTACCGAGTCATAAACGGCTTATCAAGCCCGTAGCGACGCGCCAACGCGTTAAGAGTCTCCTGCTTGATCTGTGGGTCTAACCTTGCCCGTGTCAGGTAGTCCCCCGGCATGAGCTGAATTATGGCGAACGAGAACAACGACACGAGGACCAGTAGTGGTAGCATATATAGGGTCCGCCGGATGATGTATGCAAGCACTGATAGATCCCTTTTTCAGATACGGCGGGGCACGCCTAAGTGAGTGCCCCGCCAATTGATTAATAGATTGACATTCTAGCCCTTCTTGAACACCAAGTCCCACGTCAAACCGTAGTAGCTACTCGGTGAGCCGAGTGGACTAGCGACCTGCGCGTTCCCAACGTAGTTGTAATAGACGTACGTATAGGCGTTGTTAAACGTGTACAGAAGACCCAAATCTTCTGCGGCTAGAGTTATCTGGTATTCCTTATAGGCCTCGAAGGCCTTGTCGTTGTCGAGGGTTGCCACTCCGGCGTCAAGAAGTTCGTCGATTCGCTTCTCCACTTCATAGGGCTCCTCGCATGCGGAGTAGTGCCAGGCGTGGAGAGTTCCACACGGACGGTAGACGTTTCCACCGGAGTTTGGCTCCGTGCCGCCAGTCAGACCGAGATAGACGAAGTCGTAGTCTGCGCTAAGGAGCTTGGTCACTAGGGTGTTAAAGTCGATGGGGTTCGCGATGGCCTTGAGGCCGATCTTGTTCAGGTCATCGACGATGATGAGGATCGCCCCTTCACGTACGGTATTTCCAACGTTAGTGTTGAACTCCATCTCGACAGCTGTCCCATCCTCGAAGTCGCGCCAACCGTCGCCATTACGGTCGATGATCCCGATCTCGTCAAGAAGAGACGCGGCCTTGTCCAAATCGTACTCGAAGATGACCGAGTTCGTCTCGGTTATCGGGCCCCCGTAGTAGTCCCTTCCAGCGTAGAATGGTGATAAGAGGCTGACCGGACTCCACTGAGGCACAGCCAGACCATTTACCAGGTTGTTAATCATCGTTTGCTTGTCCATTGCATGGCATAGGGCTACACGAAACTTGCTGTTGCGGAACAGGTTACGAAGGTTCTCTCGGGTCCCGTCGGCCAGCCCCACGTCTTGGTTCACGGTAATCCATGTGGTCCCAAGTACTGGCTTGTCTCTTGCTACCATAACGGTGATATCCTTGGCTGCCTCTTCGGCCTTAAGGATCGGCACATCGGCTGGACGACAACCAAAGACATCAAGTTCACCGTTGCGGAACTTGAGGAGCGAGACATCCTGGCTTGCGACCGTTAGGATGACGTACTTATCAATGTAGGGAAGCTGGGTTCCATTTGCGTCGTAGCGATAGTGGTAAGGGTTTCGCCGCATGACCACTTGCTGGTCGGGCTCGTAGCTCTCTACGATGAACGGTCCTAGTCCACACAGTTCTGCGGGATCCGTATCCAGACCCCATGTTTCGTTAAAGGTCCCTACAGCTACATCGGGATTGAGCTTGTGGACGTACCGGGCAAGCTTATGTTTGGGCATTATACCTACACCGATCTGGGTTAGGATCGGGCGGAAGGTCATGGACAGCGTCACCTTCACTGTATGATCGTCTACCTTCTCAACTACCGGGAAGGTGTCGTCAGGAAGCTGGATATTGTCGCGGGAACTCGTGTCCACGTCCTCGTTGTAGATGAGGTCATTGAAAGTAAACAGGACATCGTCCGCGGTGAACGGCTCGCTGTCCGACCACATGATTCCACGCCGCAGGTGAAAGGTGATCACAAGACCGTCATCAGAGATATCCCAGCTTTTGGCAAGCTCCGGTTCGATCGCGCCATTAACCGGATTCTGGTTGGTTAATCCCGCCATCATCTGGCTCGTGTACAGAGTTGTACTCGTCTCTTTCGAGGTCGTGTGGTTCCACTTCTTGGGATCGCCGATAGTAGAGATGTACATCGTTCCACCACGTAACCCTGGCTCCAAGAAATCGTAGGGCGTACCTTCTACCCCCAGGGGAATGATCAGCGCATCCTCTGGCATCACTTCATACCCCTGCGCCAAGGCAACGGCACAAGCCGAGAAGACGACTAAGAGACTCGCCGTAATTAGCACTAGCTTTTTCATTTAATTACCTCCTTAATCCATTTTCAAACTTGCTTTACGACTCACAACATACCACAAGCTTAGTTATATACACGCCATGGTGTTCAGCACTCTTCCTCTAAGTGGTTCAGACAATAGCCACTCACCGCACTGCATCACCTCCAATAACACAAAAGTAACCTAGTGAAAAGCCCTCCAAAACTTGCTACTATACAGAATAACACAACGAATGCCTGTTTGTCAATCATGAGACTTCTCTCACGCAATATGAGGAAGACGCCTATCCATCGCTTGCTCGATTAGCATCTATTGGTCGCTAACAAGGCTCATTCGCCACACGACAAGAGTGAAGAAAAGAGACATTGTTCAATCCTACTCCGCGTTGTTTGGCACACTTCTTCAAGGGCCATGTCAAAGGAAAGGTAGCAATCTAAAGGAGAAGTCAGTATCCAAACCCGAGACAGGTCTTCTGCCCCGTACGTAGCTAGAACATAGTTCATAAGAAGACCAGCTTCTATCTCAGCTGTCTTTCGATCGGTTGTATCAAGGTCTAGTCTTGGCAATGAAAACCACCGCTTCTCATTCCGCAGCTGGCACCCTTCTGCTGCAAGGCATTCTTCGCTGCGGGAGAGCGCAACGGCAAGCCCAATTCGTAGAAGCCGAGAGTAGGTATCCTTCTTCCAGGCATAGCCAGGAAGGATTTGCCCAAGGCAATAAGCGATATCATCAGTAACGAGGAGATGCACGGTTCCGCTCTGTATCGCGGAAAGAGGTGTAAGCATTGCGCCACGATCCCGCAACAACGCGTCAGAATACAAGAATAACGTTAGTCGCTCCGGAAGATCGCTCGGGGAAAGACCGAGTCTAGCACACATTCGTGCGTAGTTACCTGCAACTTCGGCGATACTCCTCACTCCTAATTCGCGCATGGCTTCTGGGGAAAAGAGAATACGCAGACCAGTGGTCTGTTCCACGTTCCAACCCTGATACAAAGCAAAGTACTGTTCCAGTTCATCCTTTGCTTCCTGCTCATGAAGATACATCGCAATTCCGTCTGCTGCAGAGAACTCCCCCACAGAGAGGGCACACCTCGCCCCAATAAGCAGCTCGACATCAGAGAGACCATCAAGCAACCACGTCTGAGCTTCCACCCACGCCGCGTCGGGTGACCCCCCTGCTAACAAATAGTAGGCCGTTAAGTATGGAAAGTCGGGGTCATCCTTTCCTTGTCTCACTCCTTCCGTATACCACTCCGCTCCAATCTCCTCTGGAGGCAACAGATCGATACGCCGGAGCAGCTTCGCGGTTGATCCCTTACCCCATGCCTGTTTTAGTGCTTGGATCCCTCCCTTTGTTTCCACAAGGAACTGCACAAACGAGGCTGCTTCCAGGGCTTCAATATCCTCCAGCAATACTTCTCCGCTTATGTCCAGCGCCAATAGGCTCCGAATATCGCTGAATGCGATCGACGCTGGGGCATATGGCGAGTCAAACTGCTGATATACTGAGTTCGGGAACTGCCCTCTCTCCTCAATTCGCATTAGTTCCGGCAGGGAAATAAGAAGCCGCTCAGGCAGAGCAGCAAGTACTGCATGGAAGTTTCGTCCCGGTTCTACTGCGTATAACTTTGTTCCTGTCCGGAGAATCTCTGACCCACATTGCCCCCAACCAAATGCAAGGATCAGCTCGGCTAGACACTCACGCACATCCTCTCCAGCAAGCAGATCAAGTAACGTAAGGTAAACCGAGCAGCTGTTAGGACCCTTCCGTTTAAGGATCGAGGTTCGCATCGCCGTGATATCGTCGTGAATGAAGATATCGATCGGAGTTGGAACAAGATCTGGACTGACATCGAGAAGATCGAGGAGTTCCTCGTAATCTTGCTTTAGCAGCTCGGCGAGCGCAGCGTGATCCTCTCTTGCAGGGCTATCCTTCTGGTATCGAAGGATAAACTCTCCCGCTTTATAGTAGACCGTTCCTTTAAGCTCTGGCGTAGACATGGGCTGGACCCAGAACACGATAATGGCAACCACAATACCGATTGCAATTCCACCAAGGGCTAACCCTCCAATAGTTAAAGTTACCGGATAATGCAGCACTCGTCTGCACAGGTCCTTAAGCCACATATCATATATACTAAGTTTTGTCATAGCCTGGAACAACTGTTTTGACAGTGCAAGATGTCCCTGCTATACTTGCCTAATAAGGGATCAAACAACAACGTAGAGAAACGCAAGTAGGAGTAATAGCCATGGAACTATTAAAGGTTGCATCTGAATCAAACCCAAATTCAGTGGCTGGCGCAATCGCCGGTGCACTAGAACAGGATGCAGCCGTAGAAATACACGCAATAGGCGCAGGTGCAGTGAATCAGTCAGTAAAAGCGATTGCTATTGCCAAACGATTGATAGCACAGAGAGATAGCAACGTTCCACTTAAGGTCATTCCTGGATTCATAGAACTGGAGATAGCAGGCAAGGATAAAACAGGGATACGGTTCATCATCGAGAAGTAACCAGACCACTAAACTACAATATCATGCTAAAAACACTAGTTAAGCGCTCATTTGCCAAGGCATGGCACAGACTTGAGGCTAATGAGAGGGTAAACAAAGGGATTGCGCTCATAGAAGTAGAACAATCCACTCGACCGGAATTCGGCGATTTTTCCTCAAGTATCGCACTAGCCGAAGCAAGGAATACTACCTTTTCTGCTCAGGAGCTAGCGACAGAATTCGCCAATGCACTAAGAACAGATACCACAACAGAGCTCTACTCACGGGTAGAAGTCGCTGGGCCAGGGTTTGTCAATGTCTTTCTAACGCCTTCATTGATTCACTCCGCACTGCGGGAGATTTTGGAGATGGGTAACCGCTTTGGATACTCTACTATTGGACAGCAAGAACCCGTACAGGTCGAGTTTGTCAGCTCAAATCCTACCGGCCCGCTTACAGTAGGGCACGGTCGCCAAGCGGTCTTGGGCGATGTGCTTGCCTCTTTGTACACAACCCTTGGCTATAAGGTATCTCGTGAATACTACTTCAATGATGAAGGTCACCAAATTGACCTGTTAGTACAATCGCTATGGGCACGTTATAGACAGGAATTCGGAGATACCATTAACATCCCTGAGCAGGGATACCAAGGAGAGTACATAGTCGATATTGCACGTCAACTTGTAAAAGAGCACGGTCCTTCTTTTACAGACTTCGATGAGCAGACCAGTCATCGATTCAAGCAAGAGGCAATCTCACGAATCAGCTCAATGATCAAGAATGACCTCAGCCTACTTGGCGTGGAATTTGACTCGTGGTTCAGTGAACAAACACTACATCACAGCGGAGAAGTAACCGCAGCCTTAGAGGCATTGAAAGCACGCGGTGGTGTCTACGAACGTGAGGGCGCAACCTGGCTCAAGACTGAGGAAAACCGTGGAGTAAAGGATTCTGTCCTCGTGCGCAGCGATGGTCGCCCAACCTATCTCATGGTTGATATTGCTTATCACATCAACAAACATCGACGAGGGCTTACCCATGTGATCAATGTACAGGGAGCGGATCATCAAGTGGAACAATCTTCCATGCAAGCAGCAATGCGCATACTTGGTTATTCAGAGGACTTCTTAGACTATGCTGTACATCAATTCGTGAGTATTAAAGAACACGAGAAGACCACTAGGATGTCCACACGTGCCGGAAAGTTCATTCTGCTGAACGATCTGCTGGACGAGTTAGGGCGCAACGTGGTTCGCTACTTCATGGCTGCACGCAAACCAACAAGCCATCTAGAATTCGATATGGATCTAGCACGCACACAGTCCCTTGACAACCCGCTTTATTACATTCAATACGCTCATACGCGTATTGCATCCATTTTTCGCAGGGTTGGCGGCTCACCTGCCATGTCTTCACAAGTAGATCTTAGCCCACTAGAGAAAAGAGAAGAGCTTGATCTTATCAAGCAACTAGATCGCTTTCCAGAGATGCTGCAACAGGCAGCATTCGAGTTCTCGCCACATCTAATTACAGACTACGCATTGACACTCGCGCGAGCTTTTCATGCCTACTATGACTCCTACCGTGTTCTTGGCGACCAGGAACGACTAAGCACCGCTCGTCTAGCTCTCTTGCGTGGAGTGCAGATTGTAGTTCACCGTAGCCTGCAACTTCTTGGGCTCTCAATCCCTGAGGAGATGTGATGACCTGGACAGATCGGTTGAGAAATGGACTAGAGCAGACCCGAAATCGACTTACTGATTCTATCACTCAGGCACTCGGGCAAGGGGGAAAGCTGGATCAAGAGGAACTGGAAAGGATTGAGGAGATTCTCATCTCCGCTGATGTCAGCGCCCCTATCGCCACAGAGCTTGTCGATGAGCTCTCCAGCTACAGAAAAACCAGACTTATAGACAGAGAAGAGGTACTTGCTATACTCAAAGAGGGGATCAAGAGCCGGTTGTCTGGTTATGAACGATCACTTTCATTGCGCAACGACTCCCAGCCAACCGTGATCCTTGTTGCTGGAGTAAACGGCTCAGGAAAAACGACCACAATAGCCAAGCTTGCTGCACATCTACGAGAAGATGACCTCACCATGCCAATCACCTTCGCAGCCGCTGATACCTTCCGTGCAGCAGCGATCGACCAGCTCGATATTTGGGCAGACCGAGTAGATGCAGATCTCATAAAACACCGTATCGGAGCCGATCCATCAGCTGTTGTGTTCGACGCACTTGAGCATGCCCGCCGCCGCGGAGGAGTGTTATTTATCGATACGGCTGGCCGTTTACATACTAAGCACAACTTGATGGAAGAGTTGCAAAAGATCAACCGAACCGTCGTGAAAAGGCTTGGCCATAAGCCTGATGAACGGCTTCTAATTCTCGATGCTACTACGGGTCAAAATGGAATCTGCCAAGCAACTTCTTTCCACACAGCAATTGACCTTACCGGAGTTGTTCTGACGAAATTAGATGGAACATCCAAAGGAGGAGTAATACTCACTATCCAGAAACAACTGGCCCTTCCAATCATGTACATTGGAGTGGGAGAGACTAAGGATGATTTGCACGAGTTCGTATCCGATCAGTTCGTGGATGCTCTCTTTTCCACGTAAACAACCCGATTGCGATGCGTTACAGACCATGGAGGTACAACTTAATGAAACACATCTTTTTTTTCAGCAAAGGAGAGAGCGAGGGCAATTCCTCGATGAAGGAACTTCTTGGAGGCAAGGGTGCAAACCTCGCCGAGATGGCAGGGCTGGGGATCCCTGTCCCGCCAGGCTTCACCCTGTCTACCGAAGTCTGTCGCTATTACGATGAGCATGATGGATCCTATCCCGACAACTTGAGCGAGGAGCTCAAGGGGAACATGGGTAAGCTTGAGAAGGCAACTGGAAAAAGGTTTGGGGATCCGTCCAATCCTTTGCTTGTGTCGGTTCGCTCCGGAGCCGCAGTCTCCATGCCCGGGATGATGGATACTGTCCTGAATCTTGGCTTAACGGATGAGACGGTAAGAGGGCTCGTCGCCAAGGGCGGGAACGAGCGGTTCGCATACGATTCCTACCGTCGGCTTCTACAGATGTATGGAGATGTAGTATTAGGTCTGAGACCGCAGAGCGAAACAGACATTGATCCATTCGAAAAAATCCTTGGTACGATGAAGGCAAGGAAAGGTGTCAAGCTTGACACCGAGCTTGATGTATCTGACCTGAAAGAGCTTGTTACACTCTACAAGGCCACGATTAAAGAACAGCTCCACGTAGAATTCCCTCAAGATCCAGCCAAGCAACTATGGGGAGCAATCACTGCGGTGTTCAAATCATGGAACAATCCCCGTGCAATTAAGTATCGAGAGATCAACGAGATCCATGGACTGATCGGAACCGCAGTAAATGTGCAAGTAATGGTGTTCGGAAACATGGGAGAAAGATGCGGAACCGGTGTTGCATTTACGCGCAATCCGGCAACTGGGGAAAACCTATTCTACGGCGAATACCTAATGAACGCTCAAGGAGAAGACGTTGTCGCCGGAATTCGTACTCCACAACCAATAGAGACTCTAAGAAATGTTTTCCCCAAGGCATACAGCGAACTTACAGCTATTCGCGAGAAACTAGAAGATCACTATCACGACATGCAGGATGTTGAGTTTACTATTCAGGACGGTAATCTGTATATGTTGCAGACCCGCACCGGAAAGCGAACTGCTGCAGCCGCTGTTCGTATGGCAGTAGAAATGGCGCAAGATGGAACGATAGGCAAAGAAGAGGCACTACTTAGAGTCACGCCTAAGCATATCGACCAACTCCTTCATCCTACCTTTGACCCACAAGAGGAACAAAAGGCCACACAACTAACCAAAGGTCTTCCGGCAAGCCCTGGTGCGGCAACTGGAGCGGTTGTCTTTTCTGCAGAAGAAGCGGAAAAAGCTGTACAAGAAGGGACAAAAGTTGTTCTAGTACGAGTTGAAACATCCCCGGAAGATATCGGTGGAATGCATGTAGCTGAAGGGGTCCTTACCGCCCGCGGAGGGATGACTAGCCATGCAGCGGTAGTAGCACGTGGAATGGGCAAGTGTTGTGTTGCTGGTGCTGGTGAGATTGCAATTGACTACAATACTGCAACCGTCTCTGTTGGCGGACATACTATAAACAGAGGAGACCCGATCAGTCTGAATGGATCAACCGGTGTTGTCTACCTTGGAGAGATTCCGACAATTGCTCCGGAGCTATCTGGCGACTTTGGAACCTTCCTTGCATGGGCTGATGAGATCCGCCGTTTGGGTGTGCGTGCCAATGCTGATACCCCACAGGATGCCGCGACAGCGGTCAAGTTTGGAGCAGAGGGAATCGGCCTCTGTCGCACAGAGCACATGTTCTTTGAAGAAGGAAGAATCATCGCCGTACGTGAGATGATCCTTGCCGATAATGAAACCGGCCGTAGAGAAGCACTAAACAAACTTCTCCCTATGCAGAGAAGTGACTTTGAAGGACTTTTCCGCGTAATGGAAGGACGCCCCGTGACAATTCGTTTCCTCGACCCTCCGTTACACGAGTTTCTCCCTCACGACGAGGAAGGGCAGCGCGAGGTTGCGCAAGTGATAGGGGTATCGGCCGAACGAGTGCGGGAAAAGGTTGATGCTCTCCATGAATTCAATCCGATGCTCGGCCATCGGGGCTGCCGACTCGGAATCACTTACCCTGAAATCTCAGAGATGCAGGTACGAGCAATTATGGAGGCAGCGTGCAATGTGCATACCGAAGGCATTACTGTCCTTCCTGAGATTATGGTACCACTCGTCGGAAGCATAAAAGAGCTCATCTTACAACGCGAGCTAATCGAGCGCATCGCAACGGATGTACTAACTAGAAGAGGATTAAGTAAGAACGATATCCCCTACATGATTGGAACAATGATTGAGGTTCCACGAGCAGCGATCACCGCTGACGAAATCGCGCAAGAGGCAGAGTTCTTCAGCTTTGGCACAAACGATCTCACTCAGATGGGATGTGGATTCTCCCGCGACGATGCCGGAAAATTCTTGAAAGACTACGTTGCCAAAGGGATCTACGCACACGATCCGTTCCAAGTCCTCGACCAGAACGGAGTAGGCAAGCTAGTAGAAATGGCATGTAAACTCGGCAGAAAGACACGCCCTGATATTGAGCTCGGAATATGTGGAGAGCATGGAGGAGAACCATCTTCCATCCAGTTTTGCCACAGGATTGGACTAGACTATGTAAGCTGCAGCCCTTACCGTGTCCCGATTGCTCGCCTTGCGGCAGCGCAAGCGGCGCTCGAAAACAAGTAAGAATAAGACAAAACTGAACAAACGACCACGAAGGCCGGGAGAAATCCCGGCCCTGTTTATTCTGCAACAACTCCTACGAGCAACCCAAGCACAATACAGAGGGCGCAAGCAATTGCTGGGGTCCCAAGCCATCCGAACAAAACCCGTAGAAGAACACGGGTATTAATTGTCCGCGTTCCTTTCACAAGACCAATTCCTACCACTGCGCCCACTACAGCCTGGGAAGCAGAAACAGGAACTCCTATGACGGCATACACATTTAGAGTAATTGCCTCCGCCAAGATGACAACTAGCGAAGCAAATGGG
>Ga0307431_1001451_pt1 | contig 13679 bp, 14 predicted proteins | sample SalMarWE160170MG_FD_202155 | JGI IMG/M metagenome (GOLD analysis project Ga0307431, IMG submission 202155) | Salt marsh sediment microbial communities from the Plum Island Ecosystem LTER, Massachusetts, United States - WE1603-170 | ecosystem: Environmental > Aquatic > Marine > Intertidal zone >...
TTACGAGGACATGGAACCTCGACCCGCTGTTCTTACCTCTCTTATCCCTGTCGAAACCTATCGCCCCCATTCTTTATTCTTTAATTCTCTTTCTACTTCCCTTTGGGCATCTTTTTCAGTTAGGGCTTGTCGTTTATCGTATAATCTTTTTCCTTTAGCCACAGCCAATTCAATCTTGGCGTGACCTCTTTTAAAATAAATTCGCAAAGGCACCAGGGTTAAACCTTTCTCCTCAATCTGCCTTCTTAGACGATTAATTTCACGCTTATGCATAAGTAATTTACGTTTCCTTCTGGGGTCAACATTGAATATGTTGCCAAAGGCGTAAGGAGAAATATGCATATTCATTATGTAAAGTTCGTTATTTTCAAATTGAGCGAAACTTTCCCGCAGGCTAACCTTGCCTTCTCTTAGGGATTTTACCTCTGTCCCTTTTAGGACCAGTCCGACTTCATAAGTATCTAATATACTATAATCATGTCGTGCTTTTCTGTTTACGGCTACATTTTTTACTTCATCTTTATTGGTAAAACTCATATTTTTTCCCTCATCTGGCAGTTAAATTATAGCATAAATGAGGGGAATTCTCAATGAAAAATATTTTTAAATTCTGGACTTAGACCAAAGATAATTTAATATTAATTTTCGAAAATTATTGCTCCCTCAGTTCCTTCCTTAAAGATTCTGATAGCCTCTTCTGCTTGTTCTAAAGAAAAACTCCTTGTGATAACAGGTTCAGCCAGGACTTTCTTAATTTCTATCCAACGTATCGCTCTTATAAAATGTTTAGTTAAAAGTGCAACATCTCCACAAATGGTTAATCCCTTTCTTATGATGCTTAATGGTGCAATTGTGGCTTCCGGATAAAGTCCGAATGTAGAAACCCTTGCCTTTGGGCCAGCTAAATCTATCGCCATGGAAAAACATTTTGGCGAATTAGCGGTTTCAATGACAATATCCACTCCTCTTCCCTTGGTTATTTCCATCACTTTCTTAATTGGATCTTCTTTGCTCCCATTGATGATAAAACTTGCGCCTAATTTTTCAGCAATTTCAAATCTTTTTTTATCTTGATCAAGACCTATAATAAAAATTTCTGAGACTCCTGATGCTTTTAAGGCTTGTAGATGAAAGAGGCCAATTTTACCTGGTCCAATTATTGCTGCGGTATCTCCTAGCATAGGTTTAACATGTTCTAATGACCTTGCGGTTAATCCAATAGGTTCCAAACAGGAAGCATTTTGAAAAGAAACATTTTCAGGTAATTTATGAACTGAATTCTCTGGAACCACTACATATTCAGCAAAAGTTCCATCACAAGTAATTCCTAAATGTTCCCAATCATGACACATATTTTTATTTCCCAATTTACAATCAATACATTGACCACAACCTCGCAAAGGTTCAATTGCTACTCGGTCACCAATGCTTAAATAATTTACTTCTTCACCGATATCGGAAATAATTCCAGCACCTTCATGCCCGAGAATCATTGGAATGGGTACAGGTTTCTTCCCAATATATTTATTATATAAAATAGAAATATCAGTGCCACAAATAGCCGTTGCTTTAATCTGGACCATGACATCATTTGCCCCGAGTTTCGGAACATCTACTTCCCTTACTTCATAAGCACCAGGTTCTTCACTGTATTTAACCACAGCTTTCATATCATACACCTCCAAAAAAGAATTTTAAACTAATTAAATATATTTATTATCATCTTACATAGCCCAATAGACTAGGTAGCCATAAGGTCAGAAAAGGCACATAGGTAACTAACAGAAGTATTGCTATCTCAACAATCAAAAAAGGTATGATTGCTATTGATATTCTTTCTAGGGAAATCTTTGCAATTCCACAGACAACATATAAACATAAACCAACCGGTGGAGTAATTAGACCTATCATTAAGTTTAATACCACAATGATTCCAAACATAACCGGATTAATTCCATAAGATACCGCAATCGGTAAAAAGATTGGAACTGTAATAATCATTGCAGCGGTCCCCTCCATAAATGTTCCTAAAAATAGAAGTAAAATATTTAGTATCAATAGAAACATAAATGGATTGGAAATATTTTCTGTAAAAATACTTGCCATCAATTGCGGTACCTGTTCAACAGAAAGCAACCAGTTAAATATGTTTGCACATGCTATAACCAAAAAAACCACACCGGTAGTTTTGGCAGTACTTATAAATGCATCTTGTAAATCTTTTATTTTTAGAGTTCGGTATGCCAAAAAACCAATAATTAATGCATAAACTACTGCGATGGCAGAGGCCTCTGTTGCAGTAAATACTCCTGAAAGAATCCCGCCTAATATAATTAAAGGCATCATTAACGGAACAATAGCATGGATGCAACTTATGATAAATTCTTGCCACCCTATTTTCTCTTCTCTTTTAGGGTAATTTCTCTTTACCGAAATAAAATAAGATAAAGCTAATAATGATAAACCTAGCAAAATACCCGGTATCATTCCTGCTATAAATAACGCTGCTACAGATTGACCGGATAATAAAGCAAAAATGACCATCGGTATGCTGGGAGGGATAACCGGTCCGACTACAGAAGATGCCGCAGTGATAGCGGCACTAAAATCAATATCAAAGCCTTTTTCTTTCATGGCAGGAAGCATCATTGAACCAATGGCTGAGGCATCAGCTACTGCCGAACCGCTTATACCAGCAAGGAACATATTAGAAACTACATTAATATGGGACAAACCGCCCTTGATATGCCCAACAAAAAGATCTGAAAATTTTACTAATCTGGTAGTTATCCCGGATTTATTCATTAATTCCCCGGCCAGTATAAAGAAAGGAATGGCCATAAAAGGAAATACATCAATACCTGTAAACATTCTCTGGGCAATGACCATGAAAGGTATATGATTGGTATATAATATTGCTATACTGGAAATACCAAGACAAAATGCAATCGGAACCCCTATTAACAGACTTAGGATAAAAACTACAATACCTATTACCATTTATTTTCTCCTAAAATATTATTTAGATTGAAATGTTTATTCTTGTTCTTAGAAGCTATCTTTTTATAACTGCGCTTATATTTTTAAAAATTACATAAACAACTTCAATTGCCATTAAAATAGCGCCGAATGTTACAGATAGATATGGATATATCATTGGTATTTGTACAGAAGGAGATGTTTGAATTTTTACAATTCTAAATACCTTTAATGATTGGGAAAAGAGGGTGATTAAAAAAATTAAAACTATTGTATAAGAGATTGCTTTAATAAGGTGACGAATAGATTGAGGAAATAAATCTACAATAGCATTGACGTTGACATGACTTTCATCTCTGAAAGCCAGGGCCATCCCGATATAAGCAAACCATATCATTAGGTATCGCGCAACTTCTTCGGTCCAAGATAAAGAATTATTCAAAACATAACGAAAAAAAACACCTAGTGTAACATTGCTAATCATAATAGCTAATAAAATAATGATTAAATTTTCTTCAATGATCTTGATAACACTGTAGATTCTATTAACAATTTTTAAAAACATAATTATATTTCCTTTTTTATTAACACAGATGCCCTATTTTTGTTCTCAAAACGAAATTTATTTACCCTAATAGGGCATCTTGCTTGGTCGGGTTAGAATTTAGCTACAAATCCTGTTGTTATAAGCTGCTTATTGAATTTGAGATTTCAGTTCCTCCACGGCTTTATCCACAGTTTTCATTGCTTCATCGATCAACGCAATATCAATTTTAGTCTTTAGCCAATCAATAACTGGGCCTTGCGCTGCTTTTTTAAATAGAGTCATTTCTTCTTCTGTGGGTGCATAGATTTCCATACCAGCTTCCTTAAGTGCCTGTAATCCTACTACAGAGGAATTCAATTGTTGAAGACCACGGCCAACTCCCGAAGAAATTTTGGCACAATCGACGATAATATATTTCAAATCATCGGGCAAACTCTCAAAGAATTTGTTATTCATGACAAACCAGTCCACGCCATATACATGTCCGTCAAGGGTTATATATTTCTGTACTTCTTGAAATTTAGCAAAATTGATAGTAGAAATTGGATTTTCTTCCCCATCTACCACTCCGCTCTGTAATGCAGTGTAGCATTCAGTCCATGCAATAGGTGTAGGATTACCACCTAAACCATTTACCATGTTCACAAAAAGCGGATTTTCCTGTACCCTAATCTTTAATCCTTTCATGTCTGCAGGTGTATGTATTGGTCTTGCATCATTGGTAAAATGTCTGAACCCAACTTCGGCAAAAGCTAAGTTCCTTAGGCCGGTTTTCTCTAATAATAATCTAGAAAGTTTTTCACCAAACGGTCCATCTAAGACTTTCCAGGCAATAGAAGCTGATGGGAATAGATAGGGAACATCTGTCACCATTGCTTCAGGTAAAAATCCACCCATTACGCCTGATGCAATCCCTGCCTGTACTGTTCCTGCCATGATTGCTTCTACATATTCACGTTCAGCTCCGAGAGCGCCAGCTCCGTAGACCTGTACTTCTATTCTTCCACCGGCTCTAGCATTTACCAAATTTGCAAATGTTAAACATTGAGCATGTTTTCTTGAAGTAAAAATATCTGTAGCATCTGCATGGGCAAGCTTCAATACTATGGGTGCATCTGCTGCATAAGATATCGAAAATACTAAACAACTAAAAACCATTAATATCGCCATTGTTAATAAGATTGATTTTTTACTAAACATTATTATACCTCCATTTAAAATTTTAATTTTATTTATTATTTACATTCCTACAATACTCCTTTATTTGCATCAATCACCTCCTTTAGATAGTAATTTTTTCAAAGAACCTGTAATCATCGACCTAAATAGATTAAACTCTACTTTAAAATTATGACGGCCAGGCAATCGTATAGATATGCTTCCCACCGTCTGACGGTCCTTTAAGAAGTTTGTCTATTTCCTCTTTATCTCGTTGTGTCATATATTTAGCCTCCGGTAAAACTCCCGGAGGAAATTTCTCCAGGATATCATCATGTAATTTAACTACATAATCTAAATATGTTTCTATCGCTTTATACGCTTTTTCCGCTTTAGCCAGAGATGGTTTGCCTAAAACTCCCTCCTGATAAATAACACATTCAATACCACTGCCACCAATATGACTTTGACCAGGAATCGGATAATTGTAGATATCACCTCCTTTGTCTATATGTCCTTCCGGCAAGAATCCCCAGGTTTTTGTATCTACTGCATTTTCCATTTGAATAAATTCTGGGAATAGAGCTAAACATATAGAATTTTCTGCCTCATCACCATGTCTAAATGCAGTCTCAAATTCACCCCCATGGGCTTTATCCTTCAATCCTACACCCATGATCTTAGGTACATCTAAAAAGATAACAACTGCTGGGACTTGATACTTTTTGCCCCACTCCTGAATGGCAGAAGGAATGATATATTCTTGTCCATGACTACTCATAAATATTTGTTTTCGGAATCCAGTATTCCAATATCCAGATATTATTGACCTAATATATGCAGAATTTACTTCATCAGGTATAGGAACAGTACCTTTCTGCCCTAAATGGGAAAATGGATGCGAACCATACCAAACAGGTTCTGCTACTGTACAGCCAGTTTTTTGAGCAATTAATTCTGCCATACGGGTTACTATAAATGTATCTTCTCCGTATGGTTGAGAATCTCCATGATTTTCTGTAGAACCTAATGGAATTAGAATTATGTCATTTACTTTTAGCCGACTTTCTACGTCCTTTTTAGTCATAGTTTGATAATAAATTTTATCAGGTTTTTCCATATGTCCTCCTTTTGGAGGTAATTTCCAATTACTCATAACTATTTACTCCTTCTTATTTTTATTTTTCTTTTTTATGACTTGGCAATTGAGGAGAATAAATCCAGACAAACCTTAAAACTTCATCTCCGGTGTTAATAATTTTGTGTAATTGTCCTGGGGGATTATATACTACCGTCCCTGGGCTCAAATTTATCTCCTCTTCTCTTGTAACAAATTTTCCTTTTCCCGCAATAAAATACATTACTTCTTCTTCGGTTTCATGTTTATGTTCCGGAACCATACTGCCAGGATAAGTTTCGTTAACTCCCATAGCAATATTTTTTGAACCAACTGTTTTTTCTGAAATTAATATCCAAGAAGTTCTCGGCGGCTCTCGCTTTATTCCTTTAACATCTTCGATATGAATTACTTTAACTTTTGACATTATAATGCTTCCTCCTTTTTTTTATTCATTTCATTAATATACCGCCATTTACGTCAAGCGTAATACCAGTAATCCAATCTGATTTATCTGACGCAAGAAAAACTGCAGCCTCAGCAACATCCTTTGGTAAACCATTTTTAATTATTGCACGGCCGACATTCCAGCTTGCAAATACTTCTTTTGAGTATTGTTTTGTCTGTTCGGTTAATATTGGTCCCGGACAAATAGAATTAACATAAATTCCAATAGGTCCAAGTTCTCGTGCTAACGTCTGAGTTAAACCAATGACTCCTGCTTTGGAAGCTGCATAATTCACTCCCACCCCTGGGCGACCTGTTCTACCGCCTAAAGAAGCAATATTGACAATTTTGCCTCTTTTTAGCTTTTCCATATAAGAAATGACACTCTTACTGCATATAAATGGGCCATTGAGATTAATATTGATCACCTTGTTAAAATCTTCCACTGACATCTCTTTGGTTGGTTTATGTAAAGAAATACCAGCATTATTTACCAGAATATCAATCTTACCAAATTTATTAAACACCTTTGACATACTATCTTTGATCATCATTTCATCCGTCACATCGGCTTTGATCGCTATAACTCTTTCTCCCGAAGAATCCAATTTCTTTGCAATATTTTCTACTAAATCATATTGAATGTCGAATAAGGCTAAAAGTGCACCTTCTTTAAAAAATTCTTCGGCAATGCATTGTCCCAAACCCTTACCTGCACCGGTAACAATAGCAACACAGTCTTTCAGTAGCATCATAAATCTCCTTTCTTTTCCTTTTTTTTAAATAGTTTTTAAAATTCATCAATCGGAATTTTAACATCCCATATTCTTTTCATTTCTTCTCGAGATATATCAAATACGGTATCATTCGGAGGCAAAGGTTCCTCTCTCATAAATTCAGGAAAAGACCAAAATTCTTCAGAGACACCTGCTTTTTTATTAAACTCTCTTTCTGTCTGTAATACATCTTCGGCAATATTTTTGATATCTTTTAAATCTAATTGCCATCCATATCTGCCTTTTAAAAGAGATATATAAAATTCAGGGTGCTTTATAAATGGTGGTCTTACAAATATACAAAGTCCAAGTGTATCTAAAAGTGCTACTCGTAGTTGTAATTTTATAGAACTTTCTATTTGTCCCTTACCACTCAAAGGATTAATATTTCCGGCTGTTCCAAAAGTATTTCCGGCTGTATGATCTGCTCCCATTGGGGAAGTAAAGTAAGTAACTCCATTACCTTTTAGGGCTCTAGGGTCATAAGCGGGAATAGCTTGTCCCTTTATTACAGGGATCCTCTTTGCTCCGAATACCTGACCTGTTAGCTTTGTTCCGTTTCCTATTATTCGACCAATATAGGTCCCCTTGCCAATCTGATTTATAATATCTTTTGCTGCTTCTGCATCCCCAAAATCAATTTCTCCTGATTCCATTAATACGCCTATTGCAGCTCCTGTCTCTATTGCATCTACGCCAACCTGATTACACAAATTATTCATTTCTGCTATATCATCTAAATTACCAATACCACAGTTTGGACCCAGAAGGGCTATATTTTCATATTGTATTGAAGCTACAATCTTTTTTCCTTTTATATCTGAAAAAACATTACAACATTTAATAGCACATCCCTTTACACAAAAATGTCCGGTACGACCTACTCCACCGCGTTTTAAAATAACTTCTCTAACTCTTTCACCTGTTATATTTTGTATATCTTCAAAATTTCCTGAAGAAAAATTTCTGGTAGGTAATAAGCCAAGTTCATTGGCTGCTTCCATAATTGCGGGAGTTCCAAACATATTTCTATTTTCAGTTTTAGGATCTTTTTTTAAATATTGTACAATTTCTTTGCCGGTCTTTCTTAACAGCTCTGAATCAAAATATTTAGGGGTTTTTGCTCCATTATCATTAATTACAACAGCTTTTAATCCTTTTGAACTCATTAGTGCCCCAAGGCCCCCTCTTGCAGCATATCTAATCTGAATATCTTTCTCATCGGTAACAGCAATACCTGAGCCGTATAATTTCATTTCACCAGCTGGGCCGATACAAATAATTCCTACATTTAATCCAAATTTTTTTCTAATGATATCGATAGTCTCGTCTACCCTTTTACCCTTAAGCTCTGGTGCATTTATAAGTTCTATCTTATTGGCTGCTAAAACAAGAACTTTAGTTGACAAATTTTTAGGAGTATCTTCAATAACTAAAGCTCTTATTCCTAATTTAGCAATTTTCTTGCCTGCCGATCCTCCGACATTACTCTCTTTCACTCCACCTGTTAAAGGGCTTTTTCCACCAATAGAAAGTTGACCAGTTGTAGTGATTGCTGTATCGGCAATTAGACCTGAGGAAAATATTAATTTATTATAGCGTCCGAGCGGTTCACAAGTTGGAGGAACTTCTCTAAGGAGTAACTTTGCAATTAATAAGCGGCCACCCCAATGCCTTTCTTCTTCAGTGGCTGTACATTTATCAATTTTTCCATTTCGCATATTTACTCTAATCATCCACTTCATCAATCAGACTCCTTTTCATGTGTAAGCCTTAAATTATTTCCCATCTCTTCTAAAATATCGTTTAAATTTTTCATAACTTTTGAGTCAAGATCAATTCCTTGTTCGCAACTTTTTTGTTCTCTCATAAATTCTATTTCTCCCGGTAAATAAATTTCTGAGGTATTTTTTACTTTTTTTAGATTTTTAATTGACCGAATATATTCATCAATCTTTGAATAAAAAAGTTCTAATTCAATAAATTGACTAATATCAATAGCCATACAAAATACACCAACTCCCGTTGCACCTTCTAACTTATGAAATGTCTTTACTTCTGGTCCGAATCTTGACCCAGATAGCATACCAGCTATAATATCGATAACGATGGCCAAGGCCGAGCCCTTTGGACCTGCAATTGGAAGAAGTGTCCCTTTTAATGCCTCATTCGGATCAGTGGTGGGATTACCATCTTCATCAATGGCCCATCCTAACGGTATTTCTTCTTTATTACGTGAAGCCTTTCTTATTTTTCCACGGGCAACAATACTAGAAGACATATCTAAAATGATTGATCTCTCTTTTTTAGCCGGTATAGAAATAGAAATAGGACTTGTTCCCATAAAAGCTTCTGAACTTCCCCATGGTGCCATTGAAGAAGCAGCATTGCATCCAATAAAACCAATCATGCCTTCCTGGATGGCTAAATTTGAATAATAACCTAAAAAACTAATATTATTTGTATTTCTTACCAGGGTCAATGCGATACCATATTTTTTAGCCTTTTTAATGCTAATATCCATCGCTTTTCTCGCTGCTAATTGTCCTAATCCATTTCCACCATCAATAATTGAAGTTGCATTATTTTCTTTTACTAAAGTAATTTTTGTAGGAAGATTTAACATCCCGGCTTTCACACGTTGAAACATTGGGATCAATAGATAAGTACCATGCGTTGAAATCCCTCTCATGTCTGCCTTTACTAAACAATCCGCTGCTAATAATGCTGATTCCTCATTCTCTCCGTAACCCTTTAATATTTCGGATATTACTTTTTTTAATTTTTTTTCGCTTACCATAGTAATTATTCCTCAATCAAATTCAAAGATTCAAAAACTTTATCGAGTTTATTATATTCAACGCTAGTTATGCCATCCATCAATACTTTTGCCTTTATTTTTTCTTTTTGAACCCTTTCTTGAGATTTAGCTAATATTTCTTTGCAGTCTTCAAGTCTAACTACCACCATACCATCATCATCTCCCAAAATTAGATCGCCAGGATTAACCACTGTTCCACCAAAATTAACTGGGTAATTTATGAGCCCTAAAGATGCTTTTACTGTTCCACGGATAGCTAGTCCTCTAGAAAATATTGAAAATCCCATTTCAATAATATCCTCAGAATCTCTAACGCATCCATCGATTGCTAATCCTCCTAATTTTTTTGCTTTAGCCTGGACGGACATTAAATCACCCCAATATCCATATTCATATTCATTGCCAACTGTAGCAACAATAACATCTCCTTCTTGTGATTTTTCCAAAGCTTTATGTAACATAATGTTATCGCCTGGAGCAGTTTGAACCGTAAAAGCGGGACCACATAATTTAATTCCTTTTATTATTGGTTTGATTTTTGGATCTATAAATCCCTTCCTACCTGAAGCTTCATAAACTGTTGCAACAGAAATCGAACGAAACTTTTCAACTACTTCTTTTGATGGTCTTTTAATATTTGTTATCACATGAATCATTGGATACATCTCCTTTTTTACTTTTATAGACATGAAATTCTATTAATATTAATTTTACTGCATTTAGTATTTTCTGCTATAACATATAATTTTCAATGACTTTATTAAGCATTAGCAAATTATGGTATAGATATTTTCTATAATCAATGATAATATCCTTTTTTTATTCTCTCTTCACTATTATGAATATGTTTCATTAATTCTTCAATCGCTCTTTGTTTATTTTTTTGTTTTATATATTTAATTATGCTCTCGTGTTCTTCAATAGCATCAACATTTTCTGTTTTATTAATACTATTTAGTGTTTTGTAAGAACAAATATAATATTTATCCATAACATTTTTCATTAGATTTATTAAAACTGAATTATTATATATCTTAAAAAATAACATATGGAATTTTTTATCATATTTATGAAAGCCTTTTATATCTTTTTGTTTAAGATAATTAATTTCTTTTGTAATGTAACCAGAAAGAGCAATTAAATGTTCATCGGTTAAAGAGTTAAAAACTTCCTTAAAAACATGTTTTTCTACAACTTTGCGGACTTCAAATATTTCAATGATATTTTTCATCTCTATTTGAGGAATAAAATAACCTATTCCCGGTAATCCTGTTAGCAATCCTTCTTGATGTAAACGTTGACATGCTTCTCTTATTGGGGAATAGCCCATATGGAGTTCTTTAGCTGTTTTTCTTATACTAAGGTGTTGATTATTACACAATTCAATTTTATTTTTTAAAAGCCTATAAGCTTGATCACTTAATAATTCTTTTTCTATTTTTCTCACCTCGTTCAAATAATATTACTTTTTATAATAATATATTTATTTCTTCCATTATAATATGTTTATATCATTGATATATAACTTTTTAAAATTTTAACATTATATAAAGTCCTTGTCAAATGATTTTTTAGGTATGTCATTTAAGAATCAAAAGTGGACTGTTTTTTAATGATTTAAAAGATAAAACCAACTATCCGGGAGAACTTATCCAACACGATTCTTCTCATCATCAGTTTGCCCCTTATGCTTCTGATGTTTATGTTAATCTAAAACTGCACCACTTTATCAATTGAAAAGTACACCACTTTGAAATATTATTCCCTATGTAAGAATAAAAATGACATAGGGGGAAAAAGGAGGATGATCAAATTGATAGAGAAGCAGAAAATAATCATAACCTATTTACAAAAAGGAAAATCGCAACGACAGATTGCCAGGGAAATGGGCCTAAACCGAAGAACTGTTGCCAAGTATGTAAAGGACTACGAAACAAAAAAAGCCCGGCTTACAGGTTTTAAAGGAAACTCTAATCAAGAGGAATTAATCGCTGATATCGTAGAAGATCCCGGATATGATATCAGCAACCGAAAAAAGGTAAAATTGACCGATGAGATAATAGATAGAATTAAATTTTACTTAAAGGAGAATGAGACTAAAAGAGCAGAGGGAAAGGCAAAACAACAAAAGAAAAAGATCGATATCCATGAAGCCTTAAAAGAAGAGGGATTCGATATCGGCTATACCACTACCTGTAATACCATCAGAAAAATCAATAAAGAGGCCAAAGAAGCCTACATCAGACAAGAATACGCTTTGGGAGAGGTGTGTGAATTTGATTGGGGGGAAGTAAAACTGGTAATTAATGGTAAAAAGAAAACCCTGCAAATGTCCGTCTTTACCACTGCCAAGGGAAACTATCGTTGGGGAGACCTTTATCACAACCAAAAGACCGAAGCCTTCCTGGATACCACTGCCTCCTTCTTTACCGAGGCAGGTGGAGTATATAAAGAGATGGTCTATGATAATGCCCGGGTAATGGTGGCCAGATTTGTCGGCAAATCGGAAAAAGAACCTACTGAAGCACTTCTAAAACTATCGATCTATTACGGTTTTCGCTTTCGCTTTACCAATAGCTACCAGGCTCACGAAAAGAGACATGTAGAACGCAGTGTGGAATACCTAAGGAGAAAGATCTTCTCTAAAAGAGATGAATTTTCATCACTAGAAGAAGCACGACAATGTTTTAAAAGTGAACTTAAAGGGTTAAATGCAAAACCCCAAAAAGATGCAAAGAGTGCCCAGGAGATATTACAGGAAGAAAGAGACTATCTTCTCCCTCTTCCTCCCAGCTATGATACGGCCAGAATTACCGAGGCCAGAGTCGACAGATATGCCTGTATTACCGTAAATGGTAATCATTATTCTGTCCCTGACCATCTGGTAGGGAAGTTCATCTTTACTAAAATTTATCCGGATAAGATCATCGGTTATCACTGTGAGAAAAAGATCGCTTCCCATAAAAGAAGATACGGGAGAAAAAAGTGGTCCATCGATATCACCCATTACTTAAGAACTTTAAAACTAAAACCGGGTGCTCTCGTGCGAAGTACCGCCTTCTCGCAAATTCAACCCGGATTAAAAGCCATCTACCAAAAATATTACCGGGGTAAAGAGAAGCACTTCATCGAACTTTTAGAGCTTACTGCCGAGCATAACCTGGTAGCAGTAGAGCAGGCCATCACCCTTTTGGAAAAGGTCAACCCTACCGGTATAAGTACTGAAAAGATAAGAGCGATCGTGGAAAGAAAGGATGATACCTCAAGTAAAATAATCCATCCTTCTGATATAGAGATCCAGTCCCAAAGAATCGTCAACCTCTATCAAGATATGTTAAATGAGGTGTCAGCATGAAAAATGAACTCATAAACCAAATCAAAGAAATCAGTAAACAGGTCAGGCTACCGGGGGTGAGAAGATACCTGACAGAAGAGATTAAAGAAGCCAATATGAAAAATTTAAGTTATGAAGAATTTTTATATAATCTTCTTTTAAAGGAATCTGATCTCAGGTTGGAAAGCAGTAAGAAAAATAGAATCAGGCTGGCCAATTTTCCCTACCGAAAATGCCTGGAGGAATTATCGATTTGCGATCTCCCTCCTGATGCCAGGAAAAGGTTCAAAGTACTTACCAGCCTTGATTTCATCGAAAATGGTCAGAATGTGATTCTAGCCGGCAGTCCCGGACACATCTGGCCATCGCTTTAGGAATCAAAGCCTGTATGGCCGGATACAAGGTACTGTTTGCCACCATACCCTTACTGATCAATCAATTAAAAGAATCCAGATCAGAAAAGACCTTAATTAGACTGGAGTCTATATTTGAAAAGTATG
>Ga0307431_1001457_pt1 | contig 13661 bp, 10 predicted proteins | sample SalMarWE160170MG_FD_202155 | JGI IMG/M metagenome (GOLD analysis project Ga0307431, IMG submission 202155) | Salt marsh sediment microbial communities from the Plum Island Ecosystem LTER, Massachusetts, United States - WE1603-170 | ecosystem: Environmental > Aquatic > Marine > Intertidal zone >...
AACCAACATATCCGGGAGGTGCACCGACCAGACGGCTGACGTTGTGTTTTTCCATGAACTCGCTCATGTCCAGGCGGATCAGTGAATTCCTGTCACTGAACATAAACTCCGCCAGGGCCTGGGCAAGCAGAGTTTTTCCAACACCGCTGGGCCCGAGGAATATAAAACAGCCCATAGGACGATTAGGGTCTTTCATACCGCTCCTGCTTCGTCTGACTGCTTTAGCCACGGCGGTGATTGCATCATGTTGTGAAACAACCATTTTATGCAATTCGGTCTCCAGCTCAAGAAGTCTCTGGGTCTCCTTTTTCTCAAGCCGCGTCAAAGGCACGCCGGTCATATTACTGACGACTTCCGCAATAATTTCATTATCCACCACACCGGTCGCTTCTTTATGTTCCTCATACCACTCTTTATGAAGCTTTGTTTTTTCATCCAAAAGCCGCTGGGCTTCGTCTCTCAACGACGCAGCACGTTCATAGTCGGCGTTTCTGACCGCCTCATCTTTCTCCCTTTGCAGCCTTTCGATATTTCCCTCGATTTCAGTAAGGTCCGGCGGGGGTGTCATATTCTTCAGTCTTACTCTTGCACCCGATTCATCGACGACATCTATCGCCTTATCCGGCAGACATCTGCCCGTGATATATCTGGTTGAAAGTTCCACCGCCTGGAAAAGGGCCTCATCGGTAAACCGGACTCTGTGATGCGCCTCGTAGCGGTCCTGAAGTCCTCTGAGAATATCCAGAGTCTCGTCCTTGGAAGGCGGCTCGACAATTATCGTCTGAAAACGTCTTTCAAGGGCGCCATCTTTCTCGATATGTTTTCTGTACTCATCCAGTGTAGTCGCGCCGATACACTGGACCTCTCCCCTGGCAAGGGCCGGCTTAAGAACATTCGATGCATCAATAGCACCTTCGGCGCCACCGGCTCCAACAAGCGTGTGCAGCTCGTCGATGAACAGGACGACGTTCTTGGCCCTTCTTACCTCGTTGATGACCGCCTTGATTCGCTCTTCGAATTGCCCTCGATATTTTGTCCCTGCCACCATCATCGCCAGATCAAGTACAACAATTCGTTTGCCTTTGAGTATCTCGGGCACCTGCTTATGGATTATCTGCTGGCTCAGACCCTCGACAATAGCTGTTTTGCCGACACCAGCCTCGCCTAACAAGACCGGATTATTTTTCGTACGCCTGCAGAGTATCTGTACTAATCGTTCGATTTCATTTTTTCTTCCGATAACCGGGTCCAGCTCGTCGTCTTCCGCCAACTGTGTCAGGTCTCTGCCGAAGCTGTCCAGTGCGGGTGTTTTGCTCTTGGGTTTACGGCCCATTGTTGGGCTCATTTTCATCCCAAGCGCTGCGGGCCCGTCATCCACACCGGCACCCAGAAGATTCAAAACTTCCTGACGTACTTCTTCGAGCTTCAGACCGATATCCAAAAGGACCTGAGCGGCAATCCCTTCGCTTTCTCGAAGGATACCCAACAGGATATGCTCGGTCCCCACGTAATTATGATTCAGCGACCGGGCTTCTTCTATCGCATATTCGATAACCTTCTTGGCTCGCGGCGTCTGGGGCAGCTTGCCCATCGTCACCATATCCGGTCCGCTTTTGACATGCTTCTCAATCTCCAGCCGAAGTTTTTTGATATCGACATCAAGATTCTTCAGGACCGTGGCTCCCACGCCGCTGCCTTCCTTCACCAGCCCGAGCAGGATGTGTTCGGTTCCAATATACTCATGATTAAATCGCTGGGCTTCCTGATTAGCCAGCGCCATTACTTTTCGTGCTCTATCTGTGAAACGTTCAAACATCTTTTTACCCGAATAAAATTTTTAAGAATGATTCGTAAATTCCGCTACACTGTCAATATCTCATCGTACAATATTCACGAATAACTATCTTTGATTATCCATATTTATTTTATCACACTTGACTCACCTATGTCAAACATACATAAGCTGCCTTGATTGTTTCTTAAGCCTGATAATACCATATTTTATATGCCCTGAAATGGGATGATGTTCATTTTCTGGTTAACATTTTTATTTAGTCTTATTTTTATCGGCAAAAACGCCGGTCAACTTTGCCCTTTGTGCCATAAAAAACTCCTTGTTAGTTTTCCTTCCTGGCTGCTTTAGGAAGCTTTTTTAAAGAAAAATATACAAGTCCTCTTCAATAATCTGCGGATTGGAAATATTCTTAAATCATATTGACTATAAATTACGCAATTTGGTAGAATCACATAGGTTAATCATTTACGAAAATAATACCGACGAATACGCAAATTTCAGACCGGCAAAGGGGTTTTCTTTACTACGATTAAAAATTGAAACCTGCTCGTAAGGAATCTGGAGATGAAAAGGTATCATGGATTCACTTTAATTGAGTTGCTGGTTGTGATCGCTATTATTGCTCTGCTTCTATCGATACTCATGCCCAGCCTCCAAATGGCAAGACAACAAGCCCAGGCAGCGGCTTGTCTTTCTAATCTCAGGCAATGGGGTGTGATGTTTATTTTGTACGCCCAGGATCACAATCAAAGCCTTCCCGCCGGATGGAGCGGCGGGATGATGTGGATGGTCGATCTGATGGCATACTATCAGGGTGGAGATGATGTGCGACTATGCCCGTCGGCCAAAAAATTTCTTCACAACATTCCAGGCAATGTCCCGGGGACATTTACCGCCTGGGGCAAGTACGGTCATCCCGGCTATTTCGATGGCTGGACCCCATACTGGGGACAAGAGGGCCAATACGGCAGTTATGGTATCAACGGCTGGGCCCATAATCCTCCTAATCAGGGAACAAACAGTGTAGCCGGAGAGAATCGTTCTCTTTTCTGGCGCACAATGTCCGTAAAAAATGCATCCCAGGTTCCATTGATGGGGGGTTGCATGTGGGATGGGACTGAGCCGTTGGAAACCGACTCCCCTCCTATTGCCAAAGGGGTGCAGTTATCCGAATCGAACATGAGCATATTTTGTCTGGACCGCCACAATGGCGGCCTTAATATGCTGTTCATGGATACTTCTGTCCAAAAGGTCGGCCTCAAGCAACTTTGGACCTTAGAATGGCATCAAAATTTTAATACTGCCGATATATGGACAAAAACCGGCGGAGTCAGCAATACCGACTGGCCTCAATGGATGCAAAAATATAAAGATTATTAAATCCCGGTTATTGGTCGGATTTTCCGACTTTGTCTCGGGCTTCCGCCGGGATAAGTGCCCCAATAATTTTTTAGCTCGCAGACTCCCATAATACATTCGGGATAAGGTTTATTAGGCGGATTCTATTCTCTAAAACAACAATCTCAAAAAAATTTGACTCAGGAATTTTGCTTTTCATAATTTTTAACGTATATTTTATTATGCTCAAGTGGCAATCTTGTAGATAGTGTACTTGCATACAAACAAGGTAAGTATTCAACAGAGAAAGATAATATAAGGGCAAATTTAGTATGATAACAGCACATATTATCGAAACATACCTTCCGGCAGTTAGTATGGCGTTGACTGCGAGGGAAAAGTGGGGCTGCGCAACAAGTGGTCTGAACTCATCGGAAGTGACAATACCAATGTGGTTTATCATCAGCACTGGAATAGTCCTTGCTGTAATAATCGCATCATCGATTGTGGTTGCTTGCAAACAAAAGGCTCGCAAAAAATAAACACTTCTCTTATTTTTCCAATACAAAATATATAAGGCAGCAAATTTCAGGTCCTGCTCGATCCCTGCCGGGGCTATCGCCCCACTATGTAAATATATAGACCGCCGGCTAATTCAGTGCAGACTTTAAGCGCTGAATATACTGACTTAGTTTGCTGTGCTTTTGCTTGCCTCTATTGTGCCGCCGTAGGCGCCCATATTGATAATCCCGCCGTTCGGTAATGGTTCATCGCCAACCAGGCTGTTCGGGTCACCAGCATCAATGCAGGGACTTGTTACACTATCTATAATCCATGTTTTGATATTAGGGTCCCAGCGACCTGCCTGGGATTTTAGATGATAATCACCGTTAGCGGTGTCTACAAACAATGGATCGGCATTAATATTACCTACGCCTTGAAGACCGCCAAATATGTTGCTATAAGTAATTGTGATAATAGAATCTCCAAAATTCCATATCTCTTTATCATTATCCCAAAGTATGCAGTTGGATATTATAGAACCACTTATTATATAGTTACATATTCCGCTGCCTTCATTGCCTGCCTCGTTCCCGCTAAGTGTGCAGTTGGTAAGTATTGGATTACTTGCCCACTCGTTGTGCAATCCACCGCCATTATCACTTGCCAAGTTCCCACTGAATATGCAGTTAGTCAAAGTTGGGCTACTATGGTCATTGTACACCCCACCGCCATCATCGCTTGCCGAGTTTCCACTGAACCAGCATTTGATCAGGACTGGATTGCTATGATCATCGTTATATATCCCACCACCATCATCGCTAGCTGAGTTTCCAATAAACATACAGTTAATCAGGACTGGATTGCTGCTATCGCGATTGTGCATCCCACCTCCCTCCTTAGCGAAGTTCCCTATAAATGTACAGTCGATTAAAGTTGGATTACCCTCTTCATTGTACATTCCACCACCTCTACTGTGTATACTATAAGAACTAGTAGCAGCCCCGTTGGTGATAATAAAACCATCTAATACTGCTGTTCCATTCGTGCCGCTACCTGATACTACATTGTAGCTAGTATAATCATAAATGTCTCCGCTAAGGATAGTCTGGTGAGCAACTATATCCCGTGCACTCGGATCTATTTCACCAGAGCCAGCATAACCTCCTTCTATAGATACTTTATTTATAAGCTGGAATACGGCATTATAATCGCCCAGGTTAATTCTACTACCTTGGTCTGGTGTGTAAATGCCCTGGGCCACTAGTATATCAATCCGCTTATTAGTTGAATCTGCCTCAGCAAGCGCATCCTGCAAACAGTTGTAAGCATTGGCCCAGGATGAGCCGTTATTTGAACCAACAGCATTCACATCAACATAGATGATCTTTTCGGCAGCAGAAGTGATAGTCGAAAAGGTCCAGATATCACCAATAGTAGTCCCATGGAAATTTTTGGCGTCAACACGCCAATAATAGGTAGTGTCATATTCAAGAATGCCGGAAAAAAAGGTTGTTGCTACTTGATTTCCCTGGAATGTACTATCGTCCAAATTCGGATCTTTACCCAGATATATGTCATAACTTGCTGCACTACTTCCTCTATACCAGCTCAGGTTAATTGTTGCAGCAAGGTCTATTGCGCCGTTACTCGGACTGGGATCAATGACTTTTGATGGAAGAATAGGGCTGTCATCAAGATTTACAACAACATTGTAGCCGTCTAAGACATCACCGTGAGAGTCATATGAAGCACCTGAGACCTCGATTTCATAGGTGTTCCCTGAAGCCGGATAGAATCTTGTTTCCTTGAATCCGGTCACGTCCCAATGGTGGTAGTTAGCATCATATATATGAGTCTCGATAACATATGCATTACTAACTGCGGTGGCATGATATTCGATAACTCGATCGAAGGAATCATATTGTATATTACTTAATGTAACAGTGCCGGACGCATTATAATGACTCGGAGAAAACCAACACAAGGGTTCCTCATCTGTAATAATGACTCCCGGGCTTTCATCACCCACAATACGTTCCCACTGTACTGCCCTCGCTGTAGGTAGAAAACTAAAGGATAGTAAAAACGCAAATATAGCTGATTTTCTATAAAGAATTTTTTTGATCACTAAGTACACAAAAAGCATTCATACAAATACACGTTCTATGCTTTTTATGGACATCCCATGACCTTCATGACAATTCATATCATAAATCTCATATTAAAAGCGCATGGTATATCGAATAACACCTCTCATTTTGATTTGCTGGCCTCGGTTGTACCGCCATAGGCTCCCATGTTTATCCGTCCACCGTTCGGCTCCGGCTCATCGCCAATCGGACTATTCGGATCTCCAGCATCAATGCAAGGGCTAGAGACAGCATCCATAACCCATATTTGACTGATAGAATCCCATCTGCCGACCTCGGATTTTAAATGATAATCGCCGTCAATCCATACAGCATTCGGATCATTCGGCTCAACAACTATACTTAAATTGTTAGCATTTACCCAATAACCAGGAGAAACAAATAGAGGATCAAGATCAATATTACCTTTACCTATTACGCCATCTTGGATATTACTATATGAGATGTTAGTGTCAGCTAGATCAATCTGATGGGGGATATTATACCATAAGATACAGTTAGTAATAGTTGTAGAGCAATTGCTTCCATTTCTTATGCCATCAAGAAAGTTACCGCTGAAAGTACAATTAGTCAAAGTAGGGCTACTATCAGAGTTGTACATCCCACCACCCCCGGGAAAGTGATCTCGGCAATAGTTTCCTATAAAAATGCAATTAGTCAGAGTAGGATTGCTATCATAATTATACATACCTCCACCTCCGCTTGGATTCCAATTTGTAATCCTATAAGTAGTAAAGTTAGTGCTGAATATACAGTTAGTTAGAGTAGGATTGCTCTGAGAGTTATACATCCCACCCCCATATTGTGCATAGTTATTTTTGAATATGCAATTAGTCAACATCGGATCGCTGTTATTGTTGTACATCCCACCACCCGTATCATAGGCATAATTATTGATGAATATACAATTAATTAGAATAGGGCTACTGTAACGGTTATACATCCCGCCACAATAAGTACTGGCATAATTCCAGCTGAAAGTGCAGTTATACAAATTGGGATTACTATCATTGTTGTACATCCCATGCCTTCTACTGGCAGTAATTGTAAATCCATCCAGTACCGCCGTTTCATTGGTCAAATTATTGGAGGTTATAACATGATCGCTGTTCTCATAGCGCGTTGGCTCGTTCTTTAGCTCCCATGGATTGTTTACTTCAATGTCATTTCTAGACAAATCCCCGCTAAGAATTGTCTCATAAGTGACTATATCCCGATCATTCGGATCTGGTTCGCTAAAGCCGGCATATCCGCCTATAAGAGATACACCATTTATTAGATCAAATGTTGCCTCACGGTCACTGGTACCTGCTGGTATGGCTGAGTTGCTATCGGGAGTATAAACACCCTGAGCTACATGGATTTCAATGCTTTCGCCGGGTCTATATGACGATTTGACATTAACCAAAGCATCCTGTAAATAGTTATAGGCATTAGGCCAGGATGAGCCGTCATTTGCCCCTGCGGCATCATCATCGACATATATGATGTTCTCTATAAGAGAAGTTACAGTCGCAATATCGATGGTTGTAGAATCAGATCCCTCAGGTCCCGTTACTGTTTGGATGACTGTAAATTCGCCGATGTTACTGTACGTATTGAAAGGGCTTCTTTTGGTGCTGTATTCATCATTGCCAAAGTCCCAATCCCAGCTATTAGCGCCTAAAGACATATCTGTGAACCATACATGCAAGGGTATAAGCCCAATAACAGGGGAAGCATAAAAATAGGCAAGTGGTTTAGTAGCCCCATCATACCAGGAAACTACGGAGGTATCGTAGCCTCTTGTATAGTCAGTATCATCAACACTATAATGTACAGTTCCGTTTTGGATAGAAAGAGAGCTGATACTATTGCTGTATGATTGGCTACCCTCCTGCCAGCTTTGATTAGCTGGATCATATAGTCCATATTTTACTTTATAAGACCGACTTGAGCTTCCCCATCCTTGATTCTAAAATTAAAGTTAGAATATGAATTAGAATAGGGATCTTCGTTAACTTTGGTCTCGGAATGCCCAGAAGTATTTTTCTGCCAGGCTCCAAGCTTTGGATCATAGACGACATAAATAACATCCCAGCCTTTCCAGGTGCCCCATTCATAGGAAGCGTAATACCGATACAACCAGCAAACAACACCATCATCATTTTTCAATTGTGAGACGGTGTTACTATAGCTATCTTCATTCTCCACCCATTGCCCTCTGGATGGATCGTATACGGCGTATCCGATTTTATAGTTGCCGCTTTTACTAGCTAGCCATGCCACCACTCCATCTGTATTGGTTAATTCGATGCTATCGATGTTATAACCGCTTAAAGAACTGCTCCCTTCTTTCCATTCTTCAAGCACCGGATCATAGACCCTGTACCATACTGTTGTTGTAGAGCCGTCTGTTTCCTTTCCCGCCTCCACGTCCTGAAGGGGCGCCCAGGAAGCGTAGGTGCTTGACGCTCCCCACAGAAGTAAGACAAACAAAACTGATTTGATCTTAAAAATGTTATTCTTCTTAGTATCTCGCTGAACTATCATTCCAATACCTCCTTTTAAAATAGCAATTTACCCTTCCAACTTATCTTGTTATGTTTGTTAAAGGAATATGATCTATCTTATGCTCAATAAAAAAATAATCCTCCTGAAATATCCACATAAACCAATATACGAAATTAGAGTCATCAAAGCAAGATAATATGGGTCTTTAAATCTGATTTTGTAGAAATAGATTACGGTGTCGAAAGTATAAAAAGGCACGATCCACGAATGACGAGTTCCGTCTCAAGCCCCCGCCGTCCCTAAGGGATGAAGCAGCGGGGATTCAAGGACAATTTGATTAAAAACGGGAATTTTGCTTGCACTTTCGCCGTTTTGGGTATAAATTAGTATTTAGTATGTAGTATTTGGTATATAGCATATAACGAATAGAATACAGAAGTCAGCATAAAATGGGGGCGAAAGCAAATCAAAAGCTTGTCCCTTCAACCTTGTTCAGGGCAGGCTCTGAGCGAAGCCGAATGAATCAAAGTGAAAAAATCAAAATTCATGCCATAGGTACCATAACGTAAAAATCCAAAATTTAAGCCTATCAGCCGAAGTTAAGTTTAACTGCATTGCGAAGCTCTATTTTTCATTTTTAATATGTGGTTTTACAGTTTTATTTTTAATATTTGATATTTTAGCGCAGGTAGATGCCTCTTCGGGGGGAAATGAGTAAATGAGTAAAAGTGTGAATCAGAAAAAATACGCACTCATTAACACATACACTCATAAACGCATATACTCATCTCGTTCGACAAGTATAGATAGTTCTCTACAAATCAACCCTTTTTTTCAAAACGAACCCAATTATTTCGTATTGCGTACTGCGTTCGGCGTTCTGCGTAGAAGAACATAAGCTCTTTGAAATAAACATATTATGAGAAATCACCGGAATTCAGAAGAGCCAATCCGGCGTCGCATGAAGCTATGCAGGACAAGAAACGAACCCAAACGAAGCCAATTTCTTCTATCGCCGATAATTTTAATCAAGGCTCATCGGCTCATCGGCCCTGCTGCCGCGACGATAAATCGTAACGCCCTTACAGCCGAGCTCATAGGCCAGTTTATAAGCCTTATCGACGATTGCAACTGTCGCTTTTTCGCTGAGGTTTATCGTCTTGCTAACCGCGGCGTCACAATGCTTCTGAAAGGCCGCCTGCATGCGGATATGCCATTCGGGGCTGATATCGTAGGCACATTTGAAAACATTACGAACCGCGGCGGGAACTTTGGTAATATTTTGAATGCTGCCGGTCTTGATGATTTCCTTTTCCAGTTTTCCGTCGTAGAATCCGTGGCTTTCAGCGACTTTTTTGAAAATGGGATTAACCTGCAACACTTTCGAACCATCCAAAATGCGGCGGAAAAAAACAAGTGAATATAAAGGCTCGATGCTTGCAGAACAATCGGCGATGATACTTATCGTGCCGGTCGGTGCGACACATGTGATTGAAGCATTACGGACCTTCTGTTTCAGGTCGGTTCGCCAGATACTGTTATTCCAGTTCGGAAAAGGTCCTCGCAAATCCGCCAATTCGCAACTGGCTTTGCGAGCGTTTTCATTGATAATACCCATTACCTTGGAACCAAATTCAACGCCCTGCTCAGAATCGTATGGTATCTCCAGCATGAACAAACAATCTGCAAAGCCCATCACACCCAGGCCTATTTTGCGATTTGCGTGGGCCAACTGAATAGTGTCCCTGACAGGATAATCACAGGCATCTATGATATTATCCAGAAACCGAACAGCTAACTGCACAGTTTCAGCCAGAGCGGGCCAGTCCATATCCGCCCCGGACTTAGTGACATTTATGAATTTGGTCAGATTGATACTGCCTAACGTGCAGGCTTCATACGGCAGCAACGGCTGTTCGCCGCAGGGATTTGTCGCCTCAATCGAACCGATGCCGGGCGTCGGATTGTCACGATTAATCCGGTCGATGAAAACTACTCCCGGCTCTCCGGTTTTACGAGCGGATTTGACAATTATTTTCCATATATCGCCGACAGTGTAAAACTTACCTGAACGCTGCGACTGTGACTGCTGCTTAGGAAAATATTTATGCAAATCGTCAATCGTATAATTGACAATATCAAGATCCCGCGGGAGCAAAAACTTCTCCTGTGTGCGGGGATTTTCAACGATATGCAAATCATTCGCCGAATTGAGCACTTTTTTCATCCAGCTATCGGTGACCTTCACGGAGATATTGAAGTTGGTGAAAGCTTTGAGATTTTTCTTGGCGTGCAGGAATTTGAGTATATCGGGATGTTCGAGACTCATCATTCCCATATTCGCGCCGCGGCGAAAAGCCCCCTGCTGAATTGCATTAGTTGTCTCGGAGAAAACACGCCAGAAGCTAATCGGCCCGGATGTTGTCCCGCCGCTGGATGCGACGCGGTCGCCGGTCGGTCTCAACTTATCGAAGGAAAAGCCCGTCCCGCCTCCGGCCTGCTGAATCAAACAGGCGCTGAGCGTGCCGCGTCGTTGTGCGTTCATAAGTGTAGGAGAATTCGGCAGGAATTTCAGCGAAGCCATAAGCTCGTAATATTTCCTGTGCCACTGCCTGATTTGACTGCTGCCAGCTCCGTACCTGACTTCAATCTGCGCTATCAACGACGCCACCCTGCTAAAAAGCTGTGCCGGCATCTCGATACACTTGCCGTGCTCGTCTTTGATAAGGTATCGACTCTGGAGAACCTTCAATCCGGTCTGGCTAAGTACGGGAGACTCTCCGGGGACAGGATATGTAGTAAACTCTGTCATAATACTTCGATAACAACGGAAAAATCAAAGAGAAAAATACAAAATGCAAGACTTAAAAACAAAACTAACTCAATCAAATTTTCAGTTTTCAATTTTCCTTTTTTTGAGCCATTTAAAACGGAAGACATCACGAATTTTTTCGTTGAACCGAATCCCAAGCCGCTGTGTGCTGGTTTCGAACTCCGCCTGTTTCAAATCTTCCGTTGTAACTTCTGCACGTTTTCTGCCGAATATCGAGAGAAATCCTGCAGCAATTAAACCGAGAAACGAATTTATTTTTGTTCGAAAGCTCATGTTTATAACTCATACTCCGCAATTCGTCATTCCTGTGAAAACAGTCCCATAGGGGACACCTAACGGCGGAATCAAAGACTTTAACAGCATTCTGGATTCCCGCTTACGCGGGAATGACAAAAAAATGAACCATCCACTAAATTACCTTTGTACCGCCAACTTGAGCGAAGCTAATAATTCATCGCCGGTTCTGCTGATTGATTCGGTGGCCCCGAATAACTGGTGCTTTTCCAGAATTTCCGGCTGCTGGTTGTAATATCTTTGCACCGCCTCGACTCCACCTTCTGCAGGGCCGCTGGTTTTATATCGGCCTTCCAAAAGCCAGGAGCTAAATTCATCATCGTACTCAGCGGGATAGATTAGAGCGGTAACAAATTTATCTGGGCTGTATTGGGCCAGGTAAACTTTAGCCCGGCTTGGCGGACTGGTTCGAACCGCTAAATTTACAAGCTCTTTGAAATCTCGCTCGGCTGTTTCCTTCTCGCTCGAATAAAAGAACATGCCGGCCTCGAGCTGGAACATTTGAGCTGTTACGCCTTTTAGTTCCAGCCTGCCGTCAGGATAGGCCCTGTGAATTTTATAGACTTTACCGTCTCTGTATCGCTCGCTTTCGAGAAGCTCGGCAACTTCCTGGGCGGTAAAACCCACTGCTGCGTGGTCGCCGAAGTCGAATATATACAGGCCGACGTATTTTTGAGGTTTTTGTAATTTTGGCAGTTCCATAGCAGTATTTTATCTTAGATTTCAGAGATTGCACGGTTTTTATCGATGATTTACGAGCATTTTAATTTAGAGGATATTTTGTATTTGACAGGCCGGATAGCAACAATGAAAATGATATACGGCGAGCTGAGAGAAATTACTCGAGAAAGTTTGTTATTATCTTTTTTAATCGGGAAAGGAAAATACCATGCCATTTTACAAGAACCTGAGAAACAAAAAGAATCGCCGTTTTGCGCAAAGGACAATTGAACATCTGCTAAAATTGCGAAATCAGCTTCGAAAAGATATTCCGGCACGAACCCTGCGAGACACACTTCTTCTGGCAACATGGAACATTCGCGACTTCGACTCAAATAAGTTCGGCCACGGGCCACGATTGGATGAGTCTTTCCATTATATTGCGGAAATTATTGCATCGTTTGACCTTGTCGCCGTTCAGGAGGTCACCGTCGATCTCGGTCCTCTGAAACGGGTTATGGAAATCCTCGGATATAACTGGGATTATATCGTAACCGATGTCACCGAAGGACCCGGTGGTAACCAGGAGCGGCTCGCATATTTATTCGACAAACGCAAGGTAATGTTTCGCAACGTCGCGGGGGAAATCGTGTTGCCGCTAAGCAAGGCTATTGGAGGTGAAGCAACAGATATAAAGTTGCCGGAATCGCATAGCATCGAGTTCACAAAAAATTCCAAACTTACTTTGCCCAATGGCTCAGTAATCGGCGTTAAAAAAGGTAACAAGTTCGAACTGCCTGAGAAAAAACATGTCATTCATCTGCCGGATGGACAGAAAATTGCCCGGTACCGTCAGTTTGCACGCACACCGTTTATGGTGGCATTTCAATCAGGATGGTTTAAGTTCAACTTATGTACCGTTCATCTTTACTACGGCTCTTCTTCAGGAGCAAAATATCAACGCCGCATCAAGGAAATATCCGCCATATCTAAATTCTTTGCCGACAGAGCTAAGGAATTTCGCAAACGGGAAAAAACCGGTGAAAATTATATTTTATTAGGTGACTTTAACATTGTCGAACCGGGCGACCCGACTATGAAAGCCCTGAAGAAAAATAAATTTACACTACCGGAGAAACTCTACAAGAGCAATGTCAGCAAAAGCATGTACTACGATCAAATAGCTTTCATGGTAAAGAAAAATGAGCTTGAGATGGGGCCGAGCAAGAACAACAGCGGCGTATTTAGATTCTTCAATTCGGTTTTTCGCAATGGGGAATATGCCACATATCACGATCTTATCCGGAACAAAAACCTGCGAGATTACCACGAGTCCGGCACAAAAAAAGCGGGCCGGCCACGCACCAAATCGGAGAAAAAATCATACTATAGAAACAAGTGGCGGACATGGCAGATGTCGGATCATTGTCCCCTTTGGGTGGAATTAAAAATAGACTTCAGCGATAGATATCTCAAGCGAGTCAAGAATGAAATAGACTAAGTAACTGTGATATCCCGGATAATCAATTGACTTTGATTTGTGCAAATTTTCTTTTCCCGACATAGACGGTTATTCCGTAAATCAGAGTAATCC
>Ga0307431_1001462_pt1 | contig 13636 bp, 17 predicted proteins | sample SalMarWE160170MG_FD_202155 | JGI IMG/M metagenome (GOLD analysis project Ga0307431, IMG submission 202155) | Salt marsh sediment microbial communities from the Plum Island Ecosystem LTER, Massachusetts, United States - WE1603-170 | ecosystem: Environmental > Aquatic > Marine > Intertidal zone >...
CAGTCATAATGCTGCCGAGCAATGTCAAACAGTAGAGGATATTCTTACCGACCTCAACCTGGCGGATAAGCCCCGAATTACGGCGCTAAATAAAATTGATTTGTTATTTGACCACGACCAGACCTGGGATGAGCAAGCCGCCCTAAATTACCTTTCCGACCGGTCTCACCCCGACAGTAAAAACACAGTGCTAATCTCAGCGGCTAAAAAGTGGGGATTAACTAAACTTTTGGAGCTAATCAGCCGCACCCTGACCAAAATAGCTCAACCCGTTTAGACCTCCCAAAAATGACGCTCTGTAATCAAAATCTAGGCGCCTAAAAATTCTTTTGAATGGTTTAATACCTTTTGAAGTAGTAAGAGAAAAGCTACCCCTTATTTTTGCCTTTCCTTTCCCCCCTTTTTGCCCGGGACAAAGAATATTCGTCAGTCCGGTTTTACTGAGGGATATCCCGATAAAGGGACAGGTTATAACTTAACATAACACTATTTTTTCTTGAAATCCGGGGCAAAGGTATTAATGGCATCAAGAAACAGCGTGGCCGTGTAGGTCACAACCGGACCGCCACCCATAAGATTAGTGACGCATCCCATCTCTATAAGCTCCTGACGAGTAGCCCCAGCTTTAAGCGCCTCGTAAACATGGTGCACAATGCAGTACTCACAGCGAGCAGCTAGACCAACCGCAGCCGCAATTAGCTCCTTGGTTTTAAAGTCCAGCGCCCCCGGCTTCATCGCCGCTTTACTTAATTCATTAAATGCCGGCATGCAACCGGGATGTGCCTCACCCCACGCCTTAGCCCCACTACGAAATTCGTTCAATATTTCCCTTGGATTCTTCTTAGCCACTTTCTCTACCTCCTTATAATACAAGCAATGGTTAGATTTTAAAGACGAGGCGAAGCATTGTCAATGAGAGGGAATTCGCAGTCGAACATTGAAAAATTATGCAAATTAGTTATATTGTAATGTAATTTGGGTCGCACTATATATGTTATGTCGGGTGAATAGGCAAAATGAGCTCAAAGCCTGGTTTTTCAAGCCACTCCCCTACCATATAGCAAAAATTTTAAAAACCAAAACCAATTCGGCATAAATTAAAGTGGGCTCGGCAGGATTCGAACCTACGACCAGACGGTTATGAGCCGCCCGCTCTGCCACTGAGCTACGAGCCCACAGCGGGAATTATAATGCAACAAAATTATTTGTAGATAAATTATATTGCCTTCAGTTTTTGGAGTCAAGCTGTCGCTTTTAGTTCCCATAGCTCCTCAGCGCCACAATGCTGGCATATAGTAACCACTCTGGTACCTGATTGTCGATGAACCATCCCCATAAGGCAATGCCTTACATTGTGGTCAGCCCTGGATTATACAGGGTTTGGAGTTTATGTCAACTAGAATTCGGCTAGCGGCGTTTTACCTCGTATGCGCCAAAAATAAAGTTTAGGTCATCTTGCAAAGCATCAATCTTTTCCCGGGAGAAAAGCTCTTCATCTACATCAAGCATTACTTTTGTCTCACCTTTGGCTGAGCCCACGATATGTGCCCTGAGACATTCTTTTTCCCCCTTGCCTGACCTACTCTGAACCTTGAATGTTAGTGTGCCACGAGAAATAAACGTTGATGTGTTACCTGGCAAAGGGTAAGTTTCCAGTTTTGCCTTATCTATCACCGTTCCTTGCTTTATAGTAAAGTCTCTTATCTCATCATAAAGTAGCTCAGGGTTTACCCCTTGGTATGTTTTCCTAATTTGCATCTTTTAACTCCTACGCTTTCTTGAATCGTTGCCTGTCTTTATAATAAACCTAATGATATATTTTGTCACCTTCGCCAGTCCTTGACCAATGACCCTTGTAAACGAGCCAGCGCTGGGCTGAGTTCATATGTTACTCTGTTGCTGAACACCAAAGGGTATGCTATACTATTTGATAATTGGAAGGAGTTTGAGATTGCCCAATACAGTTACTATTAAGCAGCTTCTAGAGGCTGGGGCTCACTTCGGGCACCAGACAAGCTACTGGCATCCTCGTATGAAGAGCTACATCTTTACCAGACGCAATGGCATCCATATCATTGACCTCGAGCAGACGAGCAGCATGTTAGACCAGGCATGTGAGTTTATCCGGCAGTTGGTGGCTGAGGGTGGCAGTATCCTTTTTGTCGGCACCAAAAAGCAGGCTCAAGAGACTATTGAGACGGAGGCTAAACGCTGTAATATGTATTATGTCAGCCAGCGCTGGCTGGGAGGGGTGCTGACTAACTTTACTACTATCCAAACCCGCATAGACTATCTAGTCCGTTTGGAGGACCAGCAAGCTAGGGGTGAGCTTAACCGCCTACCCAAAAAGGAAGCCCTGAAGCTGGAGAAGGAAATTCTACGCCTCAACCGACAGATAGGTGGTCTCAAAGAGATGACCAGCCTACCGTCGGCGGTGTTCATTGTTGACGTCATAAAGGAAAGGATTGCTCTAGCTGAAGCCAAGCGTGTAGGAATACCAGTGGTAGCTATTGTCGACACCAATTGTAACCCTACTGATATTGACTACCTTATTCCAGCCAATGATGATGCGATTAAAGCCGTCAAACTGATAAGTAGCTGTATTGCTGATGCCGTGATAGAGGGTAAAACTGGCGAGGCATTGGCTCCAACCGAGGAAGCAGAGGAAGAGGGCTTAAAGGAGCTTGAGGTTGCCGAAACTACCGAACCGGTTATTTTTACTCCTGACGAGTAAAACGGGGGAGAGATTGAAAATTCCAGCAGTCAAAGTAAAGGAGCTAAGGAACCAGTCTGGAGCCGGGGTTATGGATTGTAGAAATGCCCTCCTTGAGGCAGAAGGAGATATGGAAAAGGCGCTCCAGATTCTGAAACAGAAAGGCTTCCTTGAGGCACAAGAGAAAGCAAAACGTGCGACCACCGAGGGGGTGATTGAAGCCTATATCCACACCGGTGGGCGCATTGGAGCCATGGTTGAAGTCAATTGCGAAACTGATTTTGTGGCTCGTACTGACGAGTTCAAGGAACTGGCTCACAATTTGGCGATGCAAGTAGCCGCCGTATCTCCCCGATTTATCTCAGTTGATGATGCCTCCGCCCCTGATATTGAACCGACTGAGGCATCCTGCCTGCTCCTCCAGCCTTACATTAAGGACCCTACCAAGACGGTTCAAGATATTATTACGGAAACTATTGCCAGGGTAGGCGAGAATATCAAAGTAAATAGATTTGCCAGATTTGAATTGGGTAAATCTGGGTAAATGGGTAGTAACAGGATGACCACTACCAGGTATAAGCGGGTTCTGCTCAAACTTAGTGGTGAGGCTTTCAGTGGTAAGGCTGATTATGGTATTGATTCCCCTACCCTCATCATGATAGCCCAACAGGTTGGGCAGGTGATAGAGATGGGGGTGGGTGTAGGTATTGTTGTCGGTGGTGGTAACATCTGGCGTGGGGCTAAGGCTGAGGAGGAAGGAATGGATAGGGTCGCTGCTGACTATGCTGGGATGCTAGCCACAGTGATAAATGCCCTAGCTCTCCAGGATGCGCTGGAGAGGGAAGGAATAGCTACCAGAGTCCAGTCAGCTATAGGTATTCAACAGGTAGCCGAGCCTTACATTAGACGCCGCGCTATTCGCCACCTGGAGAAAGGTAGAGCGGTTATTTTCGCCGGAGGCACTGGCAACCCATATATGACCACTGACACTGCAGCTGCTCTACGAGCCATAGAGATTGAAGCCGAAGTCCTACTTATGACCAAGAATAATGTTGATGGCATCTATAATGCTGACCCAAGCAAGAACCACACCGCCAAGAAGTTTGACAAGCTGACCCACCTTGAAGCATTAAATATGCGCTTGCAGGTAATGGATGCTACCGCTCTTTCCCTCTGTCTAGAAAACAAGCTGCCTATAATCGTTTTTGACCTACTAGCTCCACACAGTATTGAGCGTGCTATAATCGGTGAACCTATTGGTACCCTGGTATTCAGCGGGTAGGAAAATGGTTAGCCGCATTTTGTGGAATACTGAAGAAAAGATGCGAACCTCTATTGAGGTCTTGAAGAGAGAACTAGCTACCATTCGCACTGGACACGCTACCTCAACCCTAATCGAGCATATTAAGGTAGAATATGCCGGTGTTCCTACCCCGCTTAATCAACTGGCTAGCATTTCGGCGCCTGGAGTAAGGCTGCTCGTCGTCCAGCCCTGGGATAAAAGTAGTATACGCAGTATCGAGAAAGCTATCCTAACCTCTGACCTGGGGCTAAACCCGACCAGTGACGGGAGTGTAATTCGGATAAATATCCCGCCACTGAGTGAAGAGCGGAGACAGGAGCTGATTAAGGTGGCACGAGGCAGAGTGGAAAAGGAAAAGATAGTAATACGCAACCTGAGGCGCGAGGCTATGGATGAACTAAAGGGGTTAGAGAAAAATAAGGATATATCTCAGGATGAGCTTAAGCGTGCCCTAGACCAGCTACAAAAGCTTACTGATAGCTTCATAGCTGATGCTGAGCAAGCTGGACGAGATAAAGAAGTAAAACTCAGGGAAGTATAGCCCAAGTTAAGAGAGGTTTAGTATCTAATATTGAGTGGTAAAATAGAAGCTGCCTGGCTAGCTAAAGAAAAAGGGGTTCGCTTTCCCAACCACATAGCTATTATTGTGGACGGGAATGGTAGATGGGCAGAACGGCGTGGATTACCCAGGTTTGAGGGGTATCTAGCCGGGCTGGAAAATGTACGCTCGGCAATCAGGTGCCTTAATCAATACCAGATAAAGTATGTAACGCTTTATGGCTTCTCGACAGAAAACTGGAATCGCCCCCAAGATGAAGTTATGAGTTTGTTCCGTCTCTTAGAAGAGGTCATGGACAAAGAGTCCTCAGACCTTCATAAACAAGGTATTAAGATTCGCCACCTCGGTCGTCTCCAGGGACTCCCGCCAGGTCTACAGCTAGCCATAAATAGAGCCACGGAGTTAACCAAAAACAATACCGGGATGACACTTAGCCTCGCCTTCAACTACGGAGGTCGTGGTGAGATTTTAGATGCCGTACGCCGCATTATAGCTGACGGCATCTCACCTCAAAGCATAGATGAAAAATTATTTAATAATTACCTTTATACCGCCGGTTTACCTGATGTTGACCTAGTCATTCGCACCGGCGGTGAACTCCGTATAAGTAATTTCCTAATATGGCAAGGAGCTTATAGCGAGTACTACTTCACCGATGTTTTATGGCCGGACTTTGATGAAAAAGAGATTGAGAAAGCGTTATTATCTTATTGCCAGAGGCAAAGGCGCTTTGGTGGATTATAACCGCGATTGTTTAGTAACCCTATGCTCAAGAAAAGAATCATAACTTCCCTCTGGTTCGTCCCCCTCTTGATAATTGTCGTCTGGTTCGGTGGGGAGGCGGGATTTACCGCATTAATGGTCGTCTTCGGAGTCCTGGCTGCCCTTGAATTCTACAGGATGGTGGCTATCTCAAAAGTACCACCATTTACCTACTTCGGGCTAATCTGGACGGCACTATTCATTCTCAGTCGTAATTCAGAGCTACTAGCTAGGCTTGAACCCCACTTTAATCCTGGCTTAGTTACACCGCTTTTATTGACCTCAGCCGTGGTGCTACCTCTAATCGGGCTGCTATCACGCCGACAAAAAGAGGAGGCTTTTACTACCTGGGGGTGGACAATAGCTGGCATCCTCTATGTAGGCTGGCTGTTAAGCTATCTGGTGGCATTAAGGGGTCTAGATGGTGGCAGAAATTGGGTATTCTTGGCTCTGTTTACCACCTGGGCTTCTGATACTGCTGCCTTCTTCATTGGTAGAAAACTGGGTGGGCATAAACTCGCCCCAAATATTAGCCCGGGCAAAACCTGGGAAGGGACCATGGGTGGAATAGTTGGGGCTATCATAATGAGCATATTATTCTTTACCCCGACCCCTTTCCGCTTGCCCCTAGTCTACTGGCAGGCAATAGGCTTGAGCATACTGGTCAGTATTTTTGGTCAGGTTGGCGACCTGGTAGAATCCCTACTTAAACGCAATATGGGGGTAAAAGACTCAGGCACTCTACTGCCAGGACATGGGGGTATCCTTGACCGAATGGACAGCATTATCTTTGCCGGCATAGTGGTATACTATTATGTGATATGGGCAATATGATTAAGCAACTGGCTGTTCTGGGTTCAACCGGCTCTATAGGTCAGCAAACTCTTGAGGTAGTCCGCGCCTTACCCCATAGGTTTCATATAGTTGGGTTAGCTGGGGGAAAGAACGTTGATTTACTGGCCAAGCAAATCAACGAGTTTAAACCAAGGTCTGTCTATTTTCAGGATAGGGAGGCACTGACTCGCCTGACTAATACTGAATATGAATTCCTAACCCTGGAAGACATTGCCCGGCATCCTCAGGTGGACACTGTTATTATAGCTACCTCGGGCAGAGCTGGGCTAAGCCCGACACTGGCTGCGGTAAAAGCCGGTAAGAGTGTTGCCCTGGCTAATAAGGAATCATTAGTTATGGCGGGGGAGATTATCACCAATGAGGCAAAGCTGAATGAAGCCCGGATTCTGCCTATTGATAGCGAGCATAGTGCGATATGGCAGTGCCTCAATGGTGAAACACAGCCAGCAACTCAGCTTACTCTGACTGCCTCAGGAGGTCCTTTCCTCCATTATTCACCAGCCGAGCTAAGCGGGGTTACCGTTGAGCAAGCTCTAAGCCACCCCTCGTGGCAGATGGGGAAAAAGGTTACCATTGACTCAGCCACCCTGATGAATAAAGGGCTTGAGGTCATTGAAGCCCACTGGCTATTTGACATGCCCTTTGACAATATTAAGGTTCTAATCCATCCCCAGAGTATTATCCACTCTATGGTAGAATTCATAGATGGCTCAATCAAAGCCCAGTTAAGTTACCCCGATATGCGCCTGCCCATTCAATATGCCCTGTCTTACCCTGAACGCCTGCCTAACCCTCAACTTCCCAGGCTTGACTGGAGCGATATTAAAGACCTGACCTTTGAGCCACCTGACCTTGATACCTTCCCCTGCCTCAAGTTAGCTATTGAGGCCGGCAGGAAGGGAGGAACCTGCCCGGCAGTACTCTGTGGCGCTGATGAGGTAGCGGTTGAACTTTTCCTGGCGCAAAAGGTCAAGTTTATTGATATAGCTAACCTTGTAGAAAAGGTATTGGAACAGCATCAATCCACCCCCTACCCTACCCTGGATGAAATCATAGCCGCCGATACCTGGGCTAGACAGAAAGTGCTACAGCTCACTTCGGGAGATAATCCATGCTAACGACCATAGGTGCCTTTGTCGGTATTCTGGTCGTACTTATCATTGCCCACGAGTTGGGACATTTTATTGCTGCCAAAGCATCCAGGGTAAGAGTGGACGAGTTTGGTCTCGGCTTTCCCCCGCGAGTATTATCGGTAAAACGAGGAGAAACGGTATATTCACTAAACGCTATACCGTTAGGTGGATTCACCAAAATGGCGGGGGAAGAAGACCCCAAGGTACCAGGAAGTCTGGCTAACAAGCGCATTGGCATCAGGCTTTTGGTCCTCAGCGCTGGTTCACTAATGAATGTCATCCTGCCTCTTCTCCTGTTCTCAATTGCCTTTATGGTTCCCCATAACGTAGTCGTTGGGCAATTGTTGATTGAAGAAGTAGCCGATAGTTCACCGGCAGCCACGGCTGGCATTGAACCCGGAGATACACTCCTCAGCTTCAACCAAAAGCCGATGCACAATATTGGTGACCTGCAGCGCTATATTCAGCTTAACCTGGGTAAGGAGGCTACCATAGTTGTCCAGCATAGCGACTCAACTACCGAGAGTGTTCAAGTAGTACCCAGATGGAGGCCTCCAGAGGGTCAGGGGGCAACGGGGATTACGGTTAGACTGGTAGACGCCACCATTGTTCGTCAAAGTGAACCTGCCTGGCGAGCCGCACCTTTAGCTGTATCGTCATGTGTGGAAACCTTCGTCCTATTCAAGAATGGGATAATTGGTATGGTTACCGGGGCAACGCCTTTTGAAGTGGCCGGGCCGGTAGGGATTGCTCAAATCACCGGCGAGGTGGCTAAGGCTGGAATTAGCCCATTACTGGAATTTGCTGCCTTTCTCAGCATAAACCTGGCGCTAATCAATATCTTCCCCCTCCCCGCCCTGGATGGTGGCAGAATTGTATTTGTCCTCCTGGAGGGGGTCCGCCGGGGCAAACGTGTGGCACCGAAGACAGAGAGATTGGTGCACTTTATTGGCTTTGCTGCCCTCATAGCCGCCATTATAGTAATCACCTACCATGATATTATACGCATCATCAGCGGAGGCAGCCTGATACCGTGAACCCCAGACGAGTCAGTAAACCGATTCAGATTGGCAATGTAACTGTCGGCGGCAATGCCCCAATCGTGGTGCAGTCAATGACTAAAACCGATACTAGAGATGTTATGTCAACTATTGCCCAAATCAAGGAGCTTGAGGATTGTGGCTGCCAGTTAGTGCGAGTGGCGGTGCCTGATGCTGAAGCCGCCCGGGCGATACGAGATATAAAAAGAGGCGTTTCCCTACCGATAATTGCTGACATTCACTTTGATTACCGACTGGCTTTACTGGCACTGGAAGCCGGGGCTGATGGGCTACGCTTAAATCCGGGCAATATCAGCCAGCCCCAAAAAGTCTCCGTCATAGCCCAGGCAGCTAAAGAGAGGAATATCCCTATCCGCATTGGGGTCAACGCCGGCAGCCTGCCCAGAACCGCCAACCCCAACTTGACCCTGGCTGAGCAGATGGTAGACGCCGCCCTACAGCAGATACGATTGCTGGAGAGTCTTGACTTCGATCTGATTAAGGTCTCACTTAAAGCCTTTGATGTCCCGACGACTATTGACGCCTATCAAGACATTGCTCTCAAGATACCCTATCCCCTCCATATAGGCATTACCGAAGCCGGCACCCCCCGCAGTGGCATTATTCGGAGCACGGTGGGCATCAGTACCCTTCTCTACCAGGGCATCGGTGATACCATCCGAGTCTCACTAAGCGCCCACCCCAGGGAAGAGGTAATTGCCGCCTATGAAATTCTAAAAAGCTTGAACTTACGCCAGCACGGTCCGATTCTGGTTAGCTGCCCTTCCTGTGGTCGGGCTGAGGTTGATATTGTAAAATTAGCCGAGGAAGTAGAGGCCAGGCTATCAAAGATTGACAAGCCGATAAAGGTAGCGGTGATGGGCTGTGAGGTCAATGGACCCGGCGAGGCTAAAGATGCTGATGTCGGCATTGCCTGCGGCAAAGGCAAAGCCAGTCTGTTCAAAAAAGGCAAAAAGATTGCCACTATTCAGGAAAAGGATTTTGTGATAGCTTTGATGAGAGAGGTGGAGAGGCTTTAAGGCTTACTTAGGAGATTAAAAAATGAAAAAGCTAGTTGCTCTGCGCGCTCTAGTTCTAACGGCTTTGCTGCTAGTAGCCTTAGTAGTCGGGTGTCAGCAACAGCCACAACCAGAAGAGCCGCCCAGCCTAGCCATTATGGTTGAGTCCAATATCGTTGAGGCTGGTTCTTCTTTCATGGTCTCGGGCTTAAACGTCGAATCACATCAGAAGATATGGATTGAAGGCGACTACTCACGAAGTGACGGCGCGAAATCGGGTTACAGCCTCTACATTACTGATGAAGAGGGCTTAATCTATCCAATAATAGATATTCCAGAGGATGTAGTTCCCGGCGACTATGAGGTCGAGGTTTATATGGGCAAAAATCTTAATGACAGGGAGCTAATAGCTACGCTCCCTATCCATATCCAAGCGAAGGCAAAATGAAGAAGCTAGTTACTTTATGCGCAGGGGAAGTTTGAAGGGGCGTAAGCCCCTTCAGTAACCACTCCTCCCCCCTCTCCTTTGAAGGAGAGGGGGATTAAGGGGGTGAGGTAGATAAAAAATCTTAAGCTTAAGCTACTAGAATAAAGCAGTTTAATATGGTTAAATAATTGGGAGCTATCTCTAGCCTCACCGTAGCATAATAAATAAAGGAAGGTGAGCAGCATGGATTAAAATAAAGTAATTTTCCGAATAATTATCTCAAGAATAAGGAGGTAGCAAATGGAGAGAACATGGAAGCCAACAACAGCAGGTATTTTGAACATAATTGCGGGGGCTCTAGAGATCTTTTTGGGTGTTATAGCGATTATTGCGTCTAGGTGGGTAAGCTTGCTAGGTGGCATCGACTGGAGTGATTTGATACAACAGTGGGGTGGAGCGTGGGGACCGGGGATGGGTGATATTCCATCATGGATTACGGAGATAATTGGTGTTACGGCAACAGCGGTGATGATAGGTGGTATCGTAATACTCGTTTTTGGGATAATAGCCCTGGTTGGTGGCATCAACGCCATTAAAAGGAGGAGGTGGGGGCTGGCACTGGCCGGCTCTATTCTATCCCTCCCCATTACGACAGTGTTAGGGACACTGGCTATTATCTTTGTCTCCCTGGGGAAGAAGGAGTTTGACTAACCCTACTAGAATAAAGCAATTTAATATGGTTAAATAGTTGGGAGCCATTTCTAGCTTCACCGTAGCCTAATAAAAAGGAAGGTGAGCAGCATGGATTAAAATGAAGTAATTCCCCCAAATAACTATTGTATTAAAGAATAAGGAGGTAACAAATGGTAAAAGCGGCTGGTATCTTAACTATAATTGCTGGCATTGTTGGTATTGGTGTCGGTGCTTTTGTTAGTGTTATGGGTGGAACTATAGGCGCATTGGCCGGATTGGGTGGAATGTTGGCAGCGCTTGGCGCTGCACCAATTGGTCTTGGAATAGTGGCCTTAATCGGCGGCATCTTCGCCCTGAGAAGGAGAGCCTGGGGGTTCGCCCTTACCGGCGCTATCTTGGCTTGCTTCTGCTTCCTGCCACTGGGGATACTGAGTATTATATTTGTAGCAATAGGAAAGCGGGAGTTTGCCTAGCCCTACTAGAATAAAGCAATTTAATATGGTTAAATAGTTGGTAGCTATCTCTAGCTTCACCGCGGCATAACAAATAAAAGAAGGTGAGCAGCATGGGCTACTCAGGAGTTATTCTATTACAAGGAGGTAAAAAATGTTTTGCAAAAACTGTGGCAAAGAGCTGATAGGGACACCAGAATTGTGTCCTCACTGTGGAGCCAGACCTCTACTCGGGAATAGCTTCTGCCAAGGATGCGGTGCTGCGATAACTCCCCTAACTGAAATATGTATGAAGTGCGGAATACGGGTAGCCAAAGCTGAAGTGGTAAGAGCCTCCTGGGAATGGCTAGCCTTACCAATCTTAGTTGGGTGGATCGGTGGTCTGATTGCCTATTTTCGTAAAAGAAAGCTGGACCCCTTCAGAGCAAAGGTGTTCTTGTGGGTGGGTATAGGCGTCGGCTGTGCGGCCTCGAATCCAGCGGTGATCGACGAGTTCATATTTCGAGCCGCCTGGGGACGGCTAGCCTTAGCAATCTGTCTTGGGTGGATCGGTGATCTGATTGCTTTTACGCTTTAAATGGTGAGGAATCAGCCACATTAGAGGAAGCAAAGAAAATTAATGAAACGGCGAACCATCACTGCACCAGGCTATGCATAGAGACCAGGCCTGATTGGTGCCGACAGGAGGAGATAGATAGGATGCTCGAGTTTGGCACCACCAGGGTTGAACTGGGGGTCCAGACCTTAGACGATGAAATCTACCGAGTGGTAAGAAGGGGGCACACGGTAGAAGATGTAGTTAAAGCCACCACATTACTCAAGGAGCATGGCTTTAAGGTTCATTACTACTGGATGTCGGGACTACCTGGCTCAACCCCGAGGAGGACCTAGAGCTATCCAAAAGGCTATTTAATGATGCTCGCTTTAGACCAGATCTAAATTCTAGTCTTTACACTAAAGGGTAAAAAATTTGATTACTTTTTTGCAAACTCAGACGATGGTAGCCCCTTTTCGCTAAGGCTTTTTATTCTATTACAAGGAGGTAAAAAATGTTTTGCAAAAACTGTGGTAAAGAGCTGACAGGAACACCAGAAATTTGTCCTAACTGTGGAGCCAGGCCTTTAGCCGGGAATAGCTTCTGCCAAGGATGCGGTGCTGCGATAACTCCCCTAACTGAAATATGTATGAAGTGTGGAATACGGGTAGCCAAAGCTGAAGTGGGGGGAAGAGCATCGTGGGGATGGCTGGCTTTAGCAATCTTCGCTGGGTGGATCGGTGGTCTGATTGCCTACTTTGTTAAGAGGAAGCAGGACCCCTTCCGAGCAAAAGTATTCTTGTGGGTGGGTATAGCCGTCACCTGTGTAGCCATTCCGCTTGCAATTCTTGCTGAGCTTGTGTAGCCATTTCGCTTGCAATCCTTGCTGATAGTGATGTCCAATTTGTTCCAAATTGGTAAGTCCAGGAACATAACTAGATAGGCCAATTAGTAAAGTGCGCATATCAAAGCTATTCGGTAAGACACAGAGAGAGGTACCAGCTGAGGCAGAGACAGTTAGCCACCGGCTACTACTAAAAGCCGGGATGATACATCAGGTAGCGGCTGGGGTCTATTCCTATCTGCCTTTAGCCTGGCGGGTACTTAAAAGGATAGAGAACATAATCCGGGAGGAGATGAATGCCGCCGGGGGACAGGAGCTAATGCTCCCCGTCCTCCAGCCCCTTGAGCTGTGGCAGGAGACCGGGCGAGACCTGGCTTTTGGCAAAGGGCTATTTACCCTCTCCGACCGCAGAGACCGCAAACTAGCCCTGGGACCAACCCACGAAGAGGTCATTACTCAACTGGTCAGCTACAATGTTCAGAGCTACCGTGACCTGCCCCTGCTTCTATATCAAATCCAGACCAAGTTCCGCGATGAGCCCCGCCCCAGAGCTGGACTAGTGCGAGTCCGCGAGTTCACCATGAAAGACCTCTATAGCTTTGATTGCGATGAGGAGGGACTAAGCCAGAGCTATGATAATATGCTCCAGGCGTATCAGAATATCTACGCCCGCTGCGGACTCCCTACCCTGCTGGTTGAAGCTGATAGTGGTGCTATTGGCGGCAAGGACTCCCACGAGTTTATGGTTATTACTGAAACTGGCGAAGATGAGATTATTTATTGCCCTAATTGTGGCTACTCAGCTAATGCGGAGAAGGCCCAGAGCATTAAAGCCAAATTAGCCGATGAGAAGCCACTGCCCCTGGAAGAAGTGGACACCCCCGGCATCACCACCATTGAGGAGCTAGCCAACTTCCTGAAGGTGCCCCAAAATCACACCCTTAAAGCAGTATTCTATATCGCCGATGCCGAGCTAATTTTCGCCGTTATCAGAGGGGACATTGAGATAAACGAGGTGAAGCTAAAAAACACTCTGCACTGCTTTGAACTCCGCCTGGCTTCGGAAGCTGAGGTGAAGGAAGCCGGGATAGTAGCTGGCTCAGCCTCGCCTATAGGTGTAAGTGGCATCAGGGTTATTGCCGATGATTCCATAACCTCAGGCACCAACTTCATTGCCGGGGCTAATAAACCTGACACCCATTTTAGAAATGTCAATTATCCCCGAGATTTTAAGGTTGACCTCGTAACCGATATCGCCCAGGCTAAGGCTGAAGAAGGATGCCCTAGATGTGGCACCAAAT
>Ga0307431_1001463_pt1 | contig 13634 bp, 7 predicted proteins | sample SalMarWE160170MG_FD_202155 | JGI IMG/M metagenome (GOLD analysis project Ga0307431, IMG submission 202155) | Salt marsh sediment microbial communities from the Plum Island Ecosystem LTER, Massachusetts, United States - WE1603-170 | ecosystem: Environmental > Aquatic > Marine > Intertidal zone >...
GACAAAGATTACGAAAAAAATCTTTTGGAAGAAACAGACAGCGAATACATTATAGAAGTTTTACCGAGTGAAGAAGATGCATCTTATGAAAAAATTATTCTTCATGTAGATAAAGAATATTTTTACGCTAAAAAAGTAGAATTTTATGAAACAGGTAGTAAATTAACCAAAACTTTAACCATGGATAAAATAAAACTTGACGATAATGGCAAGGTTACACCTATGGAGATAGAATTTACTGATATAGCGGAGAATCAAAAAACCAAAATTGTAATGAAAGAAATAGAATATGATGTAGAATTATCATCCGGTTTCTTTAGTATCAGGACATTATCAAAGCCGACTCTTTAGAATACAGTAATGAGTGATGAGTAATTAGTAATGAGCAAATAAGAAAAATTTAGGATAAAGAATATCAAATAGCGTAGAACGTTTAGCGTATAGAAAGAAATACAGTAATGAGTGATGAGTGATGAGAAAAATTTAAAAAACAGGATAAAATCGTATCTCGTAAAAAAAGAAAGAGAAAGAAAAATACAGGGAATAAATTCAAAATAAATTAGTTATTATTGAAAAAGTTGTAGGGGAAGCAATCTCATTAATTACGGGATTCCCGCGCTCCGATAAATCGGAGCTCGCAATGACAGTTTTGTGGAAATTGTGCTAAATCTTGACGCAATACGCAGTAGGCAATACGGTTAAAAATGGAGGAGAAAAATATAATTATGAAAAGAAATATTTTTTTGGTAGTATTTATTATTTTGTTATTTTCAGCTTCTGCTTATACCGGAGATTTTTCGGGGAGTTTAACCTATTCAGGAGGATACAATTTTACAGAGAATAATCTAAGCAATACTCTAAATTTAGATCTTAATTATATTCATAATTTTACTGATGAGGTCTTTATGGAAGGAGACTTAATAATTAAATATAGCGATAGAAATGCTTCCAATCCTTTTATGATTATACCTAAAGAACTTTATATTGGCACCTATGACCTTATTCCTAATTTAGATTTAAGAGCAGGCAGATTAATTATAAGCTGGGGGTCATCAGATATGCTCAGTCCTTTGGATAATTTTAATCCTTCGTCGCCTGGGATATCTTTTACAGATATATCCGGAAAGAGTGGAGTTTGGGCAGTTGATGCAACTTACTATTTTAATGATATAACCTATTTTCAGACCATATGTCTTCCACATTTTATCCCCTCATTTATTTCTGAGGAATATGAGAAACAGCTATACCTTACTATGTTTTCTCCTCTATTCCAGGCTCAAGGGATAGAAATAAATTCTATTAATCTAACTCACAATACTCCTGAAAAACCGGTATGGGGATTAAAATTGGGAAGAAGCTTCACTTCTTTCGATGCAGCCATAAGTTACTATAATGGTTATTATTTAAATGCTTATCCTGAGACCATGCATCCTGTTCCCGGACCTTCCGGAATGACTTTGGATTTAGAATTGGGATATCCTAAAAGAGATATCTTCGGACTTGAATTCCAGGGAGACTTCCCGGGTATCGAAGGGGCTACCCTCAGGGGCGATTTGGCTTATATAGTTCCTCAACCCTGGGAAGTGCAGGGTGAAGATATGCTAAAAGACCCTTATTTAAAAGCAGCAATCGGTGCAGACTACACTACATCTTTTGACCTCTATTTAAATGTGGGCTTTATCTGGGGTTTTATCTTTGAAGAAGGAGACCAATGTTCTCCTTATATTTCTTTAAATGCCAGAAAGGAATTAGAAGATAGCAAGCTTACTCCCAACTATTTAGGCATAATCAGCCTTCAAGATGGAAGTATGATAAATTCTATTGGTGCCAGTTGTAATTTCACCGATGATTTTTCAATTACTATTTCTTACGTTTCTATTTCGGGTAGCCAAAATTCAAAATTAGGTCAAATAGGCGCCGCAGATAGCTTATACCTAATGGGAGAGTGGTCTTTCTAATGGAAATGGAAAATATTGATAAAAAAGATAAAATTTTAGAGGCTGCCCGGGATATCTTTTTTAAAAAGAGTTTTTATGAGGCTACTATGGACGATATCGCTCAGCTTTCTGGAATAAAAAAACCTACTATCTATTATTATTTCCCTTCCAAAATAGATTTAGCTTCACAACTTCTGGAAGTAAACGTAAAAAAGATTTTTGAAAAGATTAGTGAGATAATTTCTACCACAAATAATATTAAACAACGGATAAAAATAATAGTAGATTTTTATATAAATCTTTTGGAAGAAAATTCTAAAACTTTTATTATTATGCAAAGAATCAGCTATGATTTTATGCAAAAGGAAGACAGCAAGAAAAAGATAAATGAACTCTTCGAAAAATTAAGAAAAAAACAGAAGGAAGCGGGCGACCTGTTCGGGGAAGTTATTTTATCTTCAGGTAAAAGAGTGAGTGGAGATTTATTTTTATATTCTATGATTGCTGCCTTAGGAAGAGCTATCTTTGAAAATGTATCCCAGGGAAAAAGGCCAAAAAAAGATGATCTCCTGACCATTGGGGATATTTTTATCGCCTCAGTAAAATAAATAATTTAGTTTCTACTAATTAAAAGAAGTAATTTTAAAGTATTGTGGTAATCTTCAATGCTCATCATTTCTACCTGGCTGTGGGTATATTTTACCGGGATACATAGAGGGATTGAATTTAATCCCGCTTCAAAGGCAGCAGCTGCATCAGTTGTTCCTCCGGTTACAATCTCCTGAACTTTTATTTTATTTTCCCGGGCAACTTCTTTTACAAAATTCCTGAGCCTTAAAGAAGATACCCCTTTTCTATCTGCCAATCTAATTACCGGGCCTCCTCCTGTACAGGCTGGACTCTGATAAAAATTTCCCCAGGGAAGATTGCCCGCAGAAACAGTATCCAGGGTGTAAACTTCGTCGAAAGAATTTCGAGCAGAAAAAGCTTGAGCCCCTCGTAATCCAGTCTCTTCCTGTATGGTCCATATTAAGGTTACGGTATTTTGGGGAGGATTGTGGAGAAAATTTTCTAAAAGAAGTAGATTAAGGGCACATCCAACCCTATCATCAAGGGCTCTGGTAACTACATATTTTTCATCAAGAATAACAAAATCTTTCTTTAATCTAACCGGCAAGACAGGAATGATATTCATCCTCTTTACTTCTTCATCACTCTCTACTCCTACGTCTATATATAGGTCATCCCAACTGATTAATTTATCCATCTCTTCTTTCTTTGATAAATGAGGCGGCTTAAGACCAATTACACCATAAACCATCCCTCGCTCAGTTAAAATCTCTACTACCCGATTATAAACACCTCTGACATCCCAGCCGCCTATCGGCTTAAATCTCAGGTAGCCATTTTTTTCAACATAATTAATTAAAAACCCAAGCTCATCCATATGAGCCATAAAAGCGATTTGTCTTCCCCCACTTCCTATCGTGGCAGAAAGATTACCTACTTCATCCTCTTTAAAATCTACTTGGGGAAACAATTCTTTGATCTTTTCTCTTATCGGTCCCTCAAAACCACTTATACCGAAAGTATTTACTAATTCTTTTAATATCTGAATTTTATCCATTTTTACCTCCCTCAAATCAGGAATCAGGAACAGGGGACGGTTGTTCTGTTCCTGATTTTCTAAAAACTTGTTTTACTGGAAAAAGTGAAATTATTGGTTCTGAGATAGGGGGCAACTGTTGGGCCGACAAATCCTTCCTTTGTCTGTTTTTCTTTGGATATCATATCAACTGCTTTTAACATATCTACTACACTGGTATTAAATCTCATGTTCTTGATTGCCCTTCCCAGCTTCCCATTTTCTATTAAGAAAGTCCCGTCTCTAGTCATTCCAGTTAATTGAACACTCATAGGATTTAGTATATTGACGTAGTGAAATCGGGAAATATAGATACCTTTTTTGGTGCCAGAGATCATTTCATCAACAGTGCTATCTCCTTCTTTCATCACCAGGTTAAAAGGGAGGGCTCCAAAGGAAGCGTGTTCTGGTGATAAAGTATTCCCGGTACATTTTCTATTATATTTTAGAGCGGTAAGATGGTCATATACTCCGTCTTTAATTACTCCATCTTTAATAAGATATATCTTTTCCCGAGGATATCCAACTAAATCAAAAGGTAATGGCATAGTAAGTTCATCAAAAGGATCATCAGAAACAGTTATAGTCTCCGGGAAAATCTTTTTGCCCTGATTGTGACAGATAAAACTCTTGCCCTCCATAATCGTTTTGCCATTAAAAGCAGTATAGCCGGCATAGTTTAAGATTTCTGAAACTGCTTCCGGAGAAAGGATAACCGTATAGACCCCCGGGTCAATTTCTATCTGTTCTACATTTTTTAAAGCAGTCTCTAATAATTCATCGGTTACTTTTTTTATATTAAAATTATTAATATCGTTGTCTATAAACGAGGTATGGGCAGTAGAATTATCTCGGGTGATAACACAATTGAAATCTACTTTAGTCCCCCGGTCAAAGGCAAAAACTCCTTCTGAATTAGCCACCAGAAGGGTAGATTCTTCTGTTTTAAAGGCTCCCGCCGCCTCATATCCTCTTTTGTTTTCTTCTTTTATTAGTTGTTTTACCAATTGGGCTCGATCTAGAGGGGTAAAGTTGGCAGTGTCTTTAGAATATTTGCTTTTTATTTTGTATGATTGAGGTGTCAGCAAACGATAATGGTAATCTAATTTGGGAGTAATCTTGGTTACTTCAACTGCCTTTTCTATATTTTTTGATATAGTAGGCTCATCAATACTGTTCATCTGTACTGCACCGATTCTATTTTCATTTATTATCTTTACGGTTAAATTTAGATCGGCTTCCGCTACGTTTTGGTGAATGTAAGATTCTGCAAATCTGGTAAGTTCACTTTTGCCCCCTGAGGCAATTATTTCAAAATCGTAATTTTTAAGAATATTTTTGACCTTATTAACAAGTTCTTTACCAAAATTTATATCTTTCATTTGGAAGCACCTACCTTTACCTTTCTGAATCTTGCAGGAGATGTACCGTGTGCTACATGCATTGATTGCCCTGGCTGTCCTTTGCCACAATTAGGTACACCCCAGATATGCCAATATTTTTCAGAGCTTATCCCATCACAAGATTTCCAAAACTCCGGAGTTATACCTTGATAGACTGCGTTTTTATAAATTTTTCCTAATTTTCCATTTTTTATTTCCCGGGCAATCTCTGTACCAAATTGGAAGTTTATCCTCTTATCATCTATGCTCCAACTCTTATTATAATCCAAAAATAAACCTTCCTTTATATCTCCTATAAGTTTATCCAGCTCTAAATTTCCTGGCAACAAATTGATATTAGTCATCCTAACCAGGGGAATTCTGTTCCAATTTTCTGCCCGGCCAGCACCATTACTCTTCAATCCTAATTTAAAAGCATCTTCTCTGGACATTAAATAACCTACGAATTTTCCTTTATTTACCAGAAAACTTTTGGAGGCAGGGACCCCTTCATCATCATAACCGAAAGTTCCTAATCCCCCCGGAACAGTTGCATCAGCTACAATAGTCACCTCCGGACTTCCGTAGGTAAAATTATTTAATTTATCCAGAGTTAAAAAACTTCCTCCGGCATAGCTAATTTCCTTCCCCAAAACCCTGTCCAATTCTACAGGATGCCCACAGGATTCATGGACCTGAAGCGCAAGTTGAGACCCTCCTAATACAATATCTGTTACCCCTTCCGGAGGAGGAGGGGCAAGCAATAACTGATTAGCTTCTTCAGCTATTCTTTCGGCATTTTCTAATAGATTCATCTCCTCGATAAATTCATATCCTCGGGTAGCGTAATCCCCTCCGAAGCTGGAAGGATAGGAACGTTTTTGAAAATCTCCTTCTCCTATAGCGTAGGCAGTAATTCCACCACCTGATTCAAATATAGTCTGTTCGAGTTCAGAACCTTCGGTAGATACAAATAGTTTATTGGTCTTATAAAAAATAAACGAACCTTCGCTTTTCTTTACTTTATCTTTCAGCATCATCTTGGTAGCTTTTACCAAAAGATCTATCTTTTCTGCAGGATTTATCTGGAAGGGATTTTTAGTTATCGGAGTAATGTAAGTATCGATATGTTTATCTTCATGAGCAAGTTTGACATCTTCTTTTTTAGTAAGGGCAGAGGCTCGGGCAATATCCAAAGCTTTAGCAGCTGTTTCCTGTAAAGATATTTTGTTTAAATTATTAGAGGCAGCAAACCCCCAGGCACCATCTACCAATACTCGTATCCCTACTCCTCTATTAGTTGAAACATTATAGGAAGATAAGATACCATTTTCTACTTCGATGTTCTCCTTTTCAGTTTGAACAAATCTTAAATCAGCATAGCTTACTTTCGGTTCTAACCAATCTAAAATATTTTTTAATATTTTTTTCATATCATAAATAACTCCTTTCTCTATTGATTTTACCATTTGTCAGTATATTTAATCAAACGGATAATGACAGGCAACTTGATGCCCTGATTCTACTTCTTTTAAAATAGGTTCCTCTTCCTGACATCGAGGTGTAGCATAAAGATATCAGAAAATGACAGGGGACGGTTCTCTGTCATTTTTTTAAGAATCCCCCAGGACTGCGATAGCCGCACCCCCGATACCAATGTGTACACTTAAAGCAGGGGATGCTTCGGAAATTATAACTTTTGAAGAATTAAAGACATTGCGAATTTTGTAACCATACCATTGAGCCAACTCTGGTACCGCTACATGAGCAATGGCAAAACGGGGATTTTTAACGCTTTTAGCAAATTTAATAGCCAAATCTAAAGTTTTATACACTACTCTTTTTTGCCCAATCACTTTAGCTGCTTCAACAATATAGCCATCAGAATTTACAGTCAAAATAGGCTTCAAGTTAAGGAGTGTACCTAAAAATCCTTTAGTTTTGCTCAGGCGTCCACTACGCATTAAATATTTTAGGGTGGGGATGCTGATAAAAATTTTCACATTGTCAGCAGCAATTTTTAATCGGTTAATGATTTCTTCAAGTCTAAACCCTTCTTGAATTAATTGAGCCGCCTCAGCAACCAACAATCCTAAAGCAACTGAACTCGTTTTACTATCAATAATGTGAATTTTATTAACATACTCCGTATCTTTACAACCCATACGTGCACCCTGAATCGTTCCGCTTAATTTTTCCGAAATATGTATAGAGATTATAGATTCGTATTTTGCTGCAGCTTTATCATAGACTTTTTTAAAAAAAGCTGGAGCGGGTTGAGAAGTGGATAGCTTTTCATCGGAGGTCTCTAAAATATGAATAAAATCCTTTGGTTTAATTTCTACTTGATCTAAATAGCTCTTTTTTCCAACTTGAATCACAATAGGCACAATCTGAATATTATAGTTCTTAATTAACTCTGACGGTAAATCACAGGTTGAATCAGTAACCAACCCGATACTTTTTTGAATATCAAGTTTAATCTTAGTGTGCTGTTTGTGCATATCATCGACTTTAGTTTTCACAATAGTTCCGAATTCAGACAATTCAGAAAAAACATCTTCTGGTTTATCAGTGTGAATATGGATATGAGCTCTATTTTTAGAACTGGCAACGATCAGTGAGTCCCCTAAAAAAGTAACTTTTTGTTTAATGGTTTCCAGGTCTAAGTCATTACCTTCGAGTAAGCATTCAGTACAGAACTGAAAATTAATTCCGGAATCAACTTTTTCTAAATTAAAACTACTCATTTTCTTGGTAGTAGAAGTAATTGCTTTTAAATATTTAATTTTACCATATTCAATAAAATTAACTATTCCCTCTAATATATTGACAAAACCCTGGGCTCCGGCATCGACTACGCCTGCCTTTTTTAATATCAGGAGTTTATCGGGTGTTTTAGCCAGGGAGTCCTTTGCTTTAGATAATGATTTTTTAAAAAGTTCGACAAAATCAGGGGTGTGAGGGGCGTGTTCGGCAAGATGGTTTGCCCATTCTTTCATTACTGTAATGATGGTGCCTTCTTGAGGATGAGAAATAGCTTCCCGGGCCTGCTCCGCCGCTTTAACAGCGGCATTAGCAAAAGCCTCTGTTGAGAGACGAACTTTACCCCTAGTTGCTTCTGCAAGTCCCTGAAAAAATTGGGCTAAGATAGCTCCGGAGTTACCGCGTGCCCCGGTCAAAGCCGAATCAGCAATAATACTACTAATTCTGGTAAAAGAAGATTCCTTACATTTTTTTATCCCTTTTACAATGCTGTTCATAGTAGCTACCATATTAGTACCTGTGTCCCCATCGGCTACCGGAAAAACATTAATATCATTCAGATACTGTTCCATCTGATTTATTCGTTGGGCAGAATTTATAATAAAACGTTTAAACCGAATACCATTTAAATATTTTATTTGAATTTTCATTTTAAACTATTTTCACCCCATCTCTGCATTATTTAACTTGTATAGCAGAAAAATTACTATTATTTATAATATACCATGTTTTTATTTAAAATCCTTTTTTTTAAACAAAATATATACTGCTTTGTTTCACCTGTTCTCCGGTAATTTCCTGCCACACCTGGCTGTAAATAGCAATCTGCTTTTGATAGACCTCGGCTAATTTAGGATAATCCTTCTCGTTTTTTGGTCGGTCAGTCTTATAATCCACTACCACCCAGCCATCGGCTTCTTTAAAGACCAGGTCAATAGTTCCGGATAGAATAACCGGGCGGGAATCCTGTCCTGCTAATTCGGCATAAAGAGGATGAGCGGGTTCAATATTTATGGTAAAGGGGACTTCGCTATATTTAAGTTCTGCTTTTTTCAGGCGCTGATATAAATCGCTCTTTTTAAATTTCCGGATAATCCCCGCCAATTCCTCTTTTCTCTTTAGAGATATCCCCTGTTTCTCCAGGGCTTTTTCTATATGCAAAGACAATAACTGTTCATCGGGGTCTTCTTTAATTAAATAATCAAAGATTCTATGAACTGCACTCCCCCAGGCTGTTCCGCCGACATCAACCGTGGTAATCTTTCGGTGTTTCTCTTCATCTTTAAAATCAGTCGGTTTTTTTTCATAATAACTGCTTTTTGATAAATCTTTCATCCATTGCCCGCATTCTTTTTGAATCTCCTTATAATCATCAAGCAAAGATTCTTCTTTCTTTTCTTTTTCTTTTACCTCGGGCAATCCTGCTTCCGGAACTGTAATGTTCATTTCCTCTGTAATATTTTTCAATAAAGGCAGCCAGGGATTGCTCTTATTACTTTTATGGTTTAAACTGCTGATAACCAGGAGATTTTTTGCCCGGGTGGCCGCTACATAGAGCAGACGGATATCTTCTGCTTCATTATAAGATACCTCAAGCTGGCAATAATCCTCCCAATTTTTGGGTTGAGCCAGCCGCTTCTCTTTCCCTTTATTGTAAGTATTAGAACGACACACTAAAAAATGACCATACGGTTCCTGCCCCATCCTTTCAATATAATAAGTTGGTTCATGGGTAGTGGGATTATAAGGAATGGCTAAAAATACCACCGGGGATTCCAGTCCTTTGGCTTTATGTAAATTCATAATCCGGACAGTATTTTCTTCGGTCAGTATATCCAGCTCCTCTTCGATCCCGGCTTCCAGCATTTTTTCTAATTGGTCTACCATTAAGGCAAACCCTATAACTTCTCCCCCCTCTGCTTTCCTTAATTTCTCCAGAATGAAATAAAGCTCCCCGCATTTATTTAGATTGTAGCCCTCTAAACAGGAATGGGACAATAGTCCTGAATCAATAATAATCTTTTCCATAGCCGTAACCGGCGGCAGTTTTTGAGTCCACAGATGAAATTGCCTTAACCGGCAAAAAGCTTTATCAAAATTCTCCTGTAGTTTGGGATTTAGTTTTTCCGGTATTTTTTCATAAAAATCAAATTCACCGCCTGCTTTTTTAAACTGGTATAAATCATCATCAGAAAATCCAAAGAATATTCCCCGCAAAACAGCGATAATAAGCACCTGATTTTCTATATCTCTCATCAAGCGAAATAGCTTTAACAGCTCTTTTATCTGCTGAGATTCATTTAAAGAGGCATAACCTGAAACTGTAAAAGGTATTCCATATTCTGCAAGGGTGCGGGCATAAATATCCATCCTTTTCTTATAGTATAGAAGAATCATAAAATCTTTATAAGCTATCGAAGGGGAGATTCCCGCCTTTATCTCTTCTTCTGTCCGTGCTAATTTAAATCCCTTATCGACCATATCGCGAATGACTCGGGCGATAGATTGGGCATCTTGCCTGATAGTATTATTTTTATTGCTCTCTTTGGAAACAATCAACTGTTTTACCCCGGAAAGATATTGAGGATTATCCTCCCAAACGGTCTGAATCGGTGAATATACGGCCTGAAATTTTTCCTGACCGCTTGAAAATAACTCTTCAAATATGGGATTGAGATAAGAACCGATAGAATATAATGAGCGGAAATTAGCCTGTAATTTTAAAACCTCTCCTCCGCTTTTTTCAATCAACCCCTTTACCAGATTATAAATGGCTATATCAGCCCGGCGAAATCGGTAAATGGACTGCTGTGGGTCTCCTACTACAAATAAGGAACCCAGGCGTGGTATTAATTTCTGCCAGTTCTTTTCATAAACATCCTGGCCGGTAAGATAAAAGATTATTTCTGCCTGAATAGGGTCGGTATCCTGAAATTCATCTACCAGCAGGCATTTATATTTTTGCTGAAAATATTGGCGTACCTCAGGATAATCTCTTAACAGGCAAGAGGTCTTTAAGAGCAAATCCTGAAAATTAAGCATCGAAACCTTCTGGCGTAATTCGTGATAATATTCTACCGCCGGCAGAACAAATTTGATGGTATCGGCATAACAATATTCGCGCCATTGCTTAAGGGTCGGATCAATAACTTTTTCTTGAAGTTCTAAAACAAGGGAATCTCTGTACTCTTTTGCCTTTTCTTTGGAAGTCCATCGGTTTAAAGTAACTTTTTCTGATTTGGAAAAATTTTCCAGTAATTTTATCTTATTATAATCTTCTTTAATATAATCATAAAAACCCTTCATCCTCTTTACGCTTAAGACTGCTTCCTGTAATTTGTCATAACCCATCTTCGGTTCTTCATCCGGAATATATTGGCTGGCTTCATCGCTAAAAGATATAATCCCTTTGACAGCTTCTTTTAAATTCGATTTTGGTGATGACTGAAAAAAAGGCTTAACCTCCGGAAAAGTACATATCGTTTTATAACAATCCGCAAGTTCGGAGGGCTTTATACCTAATTCTTCCAGATGTATCAGAGAAGGGGATTCTTCTATTTTAAGATTAAGCAGATATCTTTCCCAGGCTTCTTCTTTTAATAGAGTATCATCAAGGTCATCAAGCTCGGTAAATTCCGGATCAAGTCCGGCTTCAATCGGCCTTTCCCTTAACAGGCGGGCGCAAAAAGAATGAATAGTCCCCAGATAACACTGTTCCAGATTAGAAAGAGCTTCTCTTAAATAACCTTTTTCTTTTTCGTCTTCTGTTTTCCTAAAACTGTCTTCAATTTTTTGTTGGAACCTTTCTTTTAGCTCAATAGCCGCTTTCCTGGTAAAGGTAATGGCGGCAATTTCATCCACCTTGAATTTTCCCGATTTAATCAGAGCAGCCATGCGGTGAATCAGGCTGGAAGTCTTGCCTGACCCGGCGCTTGCTTCGACTAAAATATTACGGTTTATTTCTTTAATAATTTTTTCTCGAGCTTTCTGGTCAATTAATTCTTTTGGGAAATGATTACTCATATCTTTCTTGCAGCCTCCTCAGATTATCAAGGGCAGGTTCTTCATCATATTTTTTTGCATTTTTCCCACTTACTTCCATCACTTGATTTTGTTCCAAAATATCCTGGTAATCCTTACACATAAAATCATCTGCTTTTTGAGTCATGGCAAAATCTCCTTGAACAACAATATCAAGCAATAAATCGATTATTTCCAATACCTGATTTCTTCTTTCTTCTCCATAGAAATATTGCCTGCCCTGGCCATTCAATGTGGGGAAATAATAGCCCGCTTTTTGGATTTTAGGGAAAGCAGATATTCCGGCTTTAGCTAATATTTTTTTAAGAGATAAGGCATAAAGGGCATGCTGAATCTGTTTCCCATTTTGAAAATATTTACTGCGACTAAATCCATAAGGGGCCCCGGTTTTGTAATCAATAATACGATAAGTATTCTCATCTAATTTATCTATACGGTCAATCTTCCCCTGAAAACTGATTGACTTACCGCCGGGCAAGGATAGTTTTACTACTTTTACTTTCTTGCCTAATTCCTCGTTCTGGTTATCCCGGGTGCCAAAAGCAAGTTCCAGATAAGTTGGTATTTCTCCTTTATATTTTTCTTCTTCACAATGTAGAAAGAACCGGCAGGAATCCAGTATTTCTCTACTTTCATGTTTATAAACCAGGTTGTTGGGAGGAGCTAATTTTTTTCTTTTTTGTAACAGATGGGAAAGAGCAATCTCTTCTAAGATATGCCAGTGATTCTTATAAGATGGTGGAATAAAGGTTTCAGCCGGTGATATTTCTTTTAACTTTTTATAAAATATCTCGAAAATTTGATGAAAGATAATTCCTCTTTCCGAAGGATCCAACCATACACCCGGGTCTTCAATCATCTCTTGGGGTGGTTTTATTTTCAGGATATATTTTAAAAAATATAGATAAGGGCAAAAGGCAATCAATTCCAATCTGGAACTTGATACCATCAACCCGCGGTTAAGACGGGGGTCTACCTGTTCAGGATCTACTTTTACTTTTCCGTTAAAGCAGTTAAGCTCTTCTTTTTCTCTCTGTCGGGCGGCGTAAAAACCTTCGGATAGAGCAGGGTAAAGGTACTCAAAAAGGTGAGCAATATCTAAAAAGTTATGTCTTGCAGAATACAAGAACCAATCTGCGGAATCAAGAATTTCCTGGGGCTTGCAGGGAATGAAGCCAGAAGTATCTTGAAAACTACTGTAAAAATCAGAATAATCTTTCTGCTTATCCCCGGTTTTTAAACGGTATAGTTGCAGCATTAAACTCGATGGGGCTAATTCCCGATTATCCTGAGTATCAAAACGGGAATAGGAAAGAATAATTTTGCCTTTAAGAAAAGTAACTAATTGAAGCATCTTATATTGGTTTTCTTTGCCTTTTTCTTTGTTGGGATTAATGCGGCCACTGTTTTTTTTCTCGGCATCCAGTAAAATAGATCCGTCGTGCGCTGAATCGGGAAATTTAGCAGAATCCATTCCTACAATAAAATTATAGGGGCGGTTAAGCCAAATTCCCTTTTTGTAGCTGGCAGTATGCAGACAGCCTCCTCTCGGTTCCAAACAATTAACCCGTTCATTTTTAATTAAATCAGTTATCAGAGTGAGGGCTTCATTTACGGGCATATTAGGAAGAGGATAGTCACTTTCTATTAAAATAGTTAACCTCTCTTTTATCTCTTTTATCGCTTCTTCGTCTAAATTAGTATCTTCATCTATTTTGCTGTAATCGGTAACAATATTTATAAGTCCCCGGGCAATCTGCTTTGGTGAGATAGTATAATCAAAATTCTCTTGAGGTAATTCATGAAAAATTTGGGTTAGAAATTCTTTTGTCCAAAAAAGGTCTTTTATCTTTTTGCGATATC
>Ga0307431_1001469_pt1 | contig 13603 bp, 13 predicted proteins | sample SalMarWE160170MG_FD_202155 | JGI IMG/M metagenome (GOLD analysis project Ga0307431, IMG submission 202155) | Salt marsh sediment microbial communities from the Plum Island Ecosystem LTER, Massachusetts, United States - WE1603-170 | ecosystem: Environmental > Aquatic > Marine > Intertidal zone >...
AGGTCCCACCACTCCGATGATAATCGTTCCGTCTTTTTTGATAACAGGGGATGAAAAAACCCAATCTTTACAATTAAATTTCCATTTTAAGGTACCATTTGAATTGAGAGCATAAAGTTTGCCATCAATACTACCAAAATAGATTGTTCCATTTTCACTGATTGTTGGAGAAGAAAAAATCCAAGATGCATCAAAACTCCATTTTTCAGTACCATCAGGGTTTATTGCATAGAAATCTGGAGGGCTTGTTGACAATGAGCCTATATAGATTGTTCCATCGTGATCAATGGCAGGAGATGAATATGTATCGCCTATCCATGTTCTCCATCTCATTACTCCTATATTACCTGAGTTACCATAAGGACTTCTTCCAGTTCGTCTATTATCGTGACCAAACATAGGCCAAGCGGAAACCATCGGACCTAATGATACGCTTGTTTGTGGTGTTTTTACAAATCGTATTTCTTCTTCAGATTCAACATCCTCTGAATCCTCTCTTTGCAAAAGATATTCTTCATAATACTCCAACTTAGAAGAGCCGCCATATCTATCAAAACACACAAAAGCAAGATTCGCTAAAAGCTCATCTTTCTCCTTGATCTCAGCTTTATATCCGATAACCATGGGTGTAACTGATGTTAAGATGAATAGAAGAATAATTGCAGATGCAAATGGTTTCTTTAACAGAATAATTCCTCCCAACTATATATTATATTCAGTGTAACAATTTAAATGTTCTGGTTATAATAAAAAAGTAGCATTTAGTCGCAAAATAAGGTAACATTGATTTCATTTCTACAATACTGCAACATTGTTGTCTACAAAAACTCAACCACACACCTGCTAAATCCAACCATACTCCACTAACGGATTCTTCCAACCACAACAACAAGACTCTGCATCCGGTTCAATCCTGTTGCCACAGTGAGGGCAAGTAATAAACCCTTCCTTAACAGCTTCCTCCAACAAACCTTCTACCATCCCAGACACTCCCCAATCAACTTCACATCCTTCGCCTTTCTTGCATCCCAATATTCATCGCACTCAACTTCCAACAGCACAACCTCCCTCACATCATCAAACAAAATTGGCTGTTTCACACGTAACTCTTTAAGCTCCTTATAGCTGATGTATCCCCACTCGGCACAGTCCTTCCAGCCATTGAGACAGGCAAATCCAAAAAACGTATCTTCACCATCGAACTCAGCGATATACCAGTCACTACCACCTATGAAAAAATGCAGATAAATGAGCTTGTCCTTTGCCTCAACACCTTCTGTCTCATACAATCTCGGTATCTTAGTGAGTGCACTTTTGGTTGGTGTATTCCACATAAAAAAAATATTTTGTGCCAGAATTAATACTTTAGAAAACAAAAAAAAAATTACTTAACCAACAGTGTTGAGCCACTTAACTTGTATCCGCTCTGCTTAATCCAATCCTCGACCTTCCTGGTTATATCAACACCTTTTAGTGAGATTCCTTTTGATTTCTCCGACATCTTACCTACCCTGTCCTTAAGCTGTTTTATCACATCTTTCCCATCATTGGAATTACCTGGTGAGGCGTCCTTCATCGCGTCTCTCGCTTTCTCCAGTATCTGCTCTTTCGTGTAACGCTGGATTTTACCACCTTGAACAGATGCCGACCAGTCTTTCTTCAACGGACAAATCTTCACCATCTGCCGACCCTTGAACCGCACGCTCAAATCATGGCTGCCTGTTTTCTCCAATACAAGGTCATCGATTTGCCTCAACTCGTCGATTATCTCCATCACCTGTTTCCTTGCCTTATCATCTCTCACATACTAGAGATTACAAACGCTTTGGTATTTCTCCGGCACCTGTGATAGTGAGGTTTTGTTCTCCTGCTTGGGTTTTTCTTTCTTAGGTTGCTGTTTTTCTTCTTTCAAATTATTTACCTCCTGTAGGCTTTTTCGCCTATATTAAAAAATAAACCTCCAAGTATTTTGGTTCTTTGCCAGAAAACAATAATCTGCAACAAAATTGTTTACCACGTCGTAAACTGATTTTCAAAACGGGTAATATATTATTATTAAGTCACTTTGTTCTACTGTTAAATTTAATCAATACGCAGTATGCACATAAATACAAAAGTGACTTTGACCTTTTTTTATCCTCATAAATTTGCCCAGTCCGTTTCAATTGTGATAAACCGTGCTCTTTCAAACAAATCCAAAGCGTAAGGGTCTGCATATTCTTTTTCCAACTCTGATTCTAATGCACTCATTACTATGTCCATTGCAAATTTTGCTTTTTCTATCTCATCATCCATCGGAATCTTGTTCATATTATTTTTTAAGTTGTTTACATTCTTAGTATTTTTGTTAGGGTCTGATTCATACTTCCATAGAAAACATGCTCACATTGGGAAGGGAACACAAGTTTACTAGTAAAAAAAGTTATAATGATATGTCGTATGGTTCACTAGCTGGGTTCCAATCAAATGCAATAAGTGGTATTACCAAATAAAAAGATTCATCACCTAACAATAATCCTCCAGGGATAGGTTTTGGTAACTGTCGACCGCGTTCCCAAAAATTCTCATTCCAGTTGATTGGACGCAAAAAATGATGCGTGTCATATCGGAAATACGCATTTTGATTATTTCGGTAAAAGTTATTTTGAGATATGGAAATATTGTGTGATTCAACTACTGCCAAACCAAGAACATTATCCTTTATATTATTATATGACAATTCGACATTTTCTGAATCTCCAACATAGATGCACCCATGAGTATATACTTCTATATCACAAACACAAAATGAAAAAACATTATTGGTAATTCTGCTATTTTTTGTTTCAAGTGATAAAGCATTATATGGATGATGTGAAACAATATTTCCCGAAATATGTACACCATCAGCTTCGACCACGATACCAGAATTATCAAGAAAGGTTCCTGAACTATTAATGATAGAAAAACATTGCAATGTTACTTCATCAGCTATGATTCGAATGATTACTTTTTTTCCTATTCCATCAATTATCGTTGTTTCCTTCTGTTCACCCGCGAGTTCAATGGATTTATCTACAACGATGTTTCCATAATATGTCCCACTATATACAAAGACGGTATCCCCATCTTCTGATTCATTTATTGCATCCTGAATGATGCTGTAGTTACCTGGTCCACTTCCACCAACATACAATGTTTTGCCTAAAGGTGTCAAGACAAAATCATAGGTTGTATTCTCACCGATACTCATCTCTGCCCAGATGGTTTTATATCCTGTTTTAGAAGCGCTGACATTCCAAAGACAGAAAACAATTGGGATATTGTCGATGTAATAATATCCCGAAGAATCACTAAAATTCTCAAAATAATTTTCACCACATGATGCACGAATAATAGCTCCCTCTATTGGGTTCATTGCTGTGTCAGTGACATAGCCTGATAATGTACCGTTCTCATCTATTGTTTCATGACTAGAAGTCATTGGTATTAGACTTGAAAGTAAGAATATTAGAATAATCCCCCAGCTTATGACACGTTTTTTCATTAATTGCCTCATATATTATTCAATTATTTTTCAATTGGAAATATTACAAATGGTCCAATAATAAAACCGTCCCTTGATTCTGTTAAATCATCAATCTGTACTATAACAGATAAAGTACCAAAACCAATTACTACTGTCCAAAATGATAAGACATCTCCTGGCATAATTTTGGAAAAATTACTACTTGTGTTATATCCTAAAAATACAAACGGGCTATCTAATGTTATTGTTAAGTTGATTAAAGGTATTATTATATCTCCGTTGTTGTCTACAATTATTGTAACTCCTAAACCACCATGAATTTTTATTATAACATTATTATCATCGATATTGATGATATTGTTAGATGAAACCTCATTGCTTGAGACAAAAGGGATATTACTTGAAAGTAGAAATAGTAGAATAATCCCTCCAGTTATAGACTTTCTTAACATTAGTCTCCCAATAATGTAATACATTAGCACACCTTAAATTTTTCTATAGGGATATATTTTGTAACAGATGCTATAATTTACACTGATTTCATCTAAACATTTACCGAGATTTTGTATTTTTCATTCATCCTCACATCCATCAGATAATAACACTGTTAGAGAAAACCACACAACAAAATTGTTATAACGAGGTCTACAGGGTTTCACTGCATTGTTGAACTTGTAGAACATCATTTACAGTACCTAAGGTTAAGTTTAACCAACCTCAAGATGATAGTGAGGCACATTAAAATCCTCAATAACACCTAACTAAGTATAATGGACTCATTTTATAGTGTACAAAATTAATTAACCTCAAAAATATCCTCCTTAAACTCACCCTCACCATTGATACTATATACGCCTAATATATTTATATTCCCTTAATATGAACATTGTTAAAACACATCCCACTCAGTCTCTTCCTATGATACAGGCTACATCACCTATCATCCACCTGTAACCACGTAACACGTATCCTGCTAAAAAATTGTGTTGACTGAAATGCTTTAATCACTATTGTAATTAAATAAAACTCACTCTACTTCTCTTCCTAGTTCCACATCTAGCAAACAGTGCCCTTTAATTTATGAGTATTATTATTTGATTTTCTGAATGAGTGCACAAATGCCTCACAATCAGTTAAACCATACTTTAGAAAGGAGGTTTTGTTTTTATACACATTGTAACACCTCGTGACTGTAATTTATATACTGCCTTCTTTAATAAAGATTAATGCAGAGCAAAAAAGCAGAATCTCATAAGTTCCAAGTTGGCATTCAATGTTACATATATGAAGAATCGATTTTTAATTCAACAGACTACCTTCTAAACAGGGAGGCGATGGTCGGCAATATTATATATTAATATAATATTTTTAAAAAAAGGGAGAATATAATCCCCTATAGTTATAATTTTATATAGTTCAGAATGCTTAAAATTAAAAAATAATAGATCGAAGAAATTATTTCCTTTTATTAATTAAAAAATAAAACCTGAAAAAAGATAAAAACAAGAAGGTTTTAGAGGATTTATTGGTTTTATTATTTAATGAAGAGGATTATATAAACCATTCGTCATCCCTCTCAAATTCGTCGTCCCGCTCAAATTCTTCATTATTGTAAGATACTCCTGCTACCTTTACTTTCGATTCCATTGATAATGACGAACGACTGAGCTCACAAGATGCACCATATTTCTCATATCGATCTTTATCCCTCTTTAATAAAAATTTTAATAAAACCTCAAAAACCACTAATTCCTTCCTATAAACAGGAATTATTGCATCAAATAAAACCACATAAAACCTGTCTTCATGATCGATGCCGATACTACCACCTTGCTCAACAATCCATGCTAATATCCGTGAATATATTTCTTCTTGTTCATCAGGATTCTCATCCAATATTAAAGCTGTTACAAGACCATCACATAGTTCATCCCATGCTGGTATTGATTTTGCATTCAGATTTTTTGCATATTGAAAAGCCAACACATCTCTAGTTACAGCTCCAGATTCAACACTTATTTGCGTTTTACGGATTAACCCCATCTTAGCCATTTTTGGTAGATGGTTGTACAGCCAATCTTTGCTTCTTTCTAACCGTTCGTCTAAAAGAATGTCTGTTATTTTCATTGGTGCAACGTTTTCCCGTAATATGTCCAATGTAGTTTGATAATCTTTGCTGGTAGGAATCATCTTTGGATTTGATGTTGTATAGAGTATGACCATACGTGCAATCATGTAATCATCAGCATTGGCTATCAATGTTCCATCTGCTGTTTTCATTCGTTGGTATTGATGCAGCACCGTGCTACTGCAAATATATGATAAGAAACGCTCAAAATGCGTTCTCATAATCATGTCTTCTGGAAATACGTGTTGTATCAATTTCGCATATGGTATAACAACACGGTACGGCTCCAGCATGAACAATGCTTCCCTCAATGTTTTATTTGGTTGTTGCTGTTCTTTGGGGCTATATTTCTCAGAAACCTTTTCTTTTATACGTCTGGTTTGCTCCAATGTATCGTCGAGATTTCCTATTGGAAAACGACGAAGATTTTCATCGATTGGACTGGCATGAAATGATGTTAAAATCATCACAGGTTTACCAATGATTTCTAATTCTATAACTTCTTGTTTCATTACCACCACTGCTTTTGATCCACCACTCGCCATCACTTTGAACGTTGAACTGTTCAATATTTGATTTGTTATGTCTTCAAAATGTATTACTTTACCATCCCATGTCCAATCTTCTTCGTTAGCATGCCAGTAAGTAAATGTTTCTGGTGTTGTTTTTGTTAGATGCAAATTTTCCTCAGGTGAAACAATAACTTTCAGTGTTGCTTTAGTTGTTTTATCCTTACCAATCCCTGTTTCGTCTGATAGCATAAGGTTTTTTGATTCAGCTGATGTACCGATGGTTAACCTTGTATTTGCAACTATTGTTAAACCGATTATGGTATCTTCTTCACCAGCGAGATTTTCAGCTGTTTGCACCTCATCTATAATCTTTATTAGTAAAGAGGGATCCTGCAATATTCGTTTCATTTCTGATGTGATTTCTCGTTTTTTTGATTTTTTATCTTGTTCAGCCCATTTTTCCTCAACGTATTTCCTTTCTTCACGGTCTCTTTTCCGATACCACTCGCCTTCTTTTTTATTGAAGTCAAGATGACTGTATTTGTTTTGATTTGTTTCTGGCTTTCTTTTAATGTTTTCATTTTTACCATTCATTAATATATCTCCTTTTGTTTTTGACCGTTTGGCAAAAAGCTAACACAGATGACGGACAACTCCGGGAGATTTTGAAAAGGCTACCATACTTTCTTCGCCATAAAAAATGACGATTATAGGTTATCAAAAAAAATAACCTCAAATATTTTTTAATAAGTGGATTAATTCACTTTTGTTCACGCTGGGATGCTTGTAATTAATCGTCATTCCATTAATCCCTCTTTCGCCAGATAATAATATATTACCAAATCTGAACCATGTTAATCACTGATTATCTAATGTTCCCAATGTTTTAGCGAAAATTCTCCTTTTAATAAACCTAGAAGCCTCATAGTTTATATATTATAACTTTATTCGGGACTTATCTTATAGGTATCTTGGAGTATAATACAATGGCACGAATGCATGCAAGAAGAAAAGGGAAATCGGGATCTACTCACGCGATTGGTAGAAAAAAGCACCCTGATTGGAGCTCACTTAAGCCGCGTGAAATAGAATCTCATATTATAGAACTTGCAAAAAATGGTAAATCTACAAGTGAGATTGGTATAGTATTAAGAGATCAATTTGCCGTTCCCGATGTAAAGATAGCTACTGGTAAAAAAATTACTAGGATACTTGAGGAAAACAAGATACATTCGGAAATGCCTGAGGATTTAAAAAATCTTATCAGTAAGGCTTTGCAAATGAGGGAGCATATAAAGATACATAAAAAAGACGAATCAAACAAGAGAAATCTGCATCTTACCGAATCCAAAATACGACGTCTTACGAAATATTATCACTCCACAAATAAACTTCCAAAAAAATGGAGATACAAACCTAAACAAGCGAAACTTATGTTTGAATAATTACTACCTTTTTTAAACGGTAGATACTTTTACTTAAAACTATGGCAGATGATGTACTAGAGTTGAGCAGAAAAGCGGCAAAGATGATTCTAGCAACGCCAAAATCTACCAGGTTTCGTGTAATTTCACATTATGATGCTGATGGGATTACGGCGGCTGGCATTATTTGTACGGCTCTTAATCGTGAAGGATATGATTTTCATGTTAGCCTTATGAGAAACCCTTTCACACAGGGTTTAGAGCGTGTAAAAAAAGAGAAAAATGAAATTATTATTTTTTCTGACATGGGTAGCGGGCAGATAGAAGCCATAGAACAATTCAATTGTAAGGCAATCATTATTGACCATCACCAGCCCCACAAATCGGAAACTAGTGATGATATTCTCCAAATAAACGCAAATCTGTGTGGGATTAATGGAAATTATGAAGCATCTGGCTCGAGTTTGAGTTATTCGGTGGTAAAAGCCATTAATCACGGAAATATGGATTTAGCACCACTTGCACTTGCTGGTGCTACTGGTGATAAGCAGTATATTGGTGGCATTAGAGGATACAATAAAACCATTTTGGAAGATGCACTGAAAAAAGGATTTTTGAAAAAATATACTGGAATAAAACTTTATGGAGAAACACTTTTTGACGCTCTATATTACTCTATTGATCCATTTTATGCCGGCATCTCTGGAGACAAAGAGGCAATACATGACATGTTAGAACGATTACATCTAAATAAAAAAGCAAAAATTGAAGATCTTAGTGACGAACAAAAAAGAAAACTCCAGTCATTTCTACTACTCAAATTGACAAAAAACGGTTGTGAAAAAAATATTCTTGACACGGTTATCAGGGTGCGTTATCGTTCTGAAGTACTGCAATGTGAATTGGAACGTTTTGCAGATTTACTTGATGCATGTGGTAAGGGAGGAAATCGCGGAATGGGACTTGCAGTATGTTTAGGAGATAAAAGTTCTTTTAGTGAAGCAGTAAAACTTGAAAAAAATTATAGGCAGAAGATTCTAGATGAGCTGTTGAAGCTTGAAAAGGATGGCGTTAAAGAGAAGGCAGCTCTTCGGTATTTTTATAGCAATAGATCTTCGTTAGGTGGTGTAATTGGGGGCATTGCTACAAACTTTATTCTTGATAAAAAAAAGCCTTTATTATCTCTTGTAAAAAAGGAAAATGAACTACATATCTCTGGTAGAGGAAATCAATATTTGGTAAGTAATGGGTTAGATTTAGGTTCTGCCATGAAAGAAGTTGCAGCAAGTCTAAATGGGAATGGTGGCGGTCATAAAATTGCTGCCGGTTCCATGGTTAATTCCAAAAATGAAAAAGAGTTTTTAGATAAGGTAGATGCAATTCTTTCTAAACAAATGAAGGTGCAAGTATGAAGATCACATGCGATGTAAATATAGAATATGATGATGCAAAAAAAGCAAAAACTGTTCTGAGATCTATAGAAGTAGATAATTTAAATTTCGCAAAATCACAAATCAACGGGAAACGATTAGAGACGCATATCGAAGGAAACTCTGTTTCTTCTCTTCTTCACACTCTTGATGATTACCTGGCTTGCATTTCTGTTGCAGAGAAAGTGATTAAGAAAAAATAACAAGAATTATAATTGTTTAATGCTTTAATGCTATGTTGGTCAATCAATATGGTACGGCGATACTATGGATGCAAGAAAATTATCTGAATACAAAAAAAAGTATGCTATCTTCAAACATCATGCATGGGCTGGCTCCATACTTCTTGCGATGTTGCTTGCAATACGAATTTTTTTGGAAACCTCCGAAATTGATGTTGATGATCGAATGATATTACTTGCTGGTGCGATATTGGTTGGCTATATGCTAGTTTCTCTCATTTTTACATATAGATATCGTACTGGGCTTTCTGCAGATGAAAAATCTGTACAGGTATATCCATTTACGGATGAAGTGGTGAAAGAAAAAATAAGATCCGAACTTGAAAAAGATCACTTGAAAATTGAAAAAAAGAAAACAAAAGCTGAGATTAAGAAAGCAAAAAAATGAATCTTTCTTTTTCCGAAACTTTATTATATCATTTGCCACATGTATATGCTTAGGCGGAGAGATGGGATTGCAAGTAAATTCAAATTGAATTTTTTTATTAACGGTGTTAAACACCTCCGCCGCCTCCCCCATTAAATTTTTAATCATTATCTTTAAGAACATTTACCTGTTTTACAGGGCTTGATTCTATGAAATTATTACTTATACATAGCGATTACATCGAATATGAGGTAAAGGGCAAAGCCATCTCTAATCCTGAAGAGATATCACTAAAAAAGTATAGATTGGAAGAAGCTCTGACTGTGTTTATTGCCGTAGAGAAGAATGATGAGAAATCTCCACATCAAGTGGTCTTAGATGCAACTGCGGAAATTGAAAAAACAGCTGAACAACTAAAGGCCAAGAATATAATGCTTTACCCATATGCACATCTTTCTTCTGATCTGGGGAGGCCAAAGATTGCTAAGGAGGTGCTTGTTGAGCTTGAATACGAATTGAAAAATAAAGATTTCAATGTTAAACGATCTCCTTTTGGGTGGTATAAGGCGTTTAAAATATCCTGCAAAGGGCATCCCTTATCAGAACTGTCTAGAAACATTGTTCCCGGTGAAAAAAAGGAAGAAGATGAGACAGAGTCGCTAAAAAAAGAAAGAAAACTTAGTTCTTACTGGAATATTTTAACAGAAAATGGTGTGTTACACGAGATTGATGACTTTAACTTCAAAGGACATGAAAACTTAAAGAATTTTTCATTTTATGAAAAAGAAAAATCCAGAGCAGTAAAAAAAGAGCCTGCCCATATTAAATTGATGCAAAAATTAGAAATTGCAGATTATGAACCCGCATCTGATGGGGGAAATATGAGGTTTTATCCAAAGGGCAGGTGTATAAAAAAATTAATCGAGCAATATGTCAATAGAAGGGTTGCCAAATATGGTGGGCTTGAAGTAGAAACTCCAATAATGTATGATATGGACCATCCAACACTTTCAAAATATTTACAGAGATTTCCCGCAAGACAATATCAAATCGAAAGCGATAAAAGAAGTTTCTTCTTGAGATTTGCCGCTTGTTTTGGACAGTTTTTAATGGCTCATGATGCTACAATCAGTTATAAGGCTTTACCACTCAAACTTTATGAACTTACAAAATACTCTTTTAGAAGGGAACAATCCGGAGAGCTTGCTGGGCTTAGAAGACTCAGAGCTTTTACGATGCCTGATGTTCACGCAATGGTATCTGATTTAGATATGGCTATGGATGAATTCAAAGTAAGATTTGATTTAAGTCTCAGTGTTTTGAAAAATATCGGGATTCAAAACGATGATATAGAAATGGCCTTAAGAACAACTAAAGATTTTTATAAAGAAAATAAGGAATTTATTGTAGATCTAGTAAAAAAACTTGGAAAACCTATTTTAATAGAGACCTGGGATGAAAGAATATTTTACTTTATTTTAAAATTTGAGTTTAACTTTTTAGATATGTCAGATAAAGCATCAGCATTAAGCACTGATCAAATTGATATAGAAAATGGTGAAAGATATGATATAAAATTCACAGATAAGGACGGGACACAGAAACATCCTTTAATACTTCATTGCAGTCCATCAGGTGCTATTGAAAGAGTAATCTATGCATTACTTGAAAAAGAAGCCATTAAAATGCAAAAGGGCCAAAAACCAATGCTTCCACTTTGGCTTTCACCAACTCAAGTTAGATTCATTCCTGTTAAGGATAAATTTGTCAGCAATTGTGAAAAATTCATCGAAGAATTAAATTCTTCGAAATATGGAGTAATTGTTAGAGCCGACATTGATGATAGAGACGAAAGTGTCGGTAAGAAAATAAGAGATGCAGAAACGGAGTGGGTTCCAATTATTTTGGTAATTGGAGATAAGGAACTAGAAAGCAATTCATTTACACCAAGATTCAGAGATACGAATTTTGCAGAAAAAGAAGCGTATTCGCTTGACGAGTTAAAAGAAAAGATATCAGAAACCGTAAAAGATTATCCACAGACTCTTTTGCCATTACCAATGCACATGTCAAAAAGGGTTAAATTCAAATAATTTTGTATTTGGAGATATTATATGATAGATAGAAAAGAAATTCAAAGGTTAGTAGAGAGTTATGATAAAGATAACATTACGATAGGGGTTCTTGGAGGTCATTCTGGTCTTGACGTTTGTAGAGGTGCTAAAAAACATGGTTTTCGAACGATTGCAATCTGCCAAAAAGGACGAGAAATGACATACACAAAATATTACAAAACCCGTAAAGATGGGCGGGGTTGCGTCGATGAGACCATTGTTCTAGATAAATTTGCAGATATCACCAAACCAGAGGTTCAAAAAGAATTGCGAAAAAGAAATACGATTTTCATACACAACAGATATTTCTGGGTTTATTTTGATTTTAATGATATTGAGAAAAATTTCAAAATCCCTATTTATGGAACACGAGGCATGTTGAAGCTTGAAGAACGGGATGTCCCAAAGAATCAATATTATTTGCTAGAAAAAGCAGGGATACGATTTCCTAAGATACTCAAATCGCCAAAGGACATCGACAGACTCGTTATAGTAAAAGTGAATGAAGCTATTCGCGGCTATGAAAGAGCATTTTTTTATGCAATTGATCATAAGGATTACAAGAAAAAATCAGATGAACTGATTAAGAAAAAAATGATAACGAAAGAATCACTCAAAAAAGCTGTGATTGAAGAATATGTGATAGGCGCTCAGGTTAATTTTAATTATTTCTATTCGGTAGTTGATGATGAGCTGGAGATAATGGGGACAGATACGAGAAGACAGACTAATCTTGATGGACTCATTAGACTCCCTGCAAATGAGCAACTAGAAGTTCTAAAATATATGAAACCAAAACTAATCGAAACAGGTCATATTGCGGCAACCACCAAGGAATCCATTATTGAGAAAATCTTTGTACTAGGCGAAAAGTTTGTAAAAACAACACAGAAAGAATGCCCCCCTGGCATCATCGGTCCGTTTGCACTTCAGGGTGCTATTGCGGCTGATAAGGGAAAAGAGGAGATGGTCGTTTTTGATGTTTCAATGAGAATACCTGGAAGCCCGCTGACTCGATTTACGCCTCATTCTGGTTACCTTTATGGTGATTCGATAAGCTATGGCGAAAGAATCTCCATGGAAATCAAAAAAGCAATAGAGGAAAACAAACTTAAAGAAATTGTGACCTAGAATCTTTGCAATTTACCGTTCTTTTTTCCGTGATAATCTTTTCAACAGGAATATCATGTTCTTCAATTGGTATTTTGTCAACTATCTGTAGTTCAAATGCTAGTCCTATATGGCTTGCACCTCTAGAATCTTTCAATAATCTGTCGTAGTATCCCATTCCATGCCCGATTCTATGGCCTTGTTTATCAAATCCTACACCTGGAACGATGATTAGATCGATTCTGTCGAGAGAGATTTTTTCTATACATCCTTTTTTAGGTTCTAGAATATTATAGGAGCCGGTTTCAAGATTTTCCCATTTATCAAGTTTAGATAAAATCAGCGTTCTGTTTTCTTTGTTAGATACGGGTACAACCACATTTTTCTCTTCTGACATGCTTTTTTTTATCATCTCGTGGGTATAAACTTCGTTGTCGTATGAAACATAAAAGAGAATTGTTTGCGATTCTTTGTATTCATTCATTTCAAAAAATCTTTTTTCAATCTGACTACTTTTCCTTGATATGTCTACATCGGACAAACTTTTTCTCTTTTTCATTAACTCTTTGCGAAGATCTTCCTTCATTTGGGCATGTATAAATCTTGGAATATATAGAAGTTGACATTTTCTTTCTCGGATGGAACTGTTAAAACCAGAGAGATATGTCACCCCTCTCTAAATTGTTAACACATCTTCCAATTTAAGTGCTTTGACTAACCTGTCATACCAACTTTCATCCCGCTTGCCAGCATATCGTTCCTCAGGAT
>Ga0307431_1001471_pt1 | contig 13563 bp, 9 predicted proteins | sample SalMarWE160170MG_FD_202155 | JGI IMG/M metagenome (GOLD analysis project Ga0307431, IMG submission 202155) | Salt marsh sediment microbial communities from the Plum Island Ecosystem LTER, Massachusetts, United States - WE1603-170 | ecosystem: Environmental > Aquatic > Marine > Intertidal zone >...
TCGTCGGGGACAATCTTATATCTTTCACCTGAACTCAGATTAAAAACAGCCTGACTGCCAACCATCTGAGAGTAAGGTGTGGCCATAACAGGATATCCAAGCTCTTTCCGGACACGGCCCACCTCCTCAAGGAGTTCATCCATGCGGTGGACCATGCCCAGTTCGGTCAGTTGATTCCTCAGTGTCCCCATCATGCCCCCCGGCAATTGATGCTCGTAGAGAGAGGCATCATATTCTGATGGTTTACCGGTCGGAAGATCATTTTCTACGGCAATGTTGGCAAAATGCTCCGATACAGTTTTGAGCGCATCCGTATCAATATCCGTTGAAAACCCTAGATGTTGGGCATTTCGGAGCATTTGTTCAATAGAAGGCAAGGAATTGCCGGTGGCCAGAGGAGAGACAGCAGTGTGAAGCGTTTTGAACCCCAGTTTGAGCGCCTCCAAATAGCATACAGGGGCCAGGCTGTTATTACAGTGGGCATGAAATTCGATAGGGATGCCTTGACTCCCCCGCTCTATGGCCGGCAAAAGCTCACGCGTTCTCTCAGGCGTCAAAATACCCGAAGCGTCTTCCACATGAATGGCGTCGATCCCTTGTACTTTGCTGAGCTTGCGTGCCTTTTCCTCGAAGTGTTCATTGGTATGCACGGAGCTTTCCGCGTACAATATGGCCGCCACTACCTCAGCGCCCTCTGATTTGGCAACTCCCACAAGGTGAGAGAGCCGGTCCATCAAGTTCTGATAGTCACAGATCCAGAAACTTTTTATCCCGTTTGCAACCTGTACCTTTATAAAGAGTTCGATAGCCGCGAGAGGCTCTAAATCCCACCCTTGAAGGTTCCATGCCCAGAAGGAGCCCCGTATAGGTGTTTTCTTTAAGGTCTTGCTCATCAATCGCATTCTTTCGAATGGGTCCTCTTGAAACGCGCGCATGGTGACGATGATGCCCCGCGCACCCACGGTCGCGATGGCCTTATACCCCACTTGATCCAGGACGGGAAGAATAGGCGCCAGCTGGTCGGTGCTCATCCGGAATCCCCACAGACTCTGCTGAGCATCCCTCAGTGTTTGATCAATAAAATGAACCTTATCCATAAACGTACCTCCCAAATGTTCAGATATAATTCTTTTACTCTTTATTTCGCCTTCCTGTTCGTATAAGCCTTGAAAAAAACAAAGCTCTCGAAATGGTATGCCGCAAATATGCCCAGATAAGGTTAAGCGGATGTTCTATGCATCAACTCAACCAAAATCCCTGCAGTGGAACTCGGATGGAGAAAGGATATCTCCGATGTATCAGTTATTTTCGCAGGTTTTCGGTTCAGTACTTTCACACCCTTGGACTCCAGCATACTAATTTCCTGCTCGATGTCATCGACGCGAAGGGATATATGATGCAGCCCGTAGCCACTTTTTTCAATAAAGTTTTGAATGATCCCCTGCGTGCCGACAGGCTCGATGAGCTCAATGGTTACCTTTTCCTTGGATATGAGAGTCGATTTAAATCCTTGTTCCGGAAACTCCTGGGTCTCGGTAATCTCGAAACCAAATAGAGAAGAAAGCAGACCTGCTGTTTCCTTTGTGTCCTTGACAACCACACCCACATGATCAAATTCCTTTACCATTCGTCTCCTACCTCCTATCAAGCTCATTTCCGGTAACGGCTATGCAAGCGATTCCCCCCCAAACACCACCACCGAAGTTATGGACCAATCCTAAATGCGGATCTTTCACCTGACGATCTCCGGCTTTCCCCTGAAGTTGATGATAGACCTCATATTGCATCCTCAAGCCGCTGGCGCCAAGAGGGTGACCGAAACATTTTAAGCCTCCATCGGTATTGACCGGTAATTTTCCATTTAAAGTAAATGTCCCGGCTTCAATATCTTTTCTGGCTTGACCTTTGGGGCACCAGCCCAAGTCTTCATAAAGAATCATTTCATGGATGGTAAAACAGTCGTGCACCTCAGCTACACTCAATTCCTCTAAGGCATTTTTTATCCCGGCCTCATCGTACGCCATTTGAGCAGCCCGGACATTCTCCTCTATATGGGTAAAGTCATAATCCTGAACCGTAGGATTACGCCGCGGACCGACACTTGTGGCTAAGGCCTTGACGTAAATGGGATCCTTTCTGAAATTTTTTGCCATATCAGACCTCGTAACGATAGCTGCTGCAGCGCCGTCGCTGACGCCGCAACAATCAAGGATTCCTAAGGGCCAGGCCACGATCGGGGCCTTCAGGACTTGCTCGACTGTTAGTTCATTTTGGAAGTGCGCCTTCGGGTTCAAGCTGCCGTTATGGTGATTTTTCACCGTAATTTCAGCCAGCAACCTTCTACCCTCCTCAGGATCTATCTTAAAATCATGAAAATACCTCTGAGCCATGAGAGAAAACATCGCCGGCGGTGAGAGCCCCAAATCCGTGCCGGCAGTGCCCATTGTTGAACGGCCTACGACATTGGTAGGTTGGACGCCAATCCATCCCGTGTCCTTCAATTTTTCGACTCCAACCGCCAATGCGATATCATATACTCCTGAGGCAACGGCGTAAACGGCTGCTCTTAGCGCCTCAGTTCCCGTTGCGCACATATTCTCTACCCTTGTGACGGGTTTGTATTGCCATGATAACGGGGATGACAAGCTCATCGCGGTGTGCCCTGAGAAAACAGTGCCCAGCCAGGCCGCCTCTATGTCCTTAAGCTCCACTCCGGCATCTTCGCATGCCTCATAGGTAGCATCAACGATGAGATCGTCGACGCTCTTGTCCCAAAGCTCCCCAAAATTCGTACAGCCCATCCCAATAATGGCAGCCTTATCTCTGATCTTACCCATACTTCCTCCTGATTAACATAACCAAATTAGATTACCGGCCTGCCTTTCCAGAAATAATTTTGGATATCACTGCCCTGATCCAACTTTCTGAAACACATTTCTACTGGCAGGCCTATCCTCATTTCATCGGGATTGCAGTCGCATATCTCGCACATGACCCGCCCTCCGCCTTCAAAATCGACTACCCCTATCAGCACCGGAATTTGTTTGCTCCAGCTTAACTGATCGATGGCATACGTGAAGATGTGTCCCGTTTTATCGGAGAGCTTATATTCCTCAAGATGGTCTTTAGACTGGCATTTCGTACAGACCCTTTGAGGGGGGTACTGAACCGTACCACACGACGTACATTTGCTCCCGTAAAAGGCCAGGTTGCTTCTTCTCTCTCGCCATAAGCATGTTATGGAAGGACTTTCCGGTTCCGGATGACGGGGCTCCTCAGTAGGGACCAGATTTCTCCAACTCAGGTATGTTTCATACGTAATGGGAATCTTCCTTTTGAAGCTCTCCATCATTCTTCTTTCCCCCTGAACCATCTTGATCTCTTCTGTGACTCTCAGTATAAAGGCATCGGCCCCGTCTCCGTAGTTGGCTACTAGGATAAGGTCTCCTGGGCTTGCTTCATCAAGCGCAAAGGCAAGCATCATCAATACAGCAGGCGTCCCTGTATTACCGATTGACTGGTACATAGGGTCTTGAACTTGGGTTTCAACATCAAACCCGAGACGTTTTGCCAAACTCGCATGGCTTCTCTTGTCAGGCCCATTATAGATAACCTTTGAGAAATTCTTTGGAGTAAGGTTGTATTTTTTCATGATGCCTGAAACTACTTGCTCCATAGTTTTAGCGTAGCCTTCAGTGGTAATGAACCGACTTTCCCACGATTTGATGAAAGTACTCCCTTCACGTCTCCATATATCCATGAATTCGCTAAAGGTAGAGTAATTCCCATCGACGCTGGCAATGACACCTGATTTCCCTATGGTAATTGCGGCGGCCCCATCGCCCAATATTTGCTCAAATTCGCTCTTCCCAGCCCCCATCCTTTCGTCCGAGGCGGCAATGATGATATTCTCCGCAGAACCACTCCTGACGGCATCTACAGCCGAATTCATGGCGATCGTTGCACCTCTCAAGGAATCGGTAAAATCGGCCGTACGAGTCTCACTGGGTAGATCAACAGCAGCAGCTATTATAGAAGCCGCCTGCTTTTCCTTATATGGCGAAGTGGTGCTGGCAAAGAACAAGCCATCTCCTTGTTGCCCACCTCTATTGACACAGCCAAGGGTAGCAGCCACCGCCATTGTTAAGCTATCTTCATCATGCCTGGCGACTGCCTTTTCTCCTTTCATACTTCCTGTTCCCCATGCCCGGGAAATTTCATCCCTGCTTAGCCGGTAAGCAGGGATGTACACGTCAAAGGATGTGATGCCTACCATAAATAACCTCCTAAACTAAACCTTAATCAACGAAACAAACCTAAATAAGCGAGTTCTTTTTTTAATCTTCGCTGGATCTTCTATTCTCCTACTATTGTAAATAGGTATTTCAAGCACAAGGAATGACTCCATAGCATACGGGAGCCTTTGTAAACAGGGGCTTTCTCTTTGACTGCATCAAGGGACATACCTCTTCCCTCTTGGTAACGAGGGTGCCATCCGCTACTTTATCTCCGGGATGGTACAGTACAAAAATCATATCCACAGCTACCTTTTAATATTTGCCCTTTCGTGTTACGAGGCAATTTTTAGGGGGCTTACTCCAGGGTGCCGCCTGTTAATTAATCTATCTTTATTCCAGCAGCAATCTTTGCCTTTTTAATGCTCTGCTCTAGGTCATAATCCTCCATTGCCATCTCTTTGTGGTGTCGAACATCTCCCCCTCCGCTAATAGCCATTGCCTGCCTCCATCCGGCATAAGGAGAAGCGATTAGGTCTTCAATAAGTTTGATGGCGCGTATACGCAACTCGGCAGGCGCGCCCTCTCTTCCTTTGTAGTATTTTTCTAGATATCCTTTAGTTTTTGGGTTCTTAATGTCCTTCTCTGAGACCATCGTCGTCACAAGCCCACCTGCGACATCCTGCATGTAAAAACGGTTTTCTCCTAACTTCCTGGATGAAAAAACCTTGCCCGTGCATGCCGGTCCAGCCTTAGGGATATATACCCCTGATTCATGTTTCCAGCCCTCTAAGGCAGATGCAATAGCACATGAATGCATGATATTGGCATTCAGGATCATCTCGCCGATTGACTCCCGTATGTTTGGGGCCTCAGACAGGCCATTGTAATCGGCTATCAATGCCGTGGCCCCGATTTCTAAATCCGCTAAGGCCCACTGGCACATACACTTATTCATGGCATGAAGGGTTCCTCTCATTTCGGAAAGTAAAGGCACAAACTCATATTCGCCGCAGAGGAATACCCTTTCCCACGGCACGAACACATCGTCAAAGACAACCGTTGATTCTACCATCCCGCCATGTTTCGAACTGATCGGGTTCTCGAAATCCATGGGTTCAAGTGGCGCCGGTGCCGCTTTAGATATATGTATTATACCTTTAGCATCGATAGGGGTAAAAAAGGCGACATTAAAATCCTTTTCAGATTCCTCGCCCCTACTAGATCCTCGAACAGATAGCATATCAGCGCACGGTCCGCATGTAACATTTGGCTTTGCACCTCTGACAATAATGCCGTCCTTCTTCCTTTTAACCACATGCAGATTCATATCTGGATCTTGTTGCTCACTGGGCTTCAAGCTCCTGTCCCCTTTAGGGTCTACTGATGCTGACGTAACGAACCAGTCATTCTTCTGAGCCTCCTTTACAAAGTCAACAACTCGCTGGTGATAATTGGTATTGTACTTTTGATCGATGTCGTAACTAATAGCAAATGAACTGTTTAAAGCTATGCTCGTGAGACATCTATAGGTACAAGGGCAAAAGTAATCCCCTAAACCCTTCATAAGCCTGACCATGGCAAGAGCATCCTGTTCATTTTGCTGTATATTTGTCCATCTACTTATCTCTTCGTTGATGAGCGGGGACACAAGGGTGGCAATATCTCTATATTTAGGATCATTTTCCAATTCGTAGGAAACCCCTGCGTTATTTATGCCCACCTGAAAACCGGGGTGATCCACAATATTTTTTATCTCCTCTCCATCCATATACACTTTAGGGCTTTGTCTTCGCAGGCTTTCTTTATACTCTTCGCGTGTTCGTGTCCCCATCTAAATAAACCTCCTTTCAACCTCATCTCTTGTTTTCTTTCGATGTTTTTCTCATTCAGTCTCTCAATAATCCTGAATCATTAGGTTAAGCGCGAATTTGCTCGAAAAGAAATTCACACCCTCCTTCTTAGCATTATCGATAAAAACGGTCTGACAATACTGTATAGTTTCCTATATGTCAACAACAAAATGAGTGTTTCTTTCTAAAGAACTTTTTAATTCCTCTTATCCGTTTCAATGAATTATTTAAAGGTTTTAGATAGTTATATTAAGATGATAAAGATGATCATCTTGATAATATAACCAAATGGTTTGCTTGAGATGTCTGATGATGTATCCTTCTGGGATATATTAAAAACCCTTTAAAACCAAAATATTTTAAAAAAAATACTCAGACCATGCTCAAAGAAAGATATCCCCGGCTCAAAAGCCGGGGTCCTTAAAACCGCAACAGTTTCATGCGAAGCTGACCTAAATCCTGGCGACCCTGATGCTCACCGTATCGCTTTCTTATTTCCTCGCCTAAGCCTTTGATATTCTTTCTAGAACCTCTTAAAAAGCCACGGCCATTTATTCGATGTTTTCCTCACAAAAGCTATAACGTTTCTTTACGAGTCCCGCTGCTCTATTGAGGCAGCTTATCCACGAAAAACATCATGCTTCCCTTCCATTCAAGGATAGAACAAAGGGTTTTTATTCCGAGTACCATGGTAACCTCAACCCGCGAGATAACGGACTTTTTTAGCATAAGGAATCCGCCTAATCCAAAATATAAACAACCCCCAAATTGCCATCAATCTTTACTCTCTGACCTGTCCTGATCTTCTGGGTCCCTTCTAAGCAGCCAGCAACACAGGGAATGCCGTATTCCCGTGCCATGATAACAGGGTGAGACAGAGCACCTCCACCATCAGTTATCAGTCCTTTAATAATACTAAAGGCCACCGTCCATGCTGCAGAGGTACCCGGGGCAACCAGAATGTCTCCCTCCTTAAGCTCGGAAAGCCGATCCGCTCCCATGATGACCTTGGCCACTCCTTCTATGACACCTGGCGCTGCAGCCGCCCCATAAAGGTCGGCCTTCAATTCTTTTCTCACGATCGGCATTTGGGTAGATACAGAAAGAGTAGGATCGCTTCTCAAAATCTCCTGGGCCTTTTCTATATTTCCGAGAAACGGAGGTGGATTTGTTGTATAGGCCTTTTCCCAGGCCTCTTTTCTCCTTTCCACATAGGGACGAAGGTTGACATCTCCCATAGGCACGGCCGCTTTCCTGATCTCATGGGCATTCAGGAAATGGACATCCTCAGGGGCATCGATGCATCCGGCTTCAGCGAAACGCCTCCCAATTTCAGTAGCAATCCAATGGCCCATCGCACCCACATAAAAATCGCAAAAATAGGTATGGTCCTCACTCCAGTAACCCGATTTTTGCGCCGATTTCATCAAGGTTTCAAACCATTCTTTTTGCTCCACAGGTATCTTGGTCATTACTTCTTTTTCCGCTTCCTTACGCTCCTTGATAATACGTTCTCTGTCTTTATCAAAGGTAAACGACTCCTGCTTCATAAGTACTTTAACCCTCCCTATGGCTAGGCTGGGCTTTTCGACCCATGCAGGGGTGTCATAGGAATGCATCCTTTCACATCGCCATCCATGCTCCATAAGAAATCCTTTATATTCCTCCAACCATTTCTTGCCTTGATCGGTTTTCTCAAGTTCCTTCAATACCTCTTCATTATCCTCGGGCTTGAATGATTCTTCCAAACCCATGTCAAAGGCCTTTCTCGAAAGTCTCCACATCTTCCGGACAACTATTGTATCCTGTGCCTCAAATCCCATCATTAATCTGCTGAAATCCGGATCTATGGGGGCCTCCTTCCCGAATAGGTCACGCCACATCTCTTGGAATAGACCATTAATATAGTTCGTGGCCACCAACATAATCATGTGGGTCTCTGCTTCCTTGCGATTTATGACAAAGGCATAATCAAGAAAAAATTTGAGCAGCTCTATGTTACTGAGCTTTTTGATATCATCCCACTCCTTAAGTTCGCGCGATTCCTTGGCCTCTTTATATGTCTCCATCAATTCTGCTTTGAGGGGATCCCAGACCCCATCAAAGTCTTCAATAAAGGGTTTAATTTTCTCCTTAAAGATTGGTTCACGCACCTTGGCTTCTTCTTCCGTGGTCCTCATGGCTGTGAGGTATTCGTAGCCGTCGAGCACCCTATACCCCCACCCCTTTGTAGTAGGTAAATGGAGGGTTTCTGCCGCATTCATGATTGCGTAAACATACCAGTACCATCCGGTACCAATATAAAGGGGTTTCATTGGAGGCTTTCCATGGACTAGATCGCATAAAAAGACATCGTAGATTTTAGTATCCCTTTCATCATCGTATTCGTAAAACGTAAGATCATAAGCTGGATGCAACATTTTTATCCCTCCTTTTTATTTAGTTGATCTTTAACTCTTCCAAATAAAATTCAATTTTACTTGGTTGTGCCAAAAAAATTTTTCTATTCACCTCCTTACGAATCGCGTTACCATAAGATCGGCAATCTGATCAACGGCACTTTTCTTTTTAAGGGTAGTTATCGGCCGAGTCTGTACTAAAAAAATATTATCTGGACATGGCAAACCCTCTTCTATCGCCCATTCAATATCTTGAGGGCTCCCATAGTGGGATTCCACCTTTTTCGCCATCTCTGCTATCTTTCTGGCTTCTTCATCAGAGAAACATGGTTCAGACTGCTTCTCTCCCGGAACGTCCTCTTCACTTGTACCTGTCTCAGTTATTACATTTTGTCTCAGTTTCTGCGAGATGTTCTTTTCCTCTATATCCATTTCCTTCTTATTTACATAACATCTATCCGGTGTTACTATTCCTTGGACTACACTCTCAGCAGTACCCCAATTTCCTTCGATCATAACCCAGGTGGTATTTCCGGTTGATGGTAGCGCTGTAAAAGCGACACCCGCCGATCGTGAATGAACCACCTTTTGTACTATCACGCCCATAAGTTTATCCTTGATGGGCAAATTGTTCCTCTTACGATAAGAAATGGAACGACAGGTAAAGAGACTAGCCCAGCAATCCCTCACCTTTTCAAAAAGCTCATGATCTCCCATGACATTGAGATAGGATTCATATTGGCCGGCAAATGCTGCTGTGGGTAAATCCTCAGCACACCCACTTGATCTGACAGCAACGGGAACCTCCTGTTTATTGCACTCAGCACTTAACGCTTTATAAGCCTTAGATATTTTCTCTTTGAGTCCCTTTGGAATATCATTTGATGTAATTATTTCAGACAATGCCTGACTAAGTGTTTCATAGTCTTCTATTCTCGTTGGAAGCTCATTAAATGCCTTCAGCGCCTTCAATGTTTTATCTATTTCTTTATCGGCACCCGTCTCCTTCAGAAAAAATTCAAATGCCTGAGCGGTTACGACAAAACCGGGTGGAACGGGCATACCTATTCTCATCAGTTCCCCAAGATTAGCACACTTTGTTCCTGCTAAATCTACAGATGCCTGGTTAATCTTTTCAAATTCTAATATCCACTGTGTACTCACTCAAAAACCTCCTTCCGAGCCGGCTCATTATTAGTAAACCCCTGTATATGACAGCCTTTGCTTCTTGGTTATCTTTTTACCTATTATAAATTGCCCCATGGAGTCAGCCCTCCTATAGAGGATCTGGATAGTAAATATAGTTGTATCTTTTGTCAATGATCGGAAAGGCTCCACTGCCCATTCAGAGCTACAATAATCCTGGAATGTTAAGGTATGATCATCCATAATGGCTTTTGGGTTAAGGTTGGGCCATTTGAGTTGGCCAACTGCAATTTCTTTCCATGTCTCTGTCCCCGTACGGAAAATATGCATCGCCCCTCTGGCTGCCAATGCATAATCTGCCATTCCCCAAAAGTGTCCAAAAGCAGTACTATCACCTTGATGTTGAGCAAGCTGACGATCTCCCGATGAGGGATTATCCGCATAACATATCACGACATAATTGCAACGCTCTACTTCAAGAACACCCATAACATGGTGAATATGCGAGCGAGCACAGGTAGCTTCCTGGCTCAATGATGTCTTCTCTCTTAAGACCTGCGTCTTTAATGGCATTTGCGCCGGTCCACATCATCTTGCGAATCTGAAACCACGGCTCAGATAGAAACTTGACAAACTCGTAAAAAGTCTCCCAATCGTCATGCCGGACTTGATCCGGCATCCAGAACCTATTGAATTTACTGGATTCCGGCTTTCGCCGGAATGACGAAAGAGGCAGATTTCAGACTTTTTACGAAACCATCAAACTTGCATCCCCTGTAAGCACATCAACACGACCTACTCCGAGATCCTTGGGCATGTGGGAGAATGTTTTATAGTAGATGCGCGTAACGGAGAGTACGCATCCAGGTAACCAGTAGAGCATCACGTTACTCAGCTACCAGTCTTTATTGAACGTCTCTCACAGGTCATTGCCATGGTCACTCCAAGCCCAGAGCTTCTTAAGGAGCCACACTAACAGCACTATCAGATTTCAGTTGTCACAGTGTAAGAGTCCTGGTATCTCTCTTCCATGATCATTTTATATAAAATGGGGGTCAAAACCTTGCTATTTATCCAAAATGTAAATGGCACCCTCTGTCGCATCAACTCTTATTCTCATCCCGGTCTTGATCTTTGCTGTGCCTTCAAAGGAGTTTACTATGGTCGGCAATCCGTACTCTCGACCAACGATAGCCGTATGACTGAGAGTTCCTCCCCTGTCGGAAACAACAGCCTTGACCAGACCAAAAACGGGTGTCCAAGCAGGATTTGTACCGGGACAGACCAGAATTTCATCCTTCTGGACCTCATCCAATTGGGTATAGGACATGATGACTCGCGCGAGCCCTTCGGCGACGCCTGGGGCTCCGCAAACACCATAAATGTCAGCCTTTAACTCCTCCCTGACCCTTGGCAGTTCTCCAACAACTATCTTGGTGATAATCGGATCTTGTGATGGCAAGAGATCCATCCCCACAGCTTCTTCAAGACTTGCTCTGGTTGTAAATGCAGGGGGGTGCGTCATATCTTTAACCTCTGTCCAATGTTCATTCAGGTACTCCCATCGTGCCCGCCGCCTGTTAGCAATGTACTGCAATTTATGAAACTCTGGCCCCATCAATACCATTTCCACTTCATCGGGGTTAAGGAAAAAGATATCATCAGATTTATCAATCGTCCCTGCGTTGGCTAACCGTCTCCCTATGCCAAGAAAGCTACGGCGTAATACAGCATGCATATAAAGCTCACAATAAAGGTCATGCTCCTCGCTGTACGAGCCTGCCTTGCCACCCAACTTTATGAGGGCCTCGAACCAGGGCTTCTCACTTTGTGGTACTTTCTGCATAAGATCTGCGATCGCCTTTTCTCTCTCTTTGGACAAATTCTCTCTGACCCCATCCAGGTCATAATCACCGCCTTTTTTAATAAAGGCCCTTATGGGCGATATCACTGTGCTCGGATCCTCAAGCCAATAGGGCTCATTTAAATCCATCATTCGCACCATCCTCCATCCGTCTACCTTTAGGAAATCGTAGAGATCTTTGAGCCACTCTTTCCCCACTTCACTCTTCTCGAGCTCATTTATCACCTCTTCGATTGGGGTGTTCATGATAACACTGTCCAGTCCCTTATCAGTGGCCTTCCTGCCTAATTTCCACAGCTTCTTATCCACCTGGAATACTTTATTGTCAAACCCCCTGAACATGTTTTGGAATTCAAGGCTCTCCGATGTCAGGCCGTATGGTTTCACCATGTCTTCAAGCAACAGAAATGCCGCATAGGAGACACACATTCCTTGAAAGTGTATCTCCCACATCCTGCGGTATGCACTGATCAGATCCCAGAGATGGTGCATGAGATCAATACTTGTAGCCTTTTCCAAATCAAAGGCTCTGAGTTTTTCGTAAATAGAGAGTAACTCCTCCTGGTGAGCTCCCCACTTGCCATCAAAGTCCTCAATCCATGGGATCAAGGCCTCATTGAACTTGGCCGTTCGTTTTTTTATCTCTTCCTCATCTTTTACAATACGCATGCCGACATAATCCGAGCCTTCCACATCTCTCAGCGTAAACCCTTTATACCTGGGCATGCTAAAGGTTTCGGCCGCATACTGAGACCCATAGCCACAGTACCTAATCCAAAACCAGCTATACATTGGCGTCAACAATGGCACGCTGTGTGTTCCATCAAAGAAATAGGAACTTATTTGAGCCAGATCAACCTCTTTATTAAAATCAAACCCAGGTACCGAATCCCATAGTTTCACCTTTTCTGTCTTTTTTTCGTCCATTTCCCCCTCCTTTTTGATTTATGAAAAGGTTTGGGTTTCTATCCCCTGTGCCCATTTCTCATCCCAATGATGAGTTCATCCCTGAATCTAAGTTCATTTGCCGCGCAACCCTTTGTCAAAGTCTAAATACCCCCAAGCTTTTTAGCGATCAAGTCGGCGATATGGCTGGCCGCTGAAACCTTCTTCTGTGCCGCCGCCTTTGCCGGGCGCGTCTGAAGCCAGAAGATATTATCTGGAAAAGAGAAATCCTGATCAACAGCCCATTCCATATCCTGTGGACAGCCCAGAGAAGCCTCCACATACCTGGCCACTTTAGCAACTTCCTTAACCTCTTCATTACTTATGCAAGGCATAGCCTGCATATGCTCAGGGACATCAGCCCACCTGGCGCCATCTTCCTTTTTGACAACACACTGCACCTTTCTACCTATATGGCTCTTAATCACATTCAAGCTTTCTTTGTCCACCACGAAGCCGTCCACACACTCTGCGCCGCTAACAACCCCCTCGCCCAAACCCCAATTGGCTTCAATAATTATCTTGGAAAAATCACTTGTAACAGGATCAACCGTAAAACTGATACCTGAAGCGCGTGCATTGACCATTGCAAGGACAGCCACACCAATTGGATCACCCTCAGGAGCCATTTTCTTTATGGTTCTGTAAGACATGGCTCGAGAAGTAAAAGTGCTTGACCAAACTTTTTTCACCTTGGTAAATAGTTCTTCTTTGCCCTTGACATTCAGGTAGCTCTCGAACTGACCAGCAAAACTTGCAGCTGCTGAGTCCTCAGCCAGGGCGCTTGATCTAACCGCAACATGCGCATCATGCGTTCCCATTCTCTGAGATAATGACTCATACGCAGAGGCTATCTTATCCTTCAGATCGTCGGGGAGTTCTTTATCCTCTATCATAGCCCTGATCTTCCGACTCGCCTCATCAAGCTTTTTAATTCCTTCGATCTTATCCTGACTACGAATATAATTGAGAATCTCTTGTTTTGCTCCGGTCTCTTCAATAAATCTTGTATAACAGTTTGCACTTATGGCAAACCCCTGAGAAATACGTATCCCAAGCTGAATCATCTCACCCAAATTTGCACATTTATTCCCTACCAAATGGCCATCCTTTGCGCCTAT